>Ga0123354_10004882_pt1 | contig 19228 bp, 18 predicted proteins | sample TergutLab28metaG_2_FD_97872 | JGI IMG/M metagenome (GOLD analysis project Ga0123354, IMG submission 97872) | Labiotermes labralis P4 segment gut microbial communities from Petit-Saut dam, French Guiana - Lab288 P4 | ecosystem: Host-associated > Arthropoda: Insects > Digestive system > Gut ...
AAGAATTATCAGCGGAAATAGATGTTACTATTCATGTGGAGTGCTAATGAAATCAAGAGCATTAAATAGAAGCTTAAAACTAAAAATATATAAAACCTTAATAAGACCTGTAGTAACATACGGATGTGAGGCCTAGACATTAAAAAGTCGATATGAACAACAACTAAGAATATTTGAGCGAAAAATACTAAGGAAAATCTTTGGCCCAGTACAAGATGAAAATGGATTCTGGAGAATCAGAAAGAACCATGAACTGAACGAACTCATAGGAAATGCAGACAGAGTAAGATTCATAAAAAGAAGAATAGCAGCCTGGCTAGGACATGTGACGCGGATGGATGGAATGAGAATGCCTAGAAGAATACTAGAATAGAAGCCAATAGGTAGGAGAATCAGAGGAAGACCAAGGTAAAGATGGATTGAAGACGTTGAGGAAGACATCCAGACGATGGGAATAAGAGGGTGGAGAAAACTGAGCAAGGAAAGGACGGAATGGAAGAAAATCACTGAGAAGGCTAAAACCCATAGTGGGTTTAACGCCAACAAAAGAAAAAAAAAGAAGTAAAGACAAAGGGCGGCACAACACCTGACAGCAACACACAATACAGTGGCTAATCTGACAAGGGGTGTAGAAGATTTGGCCATAAACTGTACATGGACAACTTTTTTCCTCCCCTGACCTACTTGACGACTTGGCACAGAAGAAAATTTTCTGTTGTGGGACGGTTAGGCTACTTAGAAAGGGCATGACCAAGGACCTCAAACCTAACACACTGAGATTGAAACATGGTGACGTTTGAGTAAGGACCAGGGGTGACTTGGCTGTGGTGTGGAAGGACAAGAAAGACGTGTGCCTCCTGACAAACACTCACGATCCACCCAGAGAAGGCTATATTCACGATGAACACGGGAATGTGATGAAGCTGGCAATTGTGGCGGATTATAATCGTCACATGGAGAATGTTGACAATTCGGATAGGTTGGCCAATAGCTACACGGCCAGCCGCAAACATGGAAGTGGACAAAAAAGCTTTTTCCACCTGATAGACCTGGCCATTTTCAAAAGTTACATCCTTTTATCTTCATGTGGTGGGAAGTAAATTTCAGAGAGATTTTTGTCTCACCATTATCAGAGAGATGCTGGCACAGTCTGGGCATGAGCCACGACCATCCATGCCTGTGGGAAGACCAGCCACAGCTTCTATTAACATCCAAAGACTGGACACACGTAACAGTAAGCACTGGCCCGGCCGCAACCCTAAGCAGCAGCATGGTCGCGGTGTGTTCAGCGAGGGGCATGACACGAACCATGCTATTGGGTTAAGTGTGACATGGCGCTTTGTGTGGACCGAAGTTGTTTTGAAGATTACCACACAAAAAACCACTTATAAGACATTTTTCTTTCGTTCTCTGTGCAAACTTTTGGAGCCTCGACCACAATGTTAAGTAAAAGAACATGAATACTTACAACTTTTTTAGAAACGTTCGTTCTCCAATATGCAATAAGGACATTACAGCATTTTTAAGACATCCTGAGCAATGTCTGATTCCTTCCCCACAAACCGCTTTTTGTTTCACAAATTTATCTTGCTTAGTTCTTCAAATATCCAACTTTTTCGAAAAGCATCCGCAAAATTTAAATACCCAGCAGAACAATTCGGTGAGCTGGGATTTTCAATGGGAATTTAGTACGGTACACTAAAGGTGAATAATAAAAGATGTGTGGATTAATGATTACACAGTATGGAATGAGATTGCAAATGATGAATAATGGGCATGTACAGAAGATTGGTACGTGAGTTAAGTGTCTGAGTTTTGAGTAATATTTCTATTTCATTTTCGCATGTGCACGGCTTGAACTTTCGTTTATCTCAGAGTAATACTAATAAATTACTCTGCTTTTGTCAATTGCTTAAGTGTTATTTTGTCTTTCACTCTCCCTCCCCCATGTAAACGTTAACAGTATCCCACATTTTGGCTTTAAAAATATGGTGGCTCTAAAATGAATCTGCTGAAGTCAGAGTTGAAACTGGTAAATGTCAATTTTCCTACCCCAGTTTCTACAGACTGTACCCAATTATTCAGTTTCAGAGAAGAGAAACACAGTAACATACATGAAGCATGGTAAAAGAACACTGTAATACATGTAGAATTAAAATTTAGGATTGCCATTACACTCTATTTGTGAAATGTTCAAACTAAGGTTAGGTGCACAAAAACATGACAGGGATATGCAAAGCCAGCATAACCAAAATGGGTATGATGAGACAAGAAAATTTACATTAATTACAAGGATCCATCATCAATGCCACCAAATGCCAGATAAGAGAAACTTTCTCCATGAAAGCATGGAAATGATACAAGTTTTCAGGTCTTCAAGGCAGGTACTGCTCAAATGACAGTTTTCTGGGTCATTACACAGATAGCAGCCCTCCTAACCAAATAGGGCCACGCTAGACCCACAGGAAACACATCCTTCCCAAATGTCAGAACAAATGTGTTATCCTACAACTAAGAAGGGGAAATAAGTGACTCCTGCAGAGCATAATCTTTTATCAGATTTAGCATATGGATATATGAGATGATTGCAGGGTTGTATAATATCATAAGTGAAACGAGATGCACAGTCATTTGTTGTGTTTTATACAGAAAAGATACTGAGTCCATGTTTATATTTTTCCTACAGAATACAGCTTGTTCATTTGCAATACTTACACAAAGCATGCTCATAAAAAAAATAAAGCCAAAAGTTTGGTAAACGATATCCTGTGTCATCAGTGCTGTATAAAAGGACAATGTACAAAATACAAACAGAGAGAGAGAGAGAGGCAGTCCAACTTCCTTCGCATGCCCTTAACGATGACAGTCTTATTCAGTAAATGCAAACTAAATCAAATGAAGCCGATATTCAACTGAGGGGGAGGGGTGAACGCAGAATGTGGCTTCCTCTTCCCACCAGATTTGAAGATGCGCATTTATTATTTGCGAGAGACCAGAAAAATGGAGTTTATGTAAACTATTCACTCTCTGAATCCTCAATGAAAAATTTGCAGAAAGGAAAAACTGTTAATAATTCAAGACAAGAGCACCACAGTGTCACACATTTTCTTCAAGTGGTGTGGGGCCTACTGGGAAGCTGGATGTTAAAAACTTACGACTGCACAGGACAAGCAGAATCGAATTTCCTGGTGCAGGCACGCTTTTTATGCAACAGTGCCTGTGACAGCTGCCATGCCAAGGTACAACACTTAAGACATACTCATCCTAAAGCATTTAATATGCAGGCAGAATGCCAATTTAAGGACTTACGGAATACCATGAAGAGAGAAAAAAAGAGGTGGATAATACTTTCTTTACAATATCCTTTTATATTGGGCTCAGCATGAAGCATTTTCCTTGAGATGAATTTAATCACGCTAACCTTTACTAAAGCACAACAGCTGCAACGTAGGAACTGAGGCATGAGGTGGTTCACTGCCACTATGTCTCTATCGCTCAGCCACTGACCACCTTTGCCATTTCTAGTCTGGGGGCTTGGCTGTCAGACAGTCAGTGCCAAAAAATTGCTGGGCAGATTTCAAAGACTTGCCTGTTTTGGGGGTAATGGGGGGCCATGCACAGTAACCAAATGTGTGCTATGGAAACACTCCTTGACTTCCTTTACTTGATTTGCTGATTCAAAGCAAGGCTAAGTCAGCTGCATACAGACTCTGGGTGCTGGTCTTTATCTCCATCCCAACTGAGGACACAGCATTGTGTTGATGCAGCTTCAAAGTCAGGCCCCACCTTTAGTACTGGGAACAAGGTAATTAGGCCAGCAACAATTCCGAACTCAAGTACACAGTCATTATACCAACCAGACACAAATGGACTGAAGGACCCAGGCCTCATCTTGTAGTTAAAGGACTTGTCCAGATGGCTTCAGGATGCACTGGGGGAAGGGGGAGGGAGGGGGGGCTCGGACTGGATTCTTGGGGCAGAGGCTCGGTATTCCGCCCAGCAGATATGTTTTTCAGGCTGCAATATATGCTACCTTGGCCTGTCTATGATATTCAAATGACTATTAAATTATAGAAAGACATTCATATTTGCTCTGACAGTAAAGAAGCTCTGGAAGTTCTTCTGGCTGTTACAATACATTCCCATTGGTATGACTGCCAGAGGGTGTTGGATGATCCTTCTGTTCATTATCCAGTGAGACTCATCTAGGTCCATGAACATTCTAGTCTAAGTGGAAATGAAATCACTGATGAGCTTCGGAGGGAGGGTTCTGCTAACCAGTTTGCTTGACCAGAGATGACCCCCTGGGATCTGGTTGGTTATTTAACCTGCAAATGACCTTTCGGAAAGCTCTTATTGGGACTCAGATGCAGACTTGGGAATTAATCTCAGGGCTCCAGCCTCACTACTAAGACTAGATTATGGTCCTTAACAGAATGCAGTCCAGGGTGAATAAAAGCATTTAAGCTGGATGTAACACCCCGAGAAGAAATCTCTACAAAATAAGTCTGATACAAAGCTCTTTGTGTGGGAATTGCAGAGCAGAAGAAAAATTCTTAGGCCATATTTTGTGGAGGAGTGAAGCTCTAACCCCACTAGCCAGGTTCCTCTTTTCTGTACCGAGGATGTTACAAATCTCAGCCTGGGTGCAATCTGGAACTTCAGTAAGAGGAGAGGGGTCCCATGACATAGATTCTAGTTGTAGATTCATAAAGGTCCTGAAACTAAGGTATAAATGCAGTGGGACTGAAGAGGACTTCATTCATTCAAAGCACACCAGCAAAGCTGCTGTTCAACAGTTTTTTGGGGCCTACTCATACATGATGTAATCCACAAGATTTAAACAGAAAACCAATCCCACTGGAGAAGACTTCAAATTTGAATGACTTGTTACATTTATCATAGGTACGTTAATTCTGTACATTGTCTAGATCTGCACAGGCACGCATGTAAACATGGATGTAAAATATGACATCACACACCTACCTTTGCACTACGTCAGTGACAGCAGGTACCACAATAATGGCTGATTCCATATGCAAGAATTCACACCCTTTTAATACACTGCTGTTACTATTAGATTTTTTACTCAACATATTTGAATGAGTTTGAAATGGTGTGCACTGATAAGATGGATGAGGGGGGGAAAAAGAAATGCATACACTGTTTTGAGGGGAAAATGTAAAGGAACGTGAAAACTTATAAGACCTAGGCACATACTGAGACATAATATGAAAATGAATCATAAAGAAATAGGGTAGGAGTTTCCATTAGCTCTACACACAAAGGTGCTTGGTGGAATTAGTCAATTACATGGGATTTCCTTTGGCTCACAAACACACACCACATCTGACAAACATATTCACTGAACATCAAAATTCTGCTGGTGAAACTGAGATCACAAACATCTGACTGATCCTCACTACATCATTTTCAGCATTAGGATTATTACTGCATTCTTTATCCTTTGACAAATCCCATGGCATCCACTCACTCTGGCAGAGTAAGGCGCTATCCTATGGTTACCACAGTCACTCCAGACATACTGTAAATGTTGCACAGCACTGTAGGCAGTGATGTTACAGCATCTTACTGAACAAGGCACAAGTTCTCGTTTTCAGACGTGTTCAAAAAACGGTATCAACAAGTGAATACAACATCTGTGTGAATTTATGGTCTCAGAAAAAGCTGCCATCATCTTGTAATGACACCTAGTGGAAGAACAAGGGAGTTTTCTGCATACCAGTACTGACAATTCTGCGAGTTCACACACCCACTGGGATGAAAAAAGTTTCATCATGGAACAGAATTTGTCATCTTATTTATCTAACACGTGCACAAAAATGGCACTACTTCAAAATCGGTCTCCTTCACAACATGTTCAGATAAAGTGATCGACACGGCCATGCCCATTTGCTGTGCACAAGGAATCACTTATTTTCTTGGAGGTGTTTCCAAACCAGCACTACCATCAGTTTTTTTTTCCTCAGCATATGTTTTCTGCAGCTACTCTCTCTTGAATGGAACCCAATGAACAGATCCATTTTATATAATAGTACACTGCTGTCCTGTTTGGAACAGGCACATCAGGTAATTTTCAGCTGAATGATGGTTACTGTAGCAACTATAATGTATCACAAACAACATGTGATGCTCCAAGGGAATCTACATATTATCCACATACGACCTACAGTTGCTGAGTGGGAGTGACGTGTTAACATGACCCTTTGGAAAGGGAATAGAAATTGCTGATATAACTGCCCTGTATATATGTGCACAGGCAAACACACACACACACACACACAAAACCTCATCACATACAGTTATGAATAGCTACAAATAAAGTGTACAGTACAGATAAAAACACAATGGTAGGCCTTATACACATTCACCACCTCCAGTTTCATACACTAACCCTTTACATGCAAAAGGGAAAACACTGCCCCAGTATTTAAATGCCCCTAAGAGCCAAATGGGAATACACTGTCCAGTAATGTCATTTCTTTTTAAAAATGTTTTGCATTTATAATAACCCATCTCTTTTACACAACATTTTGTCTGAAAGGCTTGTATAGGCATAAAAAATTGAGCAAAATTTAATTCTAGTTAAAATTATCACCAATAGGGTTTAATTTTCATTAACAATTTATGGTCAAATATCTTTAAAAAAAAAATATGAGCCCTCTATGACATTACACGAAGTATGAGAAAGCAAGAGGAGCCAAAAAGGTAATTATCTATATGCACACGTGTCATGGTGTGGTGTAATAATACAATGGCATACATACTAATGCAGTTTACAATCTTCTCTTCATGTCATGTAAATAACACATAATTAAATCATCACAATATTTAATATTTACAGACAGTATCTAGGGAAATGGAACTTGGTCTGTGCTACATATGAAATACTGTTTGTAAGTTATCAACTACAAAATTCTGATGGGTTAAAGAAACAAGGTTAAGTGTGACACATGAATGTAAAACAGAAAATATCAACACAGACATATAATAATAATATCCTCAAAAAGAATGTAATAAACCCCAATGAAATTAACATTTGACAACATACAGCTACTCCCCTAATTCCTTTAAAATTAAATACTACTTGGTATACTTTTAATTGATTATGTTATTTTAGTATCAAAATACACCTTATGTTGGTTACAATCATGGAAGTGTAAGCTGATGGTAAAAATCAGTTCCTTCACCATTAAACTTTTAATGCCGAACAACTTATATATACGTCGCGCACTGAGCCCTTTAAATAGCTGAATGATTTATATATACATCGCAAACAGTGTGACAAAGTTTGGAGGAAATTTTTTCACTCCTATTCGGTTAACTGCTGTGGCTCGCAATGCTTCAGGACCCATGAAGGTCAGACTTTTCATTCAGGAGCAAGAATGTACCCCCTCCACCTCCTAAACCCCTCCACAACACCGACATATACGCAAATACTTAGTAATTGTGCTTTTTTTCCAGCTGACTAATACTGTTCTGACACTGCTAGAATTTGACTATAGCTTGATCTGGGGTTCACTGTGGGTTGAAATATCAACACTGGCCTATGAAATGAACTCTAGTTGTTGATCAGAAAGGTTGTCAGTTGTGTACTGTACCCATATAATTCAGACAAAAAGGTAAAAAATCAGAGATATCCACAAAACTCGATGTTTACAGCCACAGACATGCCTCTTGTAGTGCAAGTGTTATCTGTAGGAGTTGTGTAGTAGTAACATGAAACACACAGCTGTCAATCTAGGAACATCTTGGGAACCCTCAACTGGCCGGAATTTTTATAAAGCTATCACATAGTAGGTTTAGATCTGTTTTGCTGTCACTGTAGAAGACATTCTTATCTAACTTGGATTACATTTCTGAAACTGTGCCCAGTCATACATAGTAGCCTAAACAAGGTTGTGGGTTTTGATCAATGCCCATAAAAAAATTAAAAAAAAAAAAAACCAGAGGAGAAACCCATCAGTGAAATTCCGGTTGCTGACACGACCTCGGAATCAGGTGCGAAAGCTAGCGATGTTAGAAGATCAGGTGCGAAAGCTAGCGATGTTAGAAGACTATTTCGAGGAATAAGAGGAACAGCAGCAGCCAGCCTCAGCAGAAGCAGCCACAAAAAAAACTGCCAGCAAAATCAACTCACTGCTCTGACATCTGTCTTATCTTGGCCAAAGAAAGGGCACAGTGCACCAGATGTGACATGGGCCTATGCATGGTGCCTTGTTTTGCAGAATATCACACAAAAGTAAATTTGTAATATATCATCCTCTTTGTGAATACTGTGTGTCATGATAAAATAGTGATCCAAGGAGCCACAGACCTTATGCAGCAGCCAGAATTATGTGAGTAATAAACTATTTACACCACATTTTATATAATACATGTGCTGTGTCACTGTACTCACAGTGGGGGAGGAACACGGGCCGAACCAGACGGACATAACATAAACAAAACAGCATGCCACCAGATAACCTCATATACAGCTGATCTTAGTAACTTTAGTCCTACATTATTTTATGCTCCCCGAGGATGATTCCATAGAGGGATTGTAACATGTAGGAGATATTTTAAATCCATTTTAATCCAATAATGTGGTTTTAAATGGTTTGACAAGTATGTGCAATTAGTTGGTTTTAATAAATATAGGTAAACATTTTTCCCAGATTAACCAATTCATAAGCACAGTGCAATATTTTATTTCATTAAATTTTGAGGAAAAGTCTATGAGATATGCTTTTTTTCCCTTAAGAGTAAGCATTAAAATTTAATAGCTCAGTAAAAAATTCTGATAGGCAGCATTGCTCGGAGGGATTTAATCCGGCGTCAAAGGGGTAAGCAGTAATGGGAAAGTTCCCTTACACTGCACTGTTTCATCTGGTGTTCTGTTTCTCTTTAATTTTGAGCACTCTGTGACGGATACCTATAATTCACAGATGAAACCAGCATTTCTCCAAGACAGAATTAAGTATACACAACATGGCATAACTTCCCGACACAGCAATAACCAACTGGTCTACGTGCATAAGTCACTCAGCAGCTACATACTATATATTGTATTCAAAATGTAGTTCGACCATGCTCTTCACAATTTGTGTTTATATGACTCAGTAGGGTCTGAGGTTGCAACAAAGGCAGGCTCCATGCCAGTAAAGGGTGGCTGGCAAACTGCAAGAAGCGGATGAGCCCGTACAGCTCACCATGAATAGGAGAATCAGCATATACTTATCATATGGTTGGTGCTATGCACCCAGAGCAGTACAGATATTATCAAAGACTACTTCCCAAAGCAAGTAATAACATCAATAACCTCATTTCACACAAAAGGTCTTTAACATTACGCATCACAATTTTACCATATATGGAATTTATCTGAACATTACGCCCCCAAACAGTCAGGATTTCCCATAATATACATGAACGCCAGTCCTCTAAGGGGTAATAATGGCCCCAGTTTATGTATAGTAATACATCATCTAAGTAAACGTGAACTGCAGGGTGCAGCAGAAATAGTAGACGAATTATAAATACAAACAGCATTTTACTGCAAGAATTAATATCAATTGTAGCAAGTTACAATTTACCATTCTGCTTAAATTGTTTTTACATCGTTTCACTTTTTGTGTACAATGTCCTGAATGCAGAGGTGCACAAGAATTGAGAACCCACACATAAATTTTTGAAGCATTTCTTCTGAAAGGCTGTAATGGACCCTGCCCAAATAACCAGTTCCACAGCACACACGCATTCTCTAACTTCCCAACACTCCCTGTTGACTAACTTCAGAGGTCACTACTTCAGTTTTAACACCTGTAGGCAATGATATCCTTGCACTGAAGTACATTATAAAGATTTTAAAATGCTTCACTATTGCTGCCACACCCTGCACATACCAAATTACAAAGTGCAGAGTAAAACTCTATTGGTTCACAGCTCAATGGGCTCAACATACTCTAGCCAACAGTTGATCGCACAAGGAGACATAAATCCCACTCTTAATAAGCCTATGTATGCACAGTCCAGAAGTCAACACAAACAATATCTGGAGTTCTAGTAAAAAAAAAAAAAAATGTAAAAATTCTGTACAAAATACTGTTCTGTGAGCAGGCATCATGACATCTACTATGGACTATTAACTTGTACTTGTTAATAATACATGTTGCAATAGCTATCACCCAATGAATGTCCTGCATGACATGCCACTGTTCAGGCTTGAAACACTCTTGAAGTTGTTTCAGTCAAACAAACTGCAAGTATTTTCACTCTTATTCCATATACTAAGTTTAAAATCAAGAATGAAGAATTCTTGGAGAATATCAGTACAAGCCAGGAAGACATGGACTGGTAATGAGACTACTGAAGAACTAAAACCTGCTTCTGGACACAGAAAGCATATGAACCCCAGCCCATGTGCCACCCCGCCCCCCCCCCCACACACAAATTAAATCAATCAGTACTCACCATTCGGCCAGGCCCAAGACCTTGCACTCGCACACGTACCATTTTGTATCCATGCTGCAAGGCCTTCTGCAAAGAACAAATTTTGGTTAAATTAAAACACAAGCTCAATTCATGACAAAGTTGTGTTAATAACTGACAAATTAAACTGGAACTTTCCATAGCCATCTTCTGGTTAAAAGCATAAAACCTATGCCACTGGGTTTATTAACCTTAGCATATAGCAGTTAAATGCTAGGATTCTACTGCAGCAGAAACTATTCAATCTAACCCCTTCCAATCCTGTGTCGTACCTTTTCCAATATATTGATTTTCCTTTTTGACTCTCATGTTGCAGCATGACTGACTCTTTATTAACTTGTGTATCCTGCATAGCTCCATTGCTGGAGCAAGTTCAACACGCTAGAGCACGTACTATGTACTTTTGCCTGTAGCAAGTGTGCACAGAATAGTTTGGGTCATAGGGAAGGCAAGGTGGGGCCTTGTTTAAAGACTTAATCATGTGTACCTTGGTGGTCTGTTCTTCCTACACAACGGCAAGAAAAGAGCATGCAGCCAATGATGAAACTGCAAGATGGTGATTTGGACTTTAGCAATGAAGAACAAACAGAACAAAATACCAGTTTGCATAAAGATTTTAGTCCAGGGAAGCCATCAAAACAAGTGACACTGACAGTGAAGGTGAGGACAATGTGTAACGTGCAACAGGTGACTGGCCACCATACACTGAATCTGATGGAGATCTAAGGCAGGGTTTCCTGCTCCCACAAATTGCAAGGCCTAAAACAGAACTTGAGTATTTTCAGCCTTTTTTTTTTACTGATAACCTCCTGAATGAGAATGTGTCTGCCATGATCCCTGGTGCTGCTGAAAAGATTCATTGGGCCAAGCCTCTACCGACACTTTTTTATGTAGCACAAATGAGATGATGTAACATTGGAAAATATGTAGGCTTTCACTGGAGTAATTATGAAGATAGCACAGAACTCAAAAGCCCAGTTGGTGGATTATTCTTCTGAAGAGTGGTTGGGCAGAAGACTGTTCTGCAAAGATTATTTTCCCCGTCAGTGGTTTCTTCAGTTATTTTAGGTGTTGCATCCCAATCCTCTCCTAGCAACCCCAAGTGTTCATCCTTGAGGCATAAACCAAATGAACATCAGTGAATATACAGACAAGAAAGACAATGTATCAATTGAAGACAGTACAGTGTGGCTCAAAGGGAAAGTGCTACAATCCACAGAAGCCAAGGAAGTAAGGTTTGAACATTTAGTGCCTATTTTTCCTCATGTTCCCCATCATGGAAGGTCCACAACAGAGAGTAGTACATCCAGGTTTACCATTCACCTACTGAACTGTTATTCATTTGGTGCAAATATTCCAGTCACAAACTAGTGGTAGGGGCTTACATGCTCTTACAGACAGATTTTACCCCAATCCTACTAGGTAAGCTGTACAACTGCATAAAATGAAAATCCACACCACTTACTAAGTTTAAAAGAACAAAACCTGGAAATCATGAATACTGTCCCTACCAGATGGATAAGAAAATAATGTGCCAGTCATTACAAGAAAAGTGTCTGGTGAAATGTTGAGTATTTTTTGTAGTCCACAGACTCATGATGGTGTCAGGTCATGGAAAAAGGGAACTTAGTTATTCTGAGAAACCGGAAGTTGTTTTGGGCTACAGAAGCTTCATGGGCGGAGTTGACAAGGTCCATCAATTTGGTGCCTGTTTTAGTTTCACAACAAAGTCATAAATGGGAAGAAAGACTATTTTTTTGGCTTGCGAAGTTGTCATTGTAAACAGTTTCATTCTTTCTAACACTGACAAAAAAAGAAAGAGCTGAGAAACTACAGACACATCTTGTATACTGCAAAAATCTCATCACTATGTTGACAGGCAATGTGACAAAAGCAGGAAGACCATCACTTTCTTCAGAAAAGAAGGCAGGATGAATAGAAAAATGTATTTCCTCATACAGAAGGAAAACAAGTCAACAAAAGAATGTATGGTTTTCAGCTATAGGCAAGTGACGAGAGGGAGACAGGAACCCAGTTCACAGCTAAACATGCCAAAGCAAACTTGGTTAACATATCATGCTGTGCTTCAAAAAATATCACACAATGAAAATTATGAACTGTAGTAAAGGTAATAGCATAATAAAACAGAATTTGTATCATATGTTTTTTCCTTGGAATCAAGCACGTTAACACAATGCAGAGTAACCCTGAAGAATAATGGATCTGGAGAGCCCATAATGAGGGGGGGGAATGGATTGGAAAGAGTTAAATGCCCACTATGAAACCTTTTACTTTCAGACGAAAAAGGACGTACATTTACCGGGAAAACATTGCCATGTTTGTCTGCTAAAGGTTAAATGAATCCAACTTCATGTGCCCAAATGAGTAAGTTTCATACCTTCACATCACACTGGTGATCAAATCAGCTCCCTACATATTTTGCTTTCAAATCTAATCTGAATATCACATAGGTGACAAAAGTAAAATATACACAATATATATATAAAAGGTCAATTTAAAACTGAAAATACTGTATTAATAAATGATGAATTGCATCAAAATTAGTATGTTATTATGTAACACCCAGTATACACACAGACATAAAAGAGTAGACACAAACATGTGAACAACCCATATCTACAAGGGAAGACATGCTCTCTGTGAAAGGAAGTCTTCCCATACAAAGTAATGTGTTACACACGTAGAACTTGCATTAACATTTTAAGAATTCAACTAGAAGTATCATTGCTGCATTTAATGTTAGGAATGTGTTCACATGCATCTTATTACTAATACTGCTCAAATTAACTTACTGTACTAAGACTGATGGCTGTGGCTTGTGCTGCGATATTTGTACCTTTTCGAGCATTCTTAAAGCCTTCCTGACCACATGATCTATACAACTTCACATCACCTGCAACAGAAAGCTATAAATTACCACACAATTAATAAGTATATGTACTTAACAGAATGGTTTTACTTACTTACTTACTCCACAGAGCAGAGTCCTTCTTGAGAGGTTAACCAGTTTTCAGCTAGTCAAAAAATTCCCCAATTTTATGGAACCTGAAGGTTCATTACCACATTCACAAGTGTCCACCACCTGTCCCTATCCTGAACCAGATCAATTCAGTCCATTACATCACATCCCACTTCCTGAAAATTCCATCTACACCTGGATCTCACAAGGGATCTCTTTCCCTCAGGTTTCCCCACCAAAACGCTGTTATGCCACTCCTCTCCACAATACCCGCTACATGCCCCACCCATCTCATTCTTCTCAATTTTATCACCCGAACTACTGGGTGGAGTACAGATCATTATGCTCCTCATTATGTAGTTTTCTCCATTCCCGTTACCTCCTTCCTCTCAGACCCAAATATTCTCCTCAATACCCTCAATATAAGCAATCAAGTTGCACACACAAAACAACAACAGGAAAATTTATAGTTCAATATATCTTGATCTTTAAATTTTTGGATAGCAAACTACAAGATAAAAGATTCTGCACCGAATGATAGCAAGCATTCCGACTTCAATCTGCTCATAATTTCCTCCTGAATAGAATTTTGATTTGTAACAGTTGCTCCAAAATATTTGAACTCTTCCACCCTTTCAAAGGAACTATTATCTATCTTTATATTGTGACTTTGTCCTGCATTCTGATATAGAGGTATTACCACGTACACAGTTTTATCAGCATTTACTTCTAGTCCAATCTTCTTAGTAGCCACTACAAAAGCTTCTGTGTTTTCCTTTATAGTATGCACGCTTCTTCCCAATATACCATCATCAGCATAAACCAGAAGCTGGTGTGCCATTTTATTTCAAGAATGGCTATAGAACATTTACAACACCCAAGTCTTATCCACAAACAACATGAGCAGTATCACTTACATATCAGACCAGCATTTTCTGCTGTGAAAAGTACAATTATGTGAGTACAGAGATTTTTGCTATGGTGTATCTGAAGACTCTTATGTTACTGTAATGTAACACTATGTCAATGACAATCACCCCATGTGTAGCATCATGGCCCACAGCAGAACAATATAAACAGTTCTTAATGCACAAACCAGTAAACCAGCAATGAAACTTCAATGTGCCTCACACTGCATGGCAGTACAAGGGTCTAAAAATCTAATTTATATCAACATGACAAACACAGTTAATATATACCACCCCTCTAAGTTTTAAAGAAAAAAATTCCAAAACTGCTTCTGCTTGTTTTCATATAAAAGAAGAGTGTTCAATACTGCTCTTTCCAGCAGTCGTTTCATACTGCCCCTGCATCTCCTTCACCGACATTTACGTCAAACAGGGTGGCATCCTCCGAACATTGTACAGACAAGCTGATGAAATATGCACTGATGACTTACGTTACCGAAGTTACTACTTTCGAGCATTCACAGACAAAATAAAACCACACACTGTACTGTTGATTGGTGCCATATGATGGTGTTATCTTAAGCAAGTGAGACCATCATTTTCCATAGAAACGAACAACCTAACAAATATCCTGCCAAGATGCCCTCCTTAGACTAATTACATATACATTGTGTCGCTGTAACCGTTCAACTTTGGACATAGGTGTTTTGGGTTATATCGGTATACTTTAACATAAGGAACACCCTCCCGAAGTCTGGCACATTCCTCCTGGGCCACCCTGTATATAGGTACATTCACAAACTGCCACAGCCTTCTTTTCTCATAATCATTTTTCAAAACCACATGCATACCTGGCAAACCATGGAGCTTAGACTGGGCAATAATTCAACAATTACCTACATCCTGGATGATCCGGGGTTTGAATCACAACACGAACAAGATATAGCCTCTTCTCCTCAACTGTACAGACCAGCTGTGGGGCCTACCCAGCCTCCAGTTCAATGGGTAATGCATCCTTCTCTGAGGGTAAACATTCAGGGCATGAGTTGGCCACAAATGCCATGAAGTGCCACAGGTAAGAATGAGCACAGCTATGCTCCTCACCAAATGTGAATTTATAACATGGGCTTTCGAAATCTTTACCTTCTTTTTTGAATACAGTCACCATGTGTTGCATTTTACCAGTCCTCTTCCACTTGTAACGACTTCATAACAGCTTTGCAAGTTCTCATGCCAAAGTGTTTTCACATTTTTAGGACTGTATTGCTATATAATAAATTCATCCACAGCCAAATGTTTTGATGAAATTTACAATTTAGTATGGGTGTTCTCCTTATGAAGAGCTACCTCAATTTCTAAGCCAGTAACAATTCAATCTGTTCTTCCATAGCAGCTGTATGTATAACCTGCATTTTTTCCCCCCAAGAAGTAGACAGTCATTGAATGCTGAAAATCCATCAATCATTGCAACATTTCCCAAGTATTGGTGGCTACATGTCAACTGGCCCTAACACTGATGATGAGCTGCACATTAACTGGGGATGTTGTTTCAGATTCTTATGAAGCTTTGACAAGCAAGAGGTCTGTGCAAAAACTGCTTCACAGTTTGAGACAGGCAAAAGGAGCTCAGAGTTTCAATGTGTCAGACTTCCTCATTCCAAGATCAAGAACCCACCTCACTCACGTGACACTGTGTCAGCAAACACTTTGCTATTATGTAATTATAAACTACCCTATAAAGATTTATGATTTCAGGTAACTGAGGACAACACAGAGAATGTAACAACCATGTTAAACAAAAATGCTCCACTTGCAACAACTATTTTGTGCAACATTTTCGAAAGGTGTAAAGTGCGTTGCAGAAATTTTTGAACAAAAATAAAATAAATCTACTTACTTCATGCATTATTTGCTTTAAAAGACCATATCCAAAAGCATTGCTGGACCAGATATTACTAGAGAAGAACTGCATACAACAGTGTCTACATTAAAATATGTTGTTATAACTTTGAAGTCCTGAACACGTCCCAATGACTCACAAACAACATTTCATGCAAGGCATGTACCTAAAGTTCATCACCTCTGTCCCAATTATTGCATGCCAAGGTAAGTTTCACCAACAACACCAACTTATGTAAGAACTCTTGGTTGGCCACAATGCTGAACTCTTATCACTCTACGAAACACATACAATGCAGAAGTGAGATAAATGTATTACATTATATTGAAATGTCTACAGAAATACTACTTTTTTTAGTGGTTGCCGTAAGGAAGAGTAACAATTCTCTCTGCATACTTGCTGTAGTACCAAACTTTACTACTTACTTTATAACACAGTAAAAGATGGATGTTTTCTGAGCCAGCCAACTGTTTGCTGTGTACAGGAAACCAATGGGAAGCTAGCATTCAGTTCAAAAAGCTAAACCCTGGGCAATGTTGTTACATTGGAGGTATTTTCTTTCCATCAAACCATCTAAGTCTCATAGTGGTGTCACACAGTCATTAACAAAGTGTAAATGTACTTGATTTTAAGACAAACAAAAGAAAGAAAGAAAAAAGCGCATGTTTTTCAATCATATATTTCACTGCAACTGAGCCCATCATTCATCAAATCATCAGTAAATGTGTACCACCCAAAACAAAATATAATCAATAAGATAACCAACAATAGTATTCATTGAAATGAGCATGGGGAAGCTAAACATACTACAAATGTTTTCTCCTACATAATTCAGCCTAACCTCCAGGTGCAAATTATGTATTCACAGGACAATACAAAGTATTATAACATATATGCACAAGTGAGCTGACTTCATACATAATAATACACTTACATACAAAACATCTAGAGAAAATAAATGTTAACAAATGTCCGAAAATTACTGCAGTGTGTGCTGCTAATTCCTCTACTAACCCTCTTGACCCTAATTTTAGGAACTGATGTGAGTACTGTTGATTTTTTTACTAAACCTTTTGGCACCTAACGTCAGGTATAGGTAACAGTCATGTAATGACCTTCCTCATTCGGCTCTTACGAAAATTCTGGCCTCTTGCCCATCACTGAAGGCACTTAATTCCAGCCCCACCATATTAATATACTGGCCCTCTCAAAAAGATTCAGTATTCTATCACACTTCCTTCATGATCTCTACACATAATTTATTCCTTCAAATTCCAGTTATCACCATCTACATGCTACATCTGTATGCGCCATGACAACATCCTTGACTACTACAAACACTTGTTTCCTAAAGAACCATGCCCATTACCTTCACACAGGAATCCTATTTTACAATAAAAAAAATTTAGGTAGATAATATTTAGATGTGGGAGGGAGGATGGATTGTAGAAAACAACATTTTTACAGTCATGCAATAGGAAAAGCAGAATAATTTATTAACTGTTTCGTGACCGTACAGGGTAACATGTACCACACCATGTGGCTTCCGCTTTTTCTGTTACACTTCCTGTCTTTTGATGGTTATTTCAGGTACGCCTTCTCAACTTAATTACGTCTTTTGGTGCATAAAGAGTCAAGTTCAAACTAATTGTTGAGGTCCAGAAATACCCTGGTCGGTCAACAGTGCATGTGTTGAGACATGAATCAGCCATTTAAACTAATTTCTGAAGTCCAGGAAATACATCACTTGGTGAATGGCACTTGGAGTTGAGATATGAACCAGCCTGCCACAACAGGCAACATTGTGGGTTATCTACTGACAGATTAGCGCTGTCCTTCATCCACTGCTGATACACTGTAACGTTGTGTAATGTGTGCCCTATGAATGGTGTACCGTGAATTAATTTCCACTACAGATGTGCAATTATGATGAAAAAAATATGATGATGAATATATAGATGATGAGGGGGAGGAAGACAACACAGGAGGTCCAAAACATCCGTTGTTCAGAAAAGGAAAGCCTGTACTACTGTTACAGCTAATCTGGCTTTACAAAATGATGGGAAAAATATTTTGTCAATTTCAGAAGCATTCCAACTATTCATCAGTAAAAAAAAATGTTGGAAGAAACCTGCATTGCAACATCTCATAAAACATATGCCGTTTTCAATAGCTCAAGTGACAACCAGGAAAACTGAAGGATGTTACACCCAAGGAACTGTATGCATTTATAGGAAATCTCATAGTAGTGGGGTGAAATTTTGGAAAAGACTATATTTAGACAAAACATGGACAAATAATAAACTCTGTACATTTTTTTTCACAGCAGCAACATCAAAGGACAGGTATCAATCAATCTTTTTATTCATAAGTTTTATAAGCACAACAAGAACAAATTGGAAGCAAAGGACAAGTACTAATCAGTCTTTTGATTCACAAGTTTTGATAACACTGAAACAAGGCAAAATCACACAAGTGCAAAAAAGGACAAATTGGATGCAATTTGTTCCATTTCTGACCAGTCTTCTCAAGCTTGTATCAAAAACTATTTATTCAGTGGGCTGAAATTTAACTGTAGATACAAAATTTGCTACTGAACACATTGCCGCTGGGCTGGTCTTTTAATTAAATACCCCCTGGTGACCGGTCGTTTTAAACGCTTTGAATGTTCAACCCCATAACATATTCTTACTCACGGTTTGACACTGTAGATTAGGCTCCTGAGCCCCAATCTGCAGAAAATGCATGTAGATAGTCTAGTAGTTCGTCACTGAATGGTATTTCTCAAAACAAGGCCCTTTGTGAAGCGGAACAATGCAGAATTTACAAATGTATCGTTTCACTTCACTTCTTATGGGCAGCACACACTTTACACTGTCTTGCAGGATACTTCCTTTTTCCCTCCCCACCACCAACAATTTTTTCAAGTTTGTGTATTCTGAAATC
>Ga0123354_10004883_pt1 | contig 19228 bp, 9 predicted proteins | sample TergutLab28metaG_2_FD_97872 | JGI IMG/M metagenome (GOLD analysis project Ga0123354, IMG submission 97872) | Labiotermes labralis P4 segment gut microbial communities from Petit-Saut dam, French Guiana - Lab288 P4 | ecosystem: Host-associated > Arthropoda: Insects > Digestive system > Gut ...
CTTGTCTCTAACTTTTTAACCAATTTCTGGATGCAGCACTTCGATGGTGCACGTCTTTCACCAAATTCCGTTCGAAATGCCGTCTGGCATGCTTTAAATGAACCTGTTTGTCAGTATTTACGATCGAGAAACCCGCGCTGTTCGACTGTATACATAGACAATGGTTTGGGGCCTCTAGCGAGAGACTCACCCTGTATATAGTAGGACCTTAAGGTCTCTTGAAGACAACCTGAAGATGGCCAGTAAAGGCCGAAACATGTAGTTGTCTAGTATAGTCATTAAAATATCTTAATTGACATAGTTGTGTTTGACTACATACCCTTTCCAGTTTTCACATACACAACGGGAATGACACACTTCCAAAAAAACCTCGTTAACCTTTTGGCGCCGGAATTATTTTTTTTTAATTTTAGCACACCCTGTATATAAAATGTGAATAATACAGGAACCAAACAAGTTAGAATTATGAAACGAACTGCATTTTTAAAAGAAAAAAAAACGGAGACTCTATACCATGTTTAAAATATTCGGTACCTATATTTGTTGAATAAATATATGAAATGCAACTTTGGAGGTTAGCGGTGAGGTACGTCAACTATAGTTGACGTTAGGCGTCTAAAGGTTAAAGATTAGCTACTCCTCTTTTTAATCCAATGCCACAACATTTGCTGCTGTTGCACTACCGCAGCTGGTAGCACAGAGACACTTTGTGACATGCACAGTCACGCACAGAAAACAACACCAACAAGCAATAGTTTCACAGCAAATAACGTTTTACGTCATCGGCAAAATAAGGACCATGTCTTATACGCATCTCATGACGTAACGATTCTGACTCTTTGTCACAAATGTTCGGGCCATCTAAGCAAATAGCAGTCCATTAGGTTCTCTACGAGGGAGTGGTTCATTCAATGGTATTGCCTGGATAAGGGACAGGGTTCTTTGTCTTCAGGTTTCCCGATCACAAACGTAAACACTCCTACACCTCGTGTGACGTACGAACGTTACATGCTACGCACAGCTGAGCCATTTCCACTCATTCATCAAAACAATATCAAAGGCAATCATTAGGAACGAAAATATCTGAACATTTACGTGAGATACCCTGCCGTATCGTTTTTGCTTGCAGTTTGCAACCTTCGAGATTTATGTGCGTCTACTGACCTCTCAAAAAACTTTTCGTCGGTTGAGAAGTTTGCTGGTAGCAAACAGAAGTAATCGTATCTCTGCGCTTTGGGCATTACGCACATATAAAAAAAGTCACATAAGTTCCACTTTATGTCATTCAGAAATACGAAAATTGCGAAATATTTTCTGCTTTTCATCATTTTCCATCTCATTGCCTGCTTTCATCGTTACTGTTCCTTAAACACAAAGGGAATAAAAGAACCTCCCCTCCCCCACACCAACCCCACCACCTCCAGTAAAGTACTATGAAACAAGAATCACAAATGATTCTTTTCGGATATCCCGGAGATTGTTTGGCTTTTATATCCATAAAACTTTTTATGTGAATTCGAGTTTCAGCCAATCGGCTTTAGTATGTTGTTTGTTTTAAGACACTCAGCAATCCTTTCAGTACTTATATTTTGGCCGGGTTTTGGAACCAGAACGTACAAGTGTATCACCTTCGTATCACACGACTCTCTTCATCATTTAGTTACTTATTAGTGACACATTTTCGAGAAGTCAAAGCGTAAGCTACATTCGTTTCGGTCTCATTGCAGCTCAGAGACAACGGACCAACCTACTTCATGTGCTAGATTCACACACAGCCCCTCACCGCCTTCTGATTGTGTCAGTTAGTGTCGTTCAAACGTTGGCTTACTCAGTGCTTTTCGCCTTACAATCGAACGAAAAGACACATTTTTAACATTAATGTGCATGTTATGCCAATCATCTTTGGCACCTTGCTTTTGTATTCTAAACTTTCCTACTGTCAGCACTTCAGCGAGTATCCACCGTCACTGACCTGAGCACCGCAAACGTCACGGGACGTTGCGACGAAAGCAGGCTTTCTACAGGAGGGCTGTCGCACTAGGTCGGAAGTCAAAGACACTTTCTTGTGTAACAAAACAGCGTGCAGACGACAGTACGCCGCTTTATTATTAAGTGTAGTTCGTAGTAGTAGTAGTAGTAGTAGCAGTAGCAGCAGTAGTAGTAGTAGCAGTAGTACTAGTAGCAGTAGTAGTAGTAGTAGCAGTAGTAGTAGCAGTAGTACTAGTAGCAGTAGTAGCAGTAGCAGTAGCAGTAGTAGTAGTAGTAGCAGTAGTAGTAGTAGTAGCAGTAGCAGTAGCAGCATTAGTAGTAGTAGCAGTAGTACTAGTAGCAGTAGTAGTAGTAGCAGTAGCAGCAGTAGTAGTAGTAGCAGTAGTAGTAGTAGCAGTAGCAGCAGTAGTAGTAGTAGTAGCAGTAGTAGTAGTAGTAGCAGTAGTAGTAGTAGTAGTAGCAGTAGTAGCAGTAGTAGTAGTAGCAGTAGTAGCAGTAGCAGTAGCAGCAGTAGTAGTAGTAGTAGCACTAGTAGTAGTAGTAGTAGTAGTAGCAGTAATAGTAGTAGCAGTAGCATTAGTAGTAGCAGTAGTATTAGTAGCAGTAGTAGTAGCAGTAGTAGTAGCAATAGTAGTAATAGTAGCAGCAGCAGTAAAGGAAAGAGGTGTTTTTTAACGACGCTGTCGATTCCTAAGTTTATGCAGCGTCGATGGTGTTTGAATGAAATATGTGTAGACCTACGAAGCACTGGCAAGTGACAAGGAGAAACTGAAGTGCTCGGAGAAAAACGTGCCTCACTTGCATTTCTTTCACCAAATATCCTTCACAGGTGGGCCTGGGATCGAACCCATACCTTCTCGGTGTGTGTTCAGTGACTAGGTTGTGGTGGTAGTGGTGGTGGGGGTGGTGGTGGTAGTAGTAGTAGTATTAGTAGTAGTAGTAATGGTAGAGTAGTAGTAGTACTAATAGTAGTAGTAGTAGTAGCAGTACGAGGCCTTTTAAATATTCACTTTTCTTTCTATGATTCTCTGCTTTTTACAGATTTCTACATTTATTCCTGTCCATTTCTTCCGTATTTTCTTCATATTACCGTGTACAATTCTGTTGCATATCAATACAGACGGAAATAAGATGCTTGTACCTACAAGATGATTTCATCGGAGGCGAAATAGCGATTGTGTCATATATCTGCCCCAACGCTGGAGACTCGTGTTGAAAACTTACACTTTCTTCCTGCGTTATGAAGGATTCATATATCACTTTTTAAGGTCGTTTCGATGCCCAGAATGATAAGGAGCTGCAGACAGCTGTAAAGTGTGTCGGTGCTGTGGTGCCTTGGGAATGTGGGGGATGACATTGACACGTGACTTGTGTCTAAATGCAAGACGCTGTACACAAGCATGTGCCTACAGATGCACGTACACCTTCGTCCGGCGTCTCGTACGTATTACGAAAGGACATTAGGCCGACTCGTACGTCGTGGTGTGGCGCCAAGAATATTCAGTAATCCTACTGAGCGATTAATACCAATCCACTATATACACCTACACACAAGCAGTCCAGGCGGTCTCTCGTTTGCAGTTATTCTGACTAACGCAAAACTCACGATTCCTATATGTGCTGCTTATTCCTTTGATCTTGTCCCGCCCAAGATGCTAAAACAAGCTACGGCCTATGAACGGTACGAAATTAGAAGCCCCTCACTACGTACTTTTCTGCCGCTTCATGTTTCTTTGTAATACTTCCCAGTACTCCCCTGTGCACCCCCCCCCCCAACATACACCCACAGCCCCGTGTTGTTCCCTGCGTGGTAGACCAAAGGTGCTGTCCACACATGTGGTACACTTATAATTCTCTCTGTCTTATAAGGTATGCCGATACAGCAAATTTAAATACACTGTCCAGTTACAACAAAATAAATAAAACCCCCAGGTACTTCGGGAATCGGTGGCGCAGTGGTTAAGGTGCTATGCTACAAATCGGAAGGTCGCTGGTTCGATCCCAGCTAGTGTCATTGGATTTTTCATTGACATAAAATCCTTCCGATCGCACTATGGCCCTGGGGTCTACTCAGCCTGTAACAAAAATGAGTACCAGGGGCATTTCCTGGGGAGAAAGGCGGCCGGTGCGTAAGGCTGACAACCTACCACCATCCTGTGCCGTTTTCACGAAATCTGGGAACCTTAACTTCCTGGAACCCTTTGGGCCACTCCAGGCTTTTAAGGGGACTGCTTTACCTTTACTTCGGGAATGAACGAATGCAAGTAGCCCCAAACTTCAAAAAAATAATGCCTGATATAGTGAAAAATCTTTTGGCATATTTGTGAAATTCTTATTGAAAACGTACAATACAGAAAATAGCGACGATGTGCAGCTTTTTCTACGCGGAAACATTTCGAACTCCATCGCTGTTATTTTCTTAAATAGTGTTTCGACGACTGAGATGCAGCGCAGTAGCAGTTGGGTCTGTTCTGATTGGAAGGCCACTGAGAATGGTCAGGTTCATTTACAGCCACTTTGACGCCCTTGCTTGTATTTGTTAGGTGTTGTCTGAAGTTAGCGTCTGCCGTGGATACCACCTGCAAACCATTAACTAGCTGACGAAAAGCACGGTGGCCTTGGGATATCTCAGAAACAAACTCAGTAATCACACATTTTAAATCCGTGTACAGCATAAAGTACTGCACAAATAGTACAGGGTGCCCAGTTCTCAGAGGGTGAAGGCTTCCATCAAACAACAAAGCTGCTGACCACGAGAATCAACACTACATCGGTATGTGGCGACTGTCAGTTGGGGTTCATGGTCATCACTTGTTGTTCACCTGTACATACACCTCTAAATCCTTGAAGCTTAACCAACCAACCAACCAACCAACCAACCAACCAACCAACCAACTAACCAACAAACCAACTAACCAACCAACTAAACAACCAACCAACCAACTAACCAACAAACCAACCAACCAATCCACCAGCCTACCAACTAACTAACCAAATAACTAAATAACTCCATGTGGAAGAGCACTTCTTGTGAAGCTAACAGTTGCTCAGCTAGTCAAGAGATTCCCCGTATTTTATGTAACCCGAAGGTTCCATACCGCATTCACAACAGCCTGCCACCTGTCCCTATTCTTAGCCAGATCAACCCAGCCCTTGCTTCCCCATCCCACTTCTTGAAGATCCATCTTAATATTATCCCCATCTACGCCTGGGCCTTCCAAGTTGTCTCCTTCCCGCAGGTTTCCCCACCAAAACCCTATACGCACTTCTCCTCCATACGTGCTACGTGTCTCGCCCATCTCATTCTCCCTTATTTGATCATCCGAAGAGTATTCGGTAAGCAGTACATATCACTAAACTCCTAATTAATTTCTCCACTCCCACGTTACCTCGTCCCTCTTAAGCCCAAATATTCTCCTCAGCACCCTATTCTCAAACACCCTCAGCCTACGTTCCTCTCTCAATGTAAACGACCAAGTTGCACACCCACAAAAACAACAGGCATCATTATATTTCTGTATGTTTTAATCTTGATATTTTCAGAGAGCAAACTGGCAGAAAAAGCCCCCTGAAGCCTAACTGATCATTAATTTGTTACAATAATATTTATACAAATTGTCCCTGCTCTTTATTTTCTTCGAAATCAGAATGCGTTTAGCTGATAGAAATACGCGTCACATTTCAACTGCTCGTAGCGCGAACTCAACGCACCAGCCGACTAAGCAACTGGAAGCTACAAGGTCTTGTTTAATTTTTTTGCCCTATTATCGACATGCCCGGTTCTCGTGTAATTTATTATATTTCGAAGGATAATCCTGTCTTTTTAATGGATGCCTCCATCCCTTGAACTGGGGTCGTGTCTACACGACTTGGTGTGAGGGCGCTCTCCGACACGGATGAAAGATGGAGCCAGGCTTTGAAAGGATATGGGATTGAAATAGTGGTAACACGTTTCTGCAATTAAACAAGCTTTCAGACCGCGAACCTCCGCCTTCCATCAACAATAAAGTGTGAGTGCGGCTTTCCTCCCGCTAACACGGTGGCTGGCTCTTGGCTCTATGCTTGGTTAGGTTAGTTGGTGTAGAAATGCTTCACTTCCCCTACTGGCTTCTTGCCTTCTTCTTGCCTTGATTTTACCCACTGTGTTTCTTGCATCATAAGTTCTAGGAGGCCTAAACTTCGTGAATTCCTATTCCACGCACACAGTGATAGACAACTTCAACATAAACACCTAAAGTGATGTATAGAAAAAGCTGGTCTTGTCTGACAGTATTTATGACAGTAACAAAGAACCTCCTTTACGACGAAAGTAAAAGAAGTCCCGAAAAAAAAAGCCAGGTGGGACATTTCGTAATTAGCCTAATTGTAAGGCAACTGTCGAACTGTTAAATACACAACAATGATAAAAATAAACTGAGAAACAGGCATTATTTGCCTACACAAAATGCCCAATAATCAACACAAAATCTGCGCTAATGCCACGCAGCAAGGCATTTCGGGTTACTTCCATATAATATATGTACCAGGCTTTATGTTTTATATAAAAAATATTCATAATTTCCTGCACAGATTCAGTTTCTCTTGTAGGGTGTACAAGTGAACTGGGAGCCAAATATTGGCGAGTTTAACACCTTGGGTCAACGGTTGGTAGCTTCGTTGTTTACGTATATCTCGCCAGAGTACTGGAGATGGTCGGGTCGGGCACATGGAACCGACCCGACCAGCATCGAGGTCTCAGATATCACCACACTGGTCAGTACTCCACATTCTTAGTTTTAGGGGACAATGTGCAATACAGATAGGTTGGTTCATCCTTTTTGTAGGCCACGAAGGCCCTGAGGTGAGTAGAGGTATAGCTTTACTCTTTCTAGGACCTCGGCACTAGATGAGGGTGGGGAGATCAGCCCCACTCCCGGACCGCATCTACCCCCGGGAAAGACCCAGTACCCATTGTACAGGAGGCTGGATGTGCCCCAGGGCAGATCTGGACGGGCGGAAAATCTCGTCATCATCGGGATTCGATCCCGGACCGTCCAGCCCATGTTCAGTCGCTATACCGACTGAGCTACCCGGCCCACAATGTGCATTACTACATACTGTAATTATTATTTGCGTGGTGTTGTACATTAGTGTGCGTTGGAAATGTTCACTTCCCCCGATAGTCCTGAATGCAAGTCTTTGTGATGTGAAATCTGCGTGTGGAGATGGGAACTGTTTATTTTGGGCCTTAGCATTTGTTGTGGCGAGCAACTATGAATAAATCTTGAGACGAAATATACTGTAGTCTCAGCTAGGGCTGTTGTTACTGATAGACGTTCTACTGGAAATTCATGAGCTAGCCATTTTACTACTTACTTACTTACTTACTTACTCCATGGTGCACAGTGCTTCTTGAGAAGGTAACTGGTTTTCAGCTAGTCAAGAAATTCCCCGCATTTCACGGAAACCGAAGGTTCATTACCACACTCACAAGCGTCCGCAAACTGTCTCTACCCTGGGCCAGCCGAATCCAGTCCATATACCCACATCCCACCTCCTGGAGATCCGTCCTAATATTATCCACCATCTACGCCTGGGTCTCCCTAGTGGACTCCTTCCCTCCGGTTTCCCATCCAAGACCCTATACACCCCCCCTCTCCTCACCCATACGCGACACATGCCCAGCCCATTTCATTCTTCTCAATTTTATCACCCGCACAATATTGGGTGAGGAGTACAAATCGCCATTTTACTACAGTAATAACAATTAAGTGTACGGTTTATAATTCATGAAGAATGAGAACTAATTTTGCGAAAATTTAATTATTTGTGAGGAAAGTTAAATAAGCTTCTGATTGAAAAGATTTTGACAGAAAAAAAATATTGGACTACTATAAGAAATTCATTTTGAGTTCAAATTCAATTTTCATTTGGCCAAGCATCAATATAAAAACTGTTAATTGTTTGGGCGGACAATTGCTCTATACGGTACATTTTTCTATAAAAGGCAAATATAAGAAAAACTGCAACAGCAAACGTAGCCTAGGTTAACAGTGTTACACTGTTTCAATACGAAGGTTTTCTGTAAGGCCGTTTAACTTCAGAAAAGAGAACAAATCTGACTGCTGCTACAATTCAACCGGAAAGTACGAAGATTCAGATGACAAAAGGAATCTGATACAGAACTGAAGTTCGGAAACGCGACAGACCAGGACCTGTAAAAATGGCATGGAAACAATTTGTTCGAACTGAATGTGAGTTGTGCTAACACAGTGAGGAGCAATTATATATATATATATATGTAAAAAAAAAACCCGTAGAAAAACATGGACTTGGATTTGGCTGCTCCCCAATGTGTAAATAATCTGTAAAAATAAATGCCTCGAATTGTATAACATCCAACGAACGTTTTATAAACAATAACAATAACAATAACACAGAAGAAGAAACAAAAACAACGCGCAATTTATTTACTTTAGGAGTATTTTTGCTCGTGTGTTTTTATTTTTGAATTGTCCTTTATAAACAGCTAGAAGTTTATAAAATAATCACAGAGGTTTTTCATAAACATTACCATTTTGCATATCAGTTTTCATTAGCAAGCTCTGTTTTTTTTTTAAATACGGCACTCGCTACGGCACTCACTACGGCACGCACTAACATTGACGCCGAAACTGTTCGCGACACACAGACAGAGTCTGCCTAGCAAGGCACCGCAAGAACTCCAAACTGAACGCTTCTCTTCTCCATTCAACAAAAGGTGTGACGTCGTTCTTGATTCCGCAGCAAGCATTGTACAGCTCAGTGTGGCAAACCATGCAAGTCCGCCTGTCTTTATGGATCATGAGAGCCGGTTATCGGACCGAGATTCGAACCCACTAATTACAAAATACGAAGCATGAATGTTTCCCACGTAACGTTATTGTAAATTTTCTGAGTTACAAATTTTATAACTTGCAAAATTCTAGCTGTAGGAATTAAGCAAAAGTTCCGATTTTAGAGCAAAAAATACCGAGGCTGATATTTTGGAGGTTTTGTGTGATTTCGAAATAATTCAATTATATGTCTTAATTAATTAATGTGCAAGCCTAAAACATTTATACGAAACACATCCACAAATGAAATATTTCCCAATATTATGAAAGCTTGCCAGGGGGGCAGGTTATGTCAGGATGCAGAAGAATTATTATCTGGGGGCTGGTTTTAGGTTTCAGGGGTGCAGTCTAAGAGGATACAAAGTTTTATGATTCTCATTCATTATTTTATGTTGCTGTCGGTACATTTATAGACGCTGTTTATATTTCATTGTGTTAAACAAAGACAGTGCCCATGTTTATTTCCGAACCACACGACTTTTACTAACTGCAGGCCTAAGCTTAAAGTGTCGCTTGTGTTAGAGACAAATTAACCCAAATGCGTATATGACAATTAGTCGTACTTAATAAACACCCGACATGGCGCTAACGTTTCGGATGATGAAATTATAGCCACTGGCGTGGACTCATTTAAACTACCGTCTGCAGTAATAAAGCCAAAATGAAAAGCATACAGTTTCCCTGTCACAAACCTGGTGTAACTTAATCCAACACTGTGTTTCAAAACTAGATGTTATTAATGATGTGCAGAATTTGGAATCTGTGCGTATTTTTGAGCCACAGTACCTGTTACATGACTCTCTTTCAGGTAGTGACAACACGTTTCTTCAGTAGGTTCTCCAACCTTTACCAGTTTCCGTCACACAGGACTACCCTCCGATTTTATAAACTAATACGCTACTATTTAAACAATCTATTATCCAACTAATGCACAATATGTAATAAGTAGATACAATTAAAATTATAAAATATTTAAAAGTGCTCCAAAATGTTTCGGATCACAGAGGATCCATCATCACGGAGCCTTGTACAGTGTTTGGCTAAAAATTACAAGAATGATTCTATCGTGTACGTTGGCATGGACAAGGTCGGTGTTATGGCAGCATATTCTGACGCGTTGTGCGTGTGTGTAGTTCACTGTATATGAACTACACAATGGTATACACAGCAGTATATGTCACAGTTTTGCTGACAGCTTGCTGTCAGCAAACCTGTGTGACATATACCATTGTTGTGTATACAGTGAAAAACTCCTGATGATGGACAGAGGAACTGTCCTAAACATATGGAGTTTTATTCTAAATATAAATTTTAGAAATTAGTGCATCTAGTTGGTTTTATTACAAGAATTTACCACGATGCACGGTCACCAGAACGTCAAAATATGTTCGTGTTTGAAGGATTTATAACGGATTGATTGGAAGATCTTACACACATAGCGGTACGTCCTCTATAACATTCACTTTACACGGACATTTACCGCCATTCGCGACGTAAGTATAAGATATTTTTCACTAACACATATGTATTGTCTGCTTATATTAGCAACATATTTACATTCGATTAATCGATTAATCGGTCACGTTCCATTGTAATGACATTGGTACATTATGGAGAATCTTCGTGAGCTACTGCGGAGCGAATGTGGTGCTAAGACACGGATGCACCGCATTACGTGTTGTATGAAAGGTGTAAAGGTGTAAAGCACATTTACAATACTCGACTTTCAGTGTTTTTCTTGAAATTATTTTGGAATTTAAAATCTGGAGACAACAACAAAGCAAACGCTCCATCCACAGACGCTTCCTATCTAGTTAACCCCTTCTCCTTTCTGTTCTGTACCGTTACGTTTCGTGCTATCTATATATCTGCCTTTATCTGCGTTCAACTCTCTTTCTTTTGCCAGCATCTCATTAATGTATTCTGTACATGTTTGTTAGAGGTCGGGCTTTTTCGTTTTTGATAGGAATGTTCCGTATAGATAAAGTCAACGGACAAAACTGTATGAAGCGAAGGCAATTCATAACCATTTTTTTCTTTATACCGTTATGTCTTAAGATTTCCGTTTCCGCTTTAAAAATGCTTGCTTAAAAATCCATTTTACCTTAGAGTTCTCTTTAACCATCCGGACTAGAAAGGTTTTAATACAGGTAGTTTTCCTTTTAATTTCCACTCAGCTTTTTTTAAAAGGTTTGTAACTTTTTTATGCAATCAATACAGACAGCTCTTCTCTGTACCCAAAACAAACAGCCGCAAATGGGCACCGTTGCATTATGTTCCTGTGTACGATTTCTCACTCAACAAGCCTCAATAAAATATATATTTATGAGTTAATTTAATTTAACCACTGAGAACTACTTTTAGCAATGTAAGAAACGGATGGAAGCGGACGAAGGCCCCAGAGTAGTTCTGCTATTCCCAGCGATGAATGTCATCCTTATAAACATCCGGTGCCACATTAGTATGCATACAGTAGCCATGTTAGTTAATATATGAGCTTTTCTCCCCATAAAATTGTATAATATCTTGATTATTAAAATGGAATGTTAGTTTATTACATTGTGTTAAAGTCTAACATATCACGTCAGGAAACCGATTACAGCAAAAATGTTCTCTTTTGAATAATGATATTTCAAATAACACTTTTTATAACGTTGTAAGTGCTTTCAGGTTCCAAAATAATCTTTGGACAGTGTTATTTATTGTTTGTTTACAGAATGCGTGGAAAGGGACTAAGCTCTGGCTTAATTTAATAGCAAATTATGGAATGATAATTCAGAATTGGAGGTCGCATTTAGTGGCAAGATAATGGGTGCAGTTGGGGCTTATATTACCCGACGGTTGATTGGATTTTCTTATTTAGTACATCGTAAATTTCATGAAATTCGTTTCACGGTTCAAACATATGAAATTTGTTGGGCGCCAAGGTCTACGAAGTTCCCCTCTTCCAGCTGTTAGTGAAACAAATGCACGTGCGTCATCAAAGACGTGCCAGGAACTGCGGCCAGAGGACGAACGTGGAAAACAGGCGTTGCTGTTCGAATATCACCAGTTAATAAGAATTTCAGTCACTTCAATTATCAACCAACAACTGCACTTACATAGCTTTCAAATAAAACACTTCAAAAACACTTAAAATCACCCCGACATGTTTCAATCTTGTCAGATCATCATCAGGGAGCTTTGATGTTCCTTGCTAAAGTTATATTACAATATTCACAATTTAATTCGTTTTTACAAACAAGGTGTTGTGGCAGCATGTCATGTTGTGTGGGAATGTGTTGTGGAGAGAGCAGTTGGCTACAACACATTGCTACACAACATGACATGCTGCCACAACACCTTGTTTGTAAAAACGAATTGAATAGTGAATATTGTAATATAACTTTAGCAAAGAATAACAAAGCTCCCTGATGATGATCTGACAAGATCGAAACACGTCGGAGTGATTTTAAGTGTTTTTTAAAGTGTTTTATGTGAAAGTTATGTAAGTGCAGTTGTTGGTTGATAAAGAAGTGATTCTACAAAAATGCACGGTGCAAAAATAAGATTTAAAGAATTTCAGTCCTGCGTCAAACACTAAATTTATGACAGGTATAGTTTAAGCCAGTGCAGGCCTATAAGCTTGGAGTAAATTTCATAACAAAGACAAGACTCATAAATTATTACTGTTATTATGGTAAAAGTAACGTTGTCCTATGCATGTCATGAAGACATGTGGAAGTGGAGGTATAAATCCATGTATTCTTACGCAGGGAATTAGGTGGAGATGAGTGGCCAGGCTCGCGTAACCCACAGTACCCATCGAAAAGGAAATTGTTAGTACATCTTTCACTGCCATGTAATTCCTTTGTCACTGCTACAAGATTATTGCTCAGGCACACATTGTCCCTAAGAAAGGTACTTGTAACGAACTATAGGCCGATGTATTTTGTTGTGCTGTTTAAGGGTGCTGTAATTTGCTGAGAGGTTCTATAACACTAGCTGGGGTGTAGTCTGTTGGTTCGCTGAATTTGTGCCATATACAGTGCAAGTGTTGTGCACATAAATATTATACATTTTTAAGATCTTTCCCTCTCTTCCCAAGAAATACGTCATAACTGTAAATTTGTCCAGGAGACAGACTGAACGAGCAGAGCCGAACGGCCAAGTAAGTTGTGTTTTTGCTTTATCAGACTTTGAAATGATGCGACGTGAACTGGAGATCTTGAAGCTTGTTGTGCAAAAGGTGAGCTCTCAAAAATACGCATTTTCTGGCCTTCTAGGCGTCCCGGCGTCACAGAGACGTGAATAAATACTTCACTCAGAACGGCATCACCAAAAAAGGAAACACCAAAATACGAACAGACAAACTCCCCCGTATAGAGCGGGGCCAAAATTAGGTAAATTTCCCTAGCTGACATATCGACATACCTATATTTGGGTGATCCACTTTCAACTGCACAAGACCAAAAAATTCGAAATCAGTGAAAGCGTGAAAATTTGTGATAATTTTTCAAGAAATCATACGCGTATCTGTTTGTTGTTTGCGTATGTACACACAGTAGGCTATACACTGTGCCAGCTTTCGTGGTACACACAAGCTGCCCCGAAATAATGTATATCAAAGTTACATACTCTTTAACCTTCAGGCACCATGCGTCCTATATATATATATAGGACAGGCGTACGGTTACTCCCCAGAGTACGCTTTTTATGTATTTAATCAACAAATATATTATTTTATTATTTTTTTATACTTTCACCATCTTCGTTTATTCCTCCACAAAATGTCGTGTATTTTCTAACGTTAACCTTCTTGGTTCATAAAATATTTACATTGTACATAAATGGTGTGCTAAACTGCAAATGTCCAGCTCCAGGGCCAAAGGTTTAATATACTTGAAGAATAAAAGACCAACTTGATGTCACCTGCTATTTTATTTCACTTCTTATGTGCTCAACATGTTTCGGACATTAATATATCCATCACCAGGAGCTTGCGACTGTGTTGTTGAATTACCACATCGGTCGTTTTGTTCTCGGTTCATTGTGTGTTGGAGATTTGGTGTGGCTGGGTTTGAGTGGTGTCCGTGTTGCAGGGTTCAGCCTGCAACACGGACACCACTCAAACCCATCCTTCAGCTTGCAACACGGACACCACTCAAACCCATCCTTCAGCCTGCAACACGGACACCACTCAAACCTGTTCTTCAGCCTGCAACACGGACACTACTCAAACCTGTTCTTCAGCCTGCAACACGGACACTACTCAAACCTGTTCTTCAGCCTGCAACACGGACACCACTCAAACCCATTCTTCAGCCTGCAACACGGATACCACTCAAACCTGTTCTTCAGCCTGCAACACGGACACCACTCAAACCCATCCGCACCAAATCTCCCACACAACGAACCACGAACAATACGACCAATGTGGTAATTCAACAGAATAGTCGCAAACTCCTGATGATGGATATATTAATATCCGAAACATGTTGAGCACATAAGAAGTGAAATAAAATAGCTAGTGACATCAAGTTGGTCTTTTATTCTTCAACTATCACAATGATGCACGGTCCAATAAACATAAGATTCTGTAATATACGTCTGTTCTACACGGAACAAACAACATGTTACTGCTACATTCTTCGACAGGATGTGCAAAACACCAGGAATTAACACCTCGTGATAATCACATTTACACTGCTCATTCCGTCCATTATCACAACGTAAATAACCCATTTAAAACAAAAAAATTCGCTGTTGTATAATTTATACGTACAATCTTTTACGTAGCTCCTATGTGTTTCGGCGCTATTATCTCGACATCTTCAGGAAAATGAAACAAAAAATTTATTTAAAACATACAGCAATAAAATAGGCCACAATAAACAAACATATGTTTTGGTATCAACAGTGCAGCATTTTTACAGGCTCTGGTTAAAATTGTGTACATTCAATACAAAACAACGTTGGTCACACAGTAGTAATATGATTTGTTTTTAAAGTTTTTAAAAATTGTACATGTTTATGTAGTAATTATTCTTTGTGTACAAAAATCTATTCTTCCTTGATCCAAATGGATCCCGCGTCAGCTCCCTGAAGATGGCTACATAATAGCGCCGAAACGTGTAGGAGCTATGCAGGAGGCCATAGGCCTAAATTGTAGAATAGGGCATTTGTTGGTGTTACGTGGGTTTACTTGTCAGAATGTTGTGTAGAAGATCATTTGATGTATGTACCCCCCACGTTGATGATCCCAATTGGGATCGAAACACGTAGAAGGCTTCAATGTTTTCATGTAACATAACTGTGTACACACAAATATTGTGAAATTCTGGTTAATTATTATATTACTTGCTTACTTACTCCATGGTTCAGAGTCCTTGAACAGCTAACTGGTTTGCAGCTAGTCAAGTAATTCCCCGCATTTCACGGAACCCGAAGGTTCATTACCGCACTCACAAGCGTCCGCCACCTGTCTCTATCCTGGGCAAGCCCAATCCAGTCCATATACCCACACCCCACCTCCTGGAGATCCATCCTAATATTATCCACCCATCTACGCCTAGGTCTCCCCAGTGGTCTCCTTCACTCCGGTTTCCCCAGCAAGACCCTATACACCCCCCTCTCCTCACCCATACGCGCCAAGTAGATTAATTTATAAAACTTAGCGCAGGGGTACACAAATCCCCGGTACCAGGTCGCCGTGGCGACAGATTGTGTACCGTGTTCTCTAATACTTGTTGGTCCTCGACACGGACAGTGCTTCACATCACACTTCCGGAATCCAGAATTTTGAGGTGGCTCCTAGAATACTGGAAAATCTGTGTGTTCTTGGCTTAAAGCGTAACGTACATGCACTGTTGTTAGCAACACTTGCTGCCGCGTTAGCAATATCTTACCTTTGTTAAAAAACGTCCTGCAACCAACATAGAGCACCCGTTTCTTGAAATTTCACTCACTTACTGTCCCATTCTGGTTGGTGCACTTGACAACCGCAAAGTAGCCGACAACACTGTTCCTTCCCTTACGTTCTGGATACTTCCAGCACACCATTTGTACCACCACAGTCTTACGTCTATAGTTTCTTGTAGTCACCACAATGGTTAGGCTGTTGACCTGTTTTACCTCTAAGCCGGTTATGTACTAACTGACGTGCGCTGTCGGGTGTTGTGCAGTTTACATTACATGTATCTACGTCAAGGCCTACAGCATTTGTTTCCCAGCATTCCAATCTATATCGATTAACAAATATAACAAATCGATACAGACCCAACAAATACACATAAATGTATTGCAGCTATCTTAATATAGTATTCCTCCTAAATTACATGTTTAAAATACAAGATAATTTCTTCATTGTTGCACCGTACATCTTGATATCATCAAAATTTTTTTAATTTACCAAAAAATGCACTTTGTATCAGCTGTATAAATAATTAACATTTATAATAAATATATTCAATATAAGTTTTAATGTAAATTTTAATGTTTTATAAACTTGACACAAAGTGCATCTGTTGGTAAATAAAAAGAAACTGGTGATAAGATAATTCTATACCTTATGTGCAGTTTGTTGGTTTCGTTACCGTATCTAATTGCTCAGTGCGCGGTCATGGATTACTTAAAGTCCTTACAGAACATTCTATGTAGCGGTATTTTGTTTATGTTTAATGTTATCATACCTGTTAACCTTTTAAACACAAAAAATTAACTAACAAACAAAATGCGAGCCTTATATCAGCCTTGTACAATTTCCACTGTTTCATGTGGGGGGATCATAAAACCTCCCGTTTATAAGACGCGTTTTGCAAATTTTCGAATTTGCAGATTTTCTTGGAAAGTGGGAATGGCCCACCGTCATCCACACGCGAAACAACATATAATGAAGCTAGGCAGCGAACGTACAGACAATCTGGTGCCGCGTTCGGATCTTTGTTTCATTAGTGCACGTACTGTACCAGTCGATCCTTTGTACTTGATTAAAATTCGTAGCGCAACGAGAGGAAGGTTACAAGTGTAGCCATGGCAACACAAAAATGATTTCTCTTACGTATGTCGCTGGCAACAGTCTGAAATATCGGCCTGCAAATCTGATCTTCTGTGTTTCATGTTCTATTTCACCACCCAGTGCATGGCTCTGCAGTAAAAGCAGTCCGTTACAGGCCTGGAGTGTCCCAGAGGGTTCCAGGAAGTTAAGGTTCCCAGATTACATGACAACGCCACAGGATGGTGGTAAGGTTATCAGCCTTTACTCACCGACCGCCTTTACCCCCAGGAAATGCTCCTGGTACTCATTTTTGTTCGAATCTGAGTCGACCCCAGTGCCATAGGATAGGAAGGAATTTATATCAATGAAAAATTCCAATAACACCAGCTGGGATCGAAACAGCGACCTTCCGATTTGTAGCACAGCACCTTAACCACTGTACCACCGTGGTCCCCATGGTTCTGCAGTATTTTCCCTAATTATCTCGTAACCACAATATTTTCGGAGAAACTATATTTATCATGCAACGCGTGTTTTGATTTTCTCTACAACTTTTATCTGAAACATTTCTCATTCCAGGAAGAAACCAGCGAAGTATCATCATGAACCCCCCCCCCCTCCTCAGGCCTTCACTTAAAGTGTCCCATATTTTCCTTCGATTTTACAAGTAATGTTTCCTCGACAGACTTCAATAAAAGTTCCAAAATAAAATTTCACGAAATTTAGCCCAATTCCGAGTTGTTGACTGCGGACGGACGGACGGACGGACTGACAGCGGACAAATGGGATTCGAAATTGAAATTTTGATATTAGAGTTCCCCGAGTCTTTACAATATCGGCCATGGCGTAAAATATACTTACAAAGAGTTACCCCGCAATTCGTTTGACTGTCGAACAAAATACTACGTCAATAGTACTTGATGAAAGGTGGTTGGGTGGGGGTGGGGTGTGTGGGGGAGGGTGCGACTTAATTTCGGAAATTTTAAATTAAAGTATCAGTTATCTAAACATCACAGGCACAAAATGGCGACTGGTGGTACACAGCAATAAGTATCTTCCATAAACCCAGCGTCTTGCAAGAAAAACATTAAACAAAAAATTGCAGCCCAACCAACACAGCTAGCTTTGTAAACAGGCTTCAAATCAGAAAGTCTAATGGGATATACGTGTATGAATTAACCTGTATAATTCTCCAAAAGCCCGTATTTCTCAAGAGAAACTGTTGCGGTGAGAGCGGTAGGAGAGTGGTATAAATTTGTTGGCCTGCTTTGCGTACACACATTCATAGAGCTGTGTTAACGTGCAAATTTCCACCACACAACGAGCAACGAGCCGTGGGAGGGGCGTTGCTGGTAAAGTGCATGGGCCTAATGGCTCTAAAAGGTTACTTATTTAAGGTTAGGACAGTAGTAACGCTAAATATTATGGTAAGCAGCATCCTGAGCTCGTAGATTTTACTTTAACAGCATTCTACCTACAATATCCCGAACCGGGGTAACTATTACAGCTCTGTAGTTCTCAAAAACAGCTTGAATGTAATTACGCCTTCACGCTTTCTGCCCCAATAAAAGAATGTAATACGATGACGTTGGTTATTAGCACTACACACATTCCCTCACATAAAGCTTATTATACCGGCACACGTAATGTAAGCTGCACGACAGCTAAGCAAGCCGCAGAATCATTTCATATTTAGTGGTACATTATGGCCTTGCTGGGTGGCCACAGAAACCGTATATAAACTGAAGTAATGCTATGTGAAAATGATGTCATTATGGCTCTGAATTATGGATGACAGTTCTTGTGACACGCAGAATTATAGTCTGAGTCTGCGTAATGGAGTGACGAACACTGATCCAGTGTTATTAGTTATTTGATGTTTGAGCTACAACTTTTGTTACACAACTTCTGTACAGCCAACAGAAAGCTGTCACTCTGCACAGCAGTAAGTATAGCTGACGGAGTGCAAAGATAGTTTGGCACTAGACGGACCTGAGTGGTAAGCCTCACACCCCGTGCTGCTTTGTCCGTGGGGAAGGCGTCCCCGATACCAAATAAAGAGATTGGGTGAGCACCAGATGAACTATGAACTTTTCGGTACAGCGAAAATTCCTTGCCCTTGTGGGGAATCGAACCACGATTTTTATAATGCACAGCTCGTACCTTAGCCATTGTACTGGCTAAATCATCCGTCAATGTTTCTGTGCGAACATTAATACTGTCTTTACCTTGCAATAATTCATCTATACTACTAAGTGCATTTAAATTTTTAGGTGCAACATCCCCGTTGTGATATAAGCAATTAGGGAGGGGATGGGGTACGTAAAAAAACAGCTGTCTTGTATCCTATTTATTATGCTGACGATGACATGCTTCGGCCACTGTGAGCCATCTTCAGGTCACACACATA
>Ga0123354_10004884_pt1 | contig 19224 bp, 11 predicted proteins | sample TergutLab28metaG_2_FD_97872 | JGI IMG/M metagenome (GOLD analysis project Ga0123354, IMG submission 97872) | Labiotermes labralis P4 segment gut microbial communities from Petit-Saut dam, French Guiana - Lab288 P4 | ecosystem: Host-associated > Arthropoda: Insects > Digestive system > Gut ...
CGTCTATTCCATCAATTCGGAATTTTTTCTTGTTCCATGTAACCAACTAGCGTTGTGAAATTTTCGAAATATCTATATATATATATATATATATATATATATATATATATATATATATATATATATATAAAATCTGTTTTAAACTTATTTTCTGTCCGATTCTCGTAGACACTTGACAGTGGTTTTGGATTATTGCAGTGGAAGGATTACGAAATATGGAATCAAAGTGTTAAAAAATCGATGTGTACCGAAGTAAAGAGAATGTAATCTTCACAGTTCTGTTCCCGATATCCCAAGGAAAACCGAGAAGAGTGTCAGATATGATGATTGGTAACCAGACCGACACTCGAACCTGGAACTTGACCGTCAACGTCACTAGAGGGTCTACCGATATACCAACCTCCACGGTATTAGATTTACAAACGTAGCGTTTCGCCTTCCCTATTTGTGGTCAGAGTTATGGAGTAAGATGGGTTGGCTTGCTCTTACTGTAAACAAAAAATGTCATCGACAGAAGCCTTGGCGAGTGGAAAGGCTTCGTAACCCTCCGAACATCGAATTCAGATGACCCTAGGAAACGTTATGGTCTCTGGTCACAGTCACTTTAAAACTGAGAAGTGCACAGCAGCAGGTTCCCAGCAGGGTATATCAGTGAAAAAGAGTGGACAGGTGTAAATTAGACGCACTAAATGGCTCTCACATCAGGTTCTCGTAATGTAAGCTTTCGCATAAGAATTCTTTCAGTAACTTGCTATAGAACAGTAAGGGTAAAGCAATCCCATTACAGGCCCTGAGGGTTCCAGGAGGTTGAGGATCCCACATTTCAAGACAATCGGCACATGAAGGTGGTAAGGTTGTCAGCTCCATGCACCGGCCGCCTTTACCCCCAGGAAATATTCCTGGTACTCATTTCTGTTAGAGGCTGAGTCAATCCCAGGGACACAGTGCGGCCGGAAGGATTATGTCAATGAAATGACACCATTGGGAATCGAACCCGCGAACTTCCGGCTTGTAGCGCCACCGCGTGTCCCCTACTATAGAACAGTACGACCCGAATATGCAACAATTTCCATACCAAAACTGCCACTGGATACAATCCTAAGCCAGGTTTATCCACCAACCACATGCAAAGTTTATTTCTCTGACGTTCACCGCATTATTATGCCTTACAAGTGACATTTCCAGCAAAATAGTGATTACATTACAGAAAACGTCAATGAAATTCAAGGAAGAATAATATATTTCATACTTTCCTTCTTTTTTCCTCTCCTTCATTCCCTTCCTAATTTCATCTCCGTTAAAACACTTCAGTTAGCCCGACATACGAGAAATAGTTCTTCTGTTGGCACAATTTCGAACATGCAGTTGCCTCTCTACTGCTACGGAAGAAGTTAGTCCCTGTCCGCACATCGTGATAATTCGGGCATCTTCGCTTTGTTATTCTCCGTAGACGTTAAAATAATAAACACGTTCTCAAAAAAATGACTAGCTGACACACACTAGAAGATTTCTCTAGATATGAACAACAGATTTATATTCGACCATCATCAATGTAATTTGTGGCAAGAGATTTATAATCGATGACGCTTCACCATCTGAATTAGAAGTTTACATTCGTTATGCTCAGCGCTCAATGCTCAACTACTTCCTCAGCCTCAGCTCGTAATACACACAGAACACAGCCTTTCTCTTTCAGTTTCTTCCGCCTCCGTGCGCGTCTCACAGAAAACACAGTCTCTCGTCGTTATGAAGATTAATAACGGCGAGAGATCATAAAGGAATATAGGTCTTCATGAAAAGTGACTCATTTTTGTACAGTTTTAAACTAAGTCGAAATATATCGACTAATTTTTAGTAAAAATCACCGAACTTCGCTGGTGGGATTTGCTCTCATATATATGGAAGGAGAGACATAAAGAATTACGGTCGTTTTTCTCATACTAACGCGTTTGGAAGCTGCGAAGGTACAAGAACAGTGCAACATACGCAGTTAACACTCATGCAATTGCGAATTGTCGCTTGTGATACTGTAAATAGTGATACGAATTGTGTACGAACGCAAAGTGGACATGGGAAGTGAAATACTTCGTCGCGTTTTGCACTTTGTGACACGCATGTCCCTACAACTGAAGAGTCATTTATTCTGAGGCGATGTACTGTGTCGACCTTGTTGGAGTGCTTGGCATTCATGACGAGCGCACTACATTCCTTCGATACATCGGGAACTATTCACCATTCGGCACGGCGTAACATTCTAGAATACCCGTGTCTTCAGCACTGCCGTTATGAGAATCACCAGCGTCGCGAGATTGCACCTATTCTTATGGTCAAATATTAAAAAAAAAAAAGTGTTAGAATATATATCTAAAGTGAATATGGCAATTTCGAAAATATACCATGGGTTTCATACCCCCGGCCAGTCAGGTTGTATTGTAGATTGTGTATATAGTAGAACAATTACACAATAACTTAAGCGGTTACGTGTACCAGATACTGATATTTTTCCACGTGCGGCTCGTAAACCAACCCAAAAAAAGTGTGACCCTTTGTCACAAAAATGTTTAGTGACTGACTCCTTAAGCGAAATGTAAAAAATAAGGAACTAAAAATAAAATAAAATAAATATAAATATAATTAGATGCACTAAATCTTTCTTATAGGCTACCTCACAAAAGCATTTATCGTTCATCATCATCATCATCATCATCATCGGTTCTACAGCCCTGGGTGGGGCTTGGCCTCCTCAAGCAAATGTCGCCAGCGACCTCTATTCTGGGCAATCGCCCGCCACTTTGTACGTCAGTTTCCTTGCGTCTTCCTCTACCCCGTCAATCCATCTTGATTTCGGTCGGCCATGTCCTCGTTGAACTCCAGGGTTTGTCTACAACATCTTTTTAGATAATTCATTGTCATCCATTCGTACTATATGGCCCGCCCACCTCAGTCTACCGGATTTTATTACTGTAACTATATTTGATTCATTGTAAAACGCGTGTATCTTTGGCATGACAATTATACAGTACTTCGAAATGACCTCATGAAGTAACGACAAAATGTCATGAAATAACGTGTGTCTGTCCGTACAAATAACATATCCGACACCAACGCCATAGATATCGCTACTGTGATATTAGTAAGTAACTTGTATAAATCGCATGCGATACGCTACACCGCACTCTGAGGCCGTTGTGTTACCTTCCACTGACACGGTTTTCGTGATGTTTGTGTCCTTCCATGTTATCAACACCAGCAACATGAAACTCATCCATATGCAGCAAAGTGTGAGCACCCCTATCATTACGTCTCCTGTGACACTTCATTCGATATTTCAACACACGAATACCAAATGCTATAATTATCGAATTTGCATTTTTTGGAACTCATTTTCGGTATATTTCCTTTCATTCCTTTCCGTTCGTGATGTCATAAACTCGTTTTTCCCTCAGACCATATTAATCACCGAATACATATCTACAAATATACAGAGCATTTCTTAGTAAATTTCACAACGCTTTGCCAACTTCAGATCGTCGTACAGAGGGTCCGTTACCAGACGCAGCAGACGGGGAAGTTTGTAGGAAAATATTTATGTTAGATTTTTAATACCTCATTGTAATTCATATAAGTTTACCTCAGGTAACGGAACATTTAAGGTAATTATTTACAATTTTAAATCTAATTTTATAGAATTATTTCAATAATTTTGAAGATACGACGTACAGACAAAATGTATGGGCATAAATTTCGTGCACTTTGCTAAGATCGCATAAAATCACGAAGTTCTGATGCTTATCTGTGGTACAAAGAACCTTATATTGTAACTAATCACCATTAAGTGAAAAAAAACCCTTCATAAACAGGCCTTAATATAAGGTAAGGTAAAGCGCACCCTTGTACAGGCACTGAGGCACTGTACAGGCCGTACGGCCCATAGCGGGGAGTAGAGGTATAGCTCTACTCTTTCTTGACCACGGCACTAGAAGGGGGTGAGGGGATAGCATCACGCACCGGCCGCTCTTTACCCCCGGGAAAGAACCGGTACCCATTGTACAGGAGGCTGGGTGGACCCCGGGTCCGGTCTTGACAAGTGCGGAAAATCTCGTCTCCACTGAGATTCGATCCCCGGACCGCCCAGCCAGTAGCCAGTCGCTATACCGACGACGCTACCCAGCCCACAGGCCTTAATGTGCTCTGATATTTGTATTGGAAGTATACATATTAAAACATGGACATTTAGGACAAACTGACCTTATTTAGCTACACGGTACCCTGAACACGCAACGAAGTTAAATACACGTTGCAAAGTTGATACCAAATTCAATGGTAAATTTATAGTGCCATAAAGTTAAGAGCAAAGTAATGTTGTCTCTTTGCTTAATAAATTAAGTAGTATGCCATTAAGCGAACGGGAGGACGGAACTGTACCTTCAAGCACTCTTAAAATTTGCCACCAAATATATAACAGCTTGGTTCTAGACAACGGGTTTAGAGTCGTACATGGATTATTTTGACAGTAGTCATCCCTATGTGTTTATCTAATTACATACAAGATATATGTTTCAGTCAAACACAACATTTTATTACACAACATTATGCTCACAGCAACATGTTTCGACTCTAATGAGTCATCATCAGGCCATCCAAATGAACTAATCCAAGATATACATGAGACTGCATTTTGGGACCCCAAACGCTTACATTGAGCAGTAAAGTTAATGGCAATATTAGTGTCGCCATTAACTTTACTGCTCATTGTAAGCGTTTGGGATTATAAAACGCACTCTAATATATGATATATCTCGGATTAGATCATATGGATGGCCTGATGATGACTCAGTGGGGTCGAAAAATGTTGCCGTGAGCATAATTTTGTGCAATAAATCGCTGTGTTTGACTGAAACATATATCTTGTATGTACTTGGATTAATGTGTGAGTCCTAAGCTCTATATGAGTGAGCCTAAGGATGAAATGTAGTGTTCCTTGGACTGGAATTGAGATTAAACCCACTCGTTTCTTCGAAATATGATATATGTTACAGGCTGCCACACTTAATTTACTGTCTAGAGGATAATTTTGCGTTAATAATAAACGTAATCACATTTAACAGCCAACTAAATAAGACAACTTTTTTTTATGTTTTGCTGACCGTGCATCTCAGTATAATCTTAGTAAATGACCAACTTAATGCACAATTTCTTGTTTTATAATAGGTTTATTATATTCCTCTACATGTTTCGAGCACTGTTCTGCCCATCATCAGGAGGTCAAATTGTATTATACAGCATCCGGTATCGTCACACCCTGTAGGTGGCCGTCCGGTGCGCAGGTTGAGAGAGTCCTCTCTAAACCTGTGCACCGGACGGCCACCTACAGAGTGTAACGATACCAGATGCTGTATAATAAAATTTGACCTCCTGATGATGGGCAGAACAGTGCTCGAAACATGTACAGGAATGTAATAAACTTATTATAAAAAAAGAATTTGTGCATTCAGTTGGTTAATTGCTAAGATGGAATAAGACAACACTCACTAATTTATTCATGAAAATAGTCAAATTTGAAGGAGTCATCGATCTACTTACTAAATTCAATTTTATCGATTACAGACCCAGACGAAGGGAGCTGGAAATTTCAGGCAGTGTCAGAACTTTGGATTTCTGACCTTTTTACATTGGTCTTATCTCTAAATAACGGTGAAGAAATACTCGTGAATGCAATTCATGATTAAAATCTTTTATATATACATTGACTCTACTTTTGACCTCTCAGGCATATTACATAACAGACAGTAACGAATCAAATGTGGTAATACAATTCGATGATTCAACATCGGTGACACAGAAGCTAACAATGGGACCCTACCATGAGCCAGTTTCATTTAATCAGTATCAGTACCAAACATCGTGTGTTTCGTCATGTATTTTAATAATATATTCACAGCTGTGTCTTCCATGTGGTTACTATTTTTTAAGAAAAGCATCCCCTGAATGTGTCGTTACTTCATCCAAGCTCCAAGCTCAGCCCCACTTTAACTCCTAGATTTATGTAACTTTTACAAATAATACCTGTTCCGATTTATTGCACTGGTACATATAAACACAAAACTATAAACTTTATGCCAACATGTTTCGGCTGATGCAAGCAGCCATCATCAGGGAGTACATACAAAGATTACACTCATATTTTGTTAATAATATATACTTTTACTGTCAAAAGTAAAGGTAAAATGCACATGCCATTGTAATGTGTATCGCTACTGCCAATCACAAACAACACACTCCTTGCGATCTTTTATTATCTGGCAACAATTTTGACCTCGTAAATAGGTCATTATCAGACCAATTATACAAGCAGAAGAATATAAACAGAAACTAATTATCGTGAGGTAGGAGATCTCAATTTTATTACATTAAAATATACATAAAAAATGTATATACAACCATAAGCGCACAATAAATTGCAGAAGGCTTAAGGACACAAAAAAGAATTGCATGACCAATACTAAGTACAAGACCTTAATATAAAATTACAATATCTTCGTATGTACTACACAATCGTATCCAAAATATGTACAATTCATAATAGTAAGATAAATTGATTTTGTTAAAAAAACTAAGATGAATACAGTAGTATTTGTACTGGGATATATTAAACAATATTTATCACATCAGACCCTTTGTTGCGTGTACAAATTAGCTGCATTCTTTAACAAACCTTTCACTATCTGTATGTCAAACGCAACACTAATATACATCTCTCAAATTCATTATTTGTACGTTCAATGAAAGATCTATACATTTCATTTATGATTTGATTACAGTCGCTGGTAGTAGATCAGAATCTTTAGCATTCACTTGTAGGTTCATCGTAAATAATGAACTGCAAAGGATGTGGAGGAAGCTGTAATGGACTTGTGCGAGAGGTTGCTTGAAGTTACGGGAGACCTAAGTTAGGATAGCCGAATTTGACGTTCATAGGGCCGTGCATCGAAATATATTTTTACAGTAAAACTAAATGTCTCAAGTTTATTTTATTGGAGTAACACTCTATATGTTTCGGACAGTCTTTCCGTCCATCATCAGGAGTTAAAGACTGTACATACAGCAACCGGGATTTGTCAAACAGATAGTGCCGACTGCTTGCTGAACTGAAGTTCCATCTCGTTCCCGCTAGCAAGCAGACAGCAGCATCTGTTTGACACACGCCTGTTGCTGTATGTACAGTCTTGAACTGCTGATGATGGACGGGAAGACCGTCCGAAACATATAGAGTGTCACTGCAATGAAATAAATTTGAGACATTGGTGCATCTGGTTGGTTTTACTATAGAAATATAGGATAGTCGGTTTAGGGATTTTGATTTAAACGCATCAGTTCCCGAAAAAGGGTCTCGCATATTACCCGTCGACCGCGATATTCGGCAATAGAAAAAGTCGTATGTTAAGAGCAGGCCTACAGGTAGGCCACATTAGAGGAGACAGAATTGTAAAAGAGACAGAGTAAGATATTTAAATGTGCTGAAAACCTGACGGTTATTCAGTTGGTCGCGTAATGTTCCTGGCTTTATGAAGCCTCTAAGTTTGTCAAAGATTTCAAGTAACATAATTGATCATTTAGGTGACATCCCCATTGTGCTCAGATCAACAGATATATCTGCTCAGTATTCCGTCATACACAACACAATTCGGCCTAATAATAGGTGTAGGTATCAGTCAATAACACAACAATATCTAAAAGATGTTTAATAACGGATGATACTATCATCCTTTATGAAACATCTTATTGTTATATATACACAACGAGGATGGCTCATTTTAGAGTTTTAGGACAATTCGGCCTGTTTACGGCTTATCACCAGCTTACTTACTTACTGGCTCCATGGAGCAGAGTCCTTCTTGAGAAGCTAATAGGTTCTCAGTCAGTCAAGAAATTCCCCGTAGCTTATGGAACCCGACGGTTCATTACCACAATCATAAGTTCCCGCCACGTGTCCCTATCCTCAGCCAGCTCGATCCAGTCCATATTCCCTCACACCCCACTTCCTGAAAATCCATCTTAATATTATCCTCCCATCTATGCCTGGATCTTCCGAGCGGTCTCTTTCCCTCAGGTTTCCCCACCAAAATCCTGTATACGCATGTCCTCTCCCCCATACGCGCTACATGCCCTGCCTATCTCATTATTCTCGATTTTATCACCCGAAAAATATTGGGTGAGGAATACAAACCATTAAGCTCCTCATTATGTAGTTTTCTCCACTCCCCTGTTTCCTCTTTCCTCTTAGGCCCAAATATTCTCCTCAATACCCGATTCTCAAACACCCTCAGCCTACGTTCCTCCCGCAATGTCACAGACCAAGTTTCACACCCATACAAAACAACAGACAAAATTATAGTTCTGTATATCTTAATCTTTAAATTTTTGGATAGCAAACTGGAAGACAAAATATTCTGCACTGAATAATAGCAAGTATCATCAGGCCTATACAATAAGAACGTGTGAAAGAAACTGTCCAATCGTCCATGTAACCTTTAGGAAAGCCATCTCAATCACTTACATAATTGTTATAATTCTGGTTAAACTGCATCTGAGAGGTAAAAATAATGTAAAAGTAGATGAAATCGGTATATTAAACATAGGAATATTATTAAATAAACAGAAAGTTAGGCACATCAACAATTTTAAGATATAAAGTGCGCAGTGCGGCTTTCCCTCTATGATCTCGCAGCGTGCGATCTGACGTTCTGGAGAATTTTGCTACGTGCTGTTACGGAGACACCTCGCGTTTTCTCCAGCGAATATTTTTTTTCGTTTGTATACGTTAGACTCTGGAAACATGAGGACAGTAAACGTTAAATAAATTTGATTGTCTCTGGATCCGGCATATTTAACACGCCTACACAACATGTTTTAACACACGTACATTTCATTAATTACTCGCCTTCCATCTACACCTAGATTTCCCAAGCAGCTCCTTACCTTAAGTTTCACCAATCAACACATTTTGTGAATTTCTTATATATTACAAGTCTCAGCCACTTAAAGCTCTAGAATCTATTACCTAGCAATATTAGGAGGTGGGTCCGGTAGCTCAGTAGCTATAGCGACTGACTACGGGCTGGTCGGTCCGGGATCGAATCCCGGTGGGGAAGAGATTTTCCGCCCTTCCAGACCGGCCCTGGGGCCCACCCAGCTTCCTGTAAAATAGGTAAAGGGTCTTTCCCGGGGGTAAAGTGCGGCCGGGGCGTGCTGCTGACCATTCACCCCCTTCTAGTGCCGCGGTCATGGAAGAGTAGAGCTATACCTCTACCCGCCCTCTGGGCCACACCGGGCCTGTAACGGGATCACTTTACCTTTACCTATGTTAGGCACAAAGCATAAAATTTAAGCAGCCTTTTAGGAAACATTTTCAATTTCAATTTCACCTACGTAACGTGAGAAAAATGAAATAACATAAATAGAATTAAAGGCCCAAAAGAAATTAAAGGAAACTTTTTACAGTGAAAGTAATTTCACAAAGTAATTGACTGCATTAGTTAAAGTAATCAAAGGACTTACAAACGTTCTGGCTGTACACAAAAAAAAACTGTCTTTTGTCAGTTAAGGCCTGCGATAAAAAGGCTCATGAGCTTAATTATCACGCTTCTGAAGGATTCTTGCAATTTAACTCATATGAACTGCGCAGATGAGAACATTACGCAAAAAAATGACATCCATGAGGGCAGACAGCTCGGGGGCGATTTCTTTGTGAAGTGAAATTGTTCAAATTACACGCGTTCTCTAGCAGGTGCGTGGGTAAGGCAGTTGAAACACGTCTGACGAAAGAAACAGGGATAATTGTGAACGTGTTCACGCATTTCTTTGTGACGACACGACAATTGGAACACAAAAATATAGACAGTTACACAGTACTGCTGGTCTTCAGGGAGTTTCCGCTGAGATATGCTGCTCCGGTAGGCAGACAGAACTTCAATCTACGTCCCGAAAGAAATACAGAAGCGTAGGATAACACTGCAAACAAACAAACACAAACTAACACACACACACACAGTTACAGATATGCGTCGCTTAACGACGGTGATACGTTCTGAGAAATGCACCGTTAGGCGATTTCGTCGTTGTGCGAAATTCATAGAGTGTAGTTACACAAACCTAGATAGTACAGTATAGCCTACTACACACCTAGTCTCTATGGTATAGCCTATTGCTCCTAGGCTATAAACCTGTACAGCGTGTTACTGTGCTGAATACTATAGGCTATTGTAACACAATGGTATTGTAATATTATATTATAATGTCATAGTCTTATGGGACCACTGTTGTATATGCGTTCCGTCGTTGACCGAAACGTCATTATGCGGCACATACCTATGTACTAGTATATATATATACGAAGCATATAGAGCATTTCATGAAATTAAACTCAGGAAAAGTCACAATGATTTTTAAGTCATATCGCAATCCGATCAGAAAAACCAACAAGCTGCCCAGTTGCGAAATATGTCATCAAAAATAAGCCACAAAATTATATACATGTGTATAAACTCTTATAATAAAACCAACTAGATTTACTAATTTCTCAAATTTATTTTTGGAATAAAACTCTACATGTTTCGAACATTTACTCTGTCCATCATCAGGAGTTTTTCACTGTACACACAGCAATGGTATATGTCATACAGGTTTGCTGACAGCTTGCGAGCAGGATCCGTCCTGTTCCTGCTCGCAAGCTGTCAGCAAACCTGTATGAAACAGAATATTATTCCAAAATTAATTTGAGAAATTAGTGCATCTAGTTGGTTTTATTATAAGAATTTATGAACACGATGCACGGTCACCTGAACGTCAAATACATGTGCAATTGGATTACACACTGAACTATAACAGTATTCCACAGATGAATCCATCTCTAGAAATAGACGGACAAATGAACGGGCTTCTTAACTCTGATAGAATTTTATAAGTCCTAGTCCTAGTAAAGTATAATTACATTAAATTTCCACATCTGAGATGCTTGCCCCATCTACATCTCATTGGCCTGATCCTACGGCTTGATATCTCAGGAACAAACATAACCTTCAGTAGTTTTTAACAAATAACTTCAGTGCGTGTTCTGCTTTTTGAGCAAGAAATCAGGTCTTCATTAATTGAAACGGCGGTATTCGTTAACATTTATTGTCTTTTACATCTCTTTAATTAGGCCTAATCTTTGTGAGTGGTATAAGACATGACTTCTCACTTTGAGAGGAAAACAGAGTCTGTGGTTACATAGAAAGAAACTGTTGAAGGTAGGCGACAGACAGCAAAAGGATCAGGAACATCATACTTTCCAAAATCTGTATACTTGATGTTTGTTGGACCGTGCATCGTAGTGATAACTGAAGAATAAGAAAAAAAAACCAACTAGATGCCACTTATTATTTTATTGTACTTCTTATAGACTCAACACGTTTCGGGCATAGTATTGCCCGAAACATGTTAAGCCTATAAGAAGTACAATAAAATAATTAGTGGCATCTAGTTGGTTTTTTTTATTCTTAAGTTATCTGTATACATATTTATTCAAAATTTCCTCGAAATTTTAGAAACAGATTATTTGGAGAACTAAGCGTAGATAGGGAATGAAATATTAAAATAAACATGACAATAATTGAAGAGGATGTGAAAATATACACTGAATTTATCTAGCACAGTGTTAGGTACAGTGGCCAGATTTTGAGAACACGTAATGAAGTTCAGAGTTTCATCAGACTGGCAGTATCTTGGACGGATAAGAGACTACTGATGTCTTTAAAATAGCTTTGTTCGTTTGATGCAATGAATTTCTCCAAGACTTTTCCTGTAGCCCGTGACAACTTAGCACTACGGAAAAATAATTTAACGCTTCTTTCTTATAAAAACACTTCGCAGGAAAGAGACTGCACTCCGTATACAAACTAACAGGTTCATATCCATATTATAATATCGATGCAATGTTCAGAGTCTTCAAACGGTGTATATTCAAACAACTTACACATATTTGTTATCGCTATTATTGCTTCAGTAAAACCAACCAGATGCACTAATGTATCAAATTTATTTTATTTTGGAATGACACTCTACAGTTTCGGACGGTCTTTCCGCCAGTCATCAGCAGTTCAAGACTGTACATACAACAACCAAACAGATAATGCTGTCTGCTTGCTAGCAAGCAGACAGCATTATCTGTTTGACAAATGCCTGTTGCTGTATGTACAGTCTCGAACGCCTGATGACGGACGAAAAGACCGTCCGAAACATGTGGAGTGTTATTCCTAAATAAACGAAATTTGATGCATTGGTGAATCTAGTTGGTTTTACTAGAGAAATATATTACGATGCACGACCCTATGAACGTCAAATGTGTTATCGCTAGGTTTCTAACGACTATAACAAGCTAAAAACATTTTGTTTTTGTGTTTTTTTTTTAAAGTTTTCTTCAAACAGAGTTGGCAATGCTCTTGCGTGAATCTAGCGACTCCAGCATAGCATTACCTTGTTATTAAACTGGGATGCATGCAACATTTCATGACTCGAAGGCTACAAGCAATAATGAGGATAAGGAAAGCAATTATATGTATTATAATAGAACAGAAAGGAAAAAGACTTCTGGTATAGACAATCAACATAATCCAGAGGCGACGCTGGGTTGGCTTCAAGTTAGATAAACTCTTTCAACCACCCGCAACCTCGCGGCTTTGATTCTTTTCTGTATGGCTGTTCGAAAACTACATGAAGAACTGCTTTGTGATCTTTGAACTTAGAAAAAAGGCGCTTCGAAGTAGGCTTAATTTGCATTCTTTGAGGTCTTATTGGAAAGCGCAGGAAGAACAAGTACGGCTGTCTTCAAAATCAGAAATATATTAAAAATGTATACATAAATAAATATCTGATATTCAGGTAAATACAATGCCGAGAAAATCAAGCGGAAATTTTGAAAAATACTTCTAGTACATACATACTAGCGATTTTGTCGAGACCATTGTATTTCTGAGATACGACACAGTGTCTTGGGTGAGTGGTTCCCGATATTACGAAAAAATCGTAATTCCTTCACCTGCAAGCGTAAAGTAGCGCTACAAAGAAAAGACATAGCTAAATGTCCGTATGCACGTAATGAAGGCACAGAGGATAACTGGAGGTATAGTTCCACTCCTTCTTAACCTCGGCTGTAGGTGGAATTGGGTGGCCAGCCTAACGCTCCGTCAATTTTTCAAACGGTGAAACAATCCCCATTACCCACCGTATTTGAGGCTGAGCCTCAACGAAGGTCTATACATTCCCGGGAAGAGGAATATCTTGCCCAAGAAAGGATTCGAAATTAGGATCGTCCATACCGTTGCCTTGTCCCTGTACTGACTACGCTATACCGGCTCCCGCAGTCTTAAAGAATAAATAGCTATAAATAATTGCTATGTCTACTAATATACACTGCTTTCGAGTAATCTGATAGGCCTCTAGAGGCGATGTTCCATACTTTTTTTTCCCATATGTACTTAGACAAACAGTTATTCTGTCTAATGTTTCCAAAGTTTTTATCGGTCTCTACAAGAAAATAACCCAACGTCTCTTCCTTTAAAGAAACAAGTACAATCGCCTTCCTTTTACATATTTAATTATCTACCTTTCAAGAACACATTTCCGTTACCCTGTGCAAAGATCTCAAGCAGGTTGGTAATTTGGCACATGTTCCAATTATTCTTAACATTTAGAAACCTCTACATTTTTCCCACACCCTGTATTAACGCTTCTGTTAAATTTCTCACCCTGAACAGCGATAATTTATCTATATAGAATTGAGCAGCTGGTCTTTATAATGGACAGGCAAAGTGTTTTCTGTGAGACAACTAAAATTTTAAGTATAATTTGATCCAATTTAATGCTTCATTGAGCTAAATACCTTCCGAATCAAGAGTGTTGTCTTCAAGAATACGAGGCAACGTACTTTATTTATATTACCACGTTTTTGAGGATATCTTTTGCTGCCTTCTTCAGAGAAGTCAAGGAAGCAGGTTCCTTCTACAGCTTAGCATCTATGTATATAAATAACGAAGAGCCGTCATATTCCAGAAGACCGTATTCTTAATAGGCCTACTAACTACCGTGACATCCTCGAATACCATGTGCTGGGAAAAAATATAAAACGAAACTTTGCCTTTTTCCTGCTTTGAACACGCAGTGAATTACATCACATGATAAAGTTCGGTCATATGTAGGCAAGCCATTTGCAGTCAATTAATCAATTAATTAATCAATCAATCAATCAACGTACAAGGTGGACTCCACAAACAGGACTCTGCGCTGCATGCTGATGATGCAGATCTTCATTAGTTGAAATGTCCAGACCGTACACAGCAGTGTGGAAACCAACGAAATCATGTCAGAAGATACATACAAATCATGGGGCAGCCCAGTGAATTAAGCAGGACATCAACCTTCTTTCCGTTCCAAGCACTGTAGCAGCCTCTGCAAGGTAAACTGGTACTGCCTCATAAACTAACCTGACGACTTGTCTTGCATAGAGGAAAAGTGACTCATGATTCATGACTTCTTCCCATAAGGAAGTTAGGAACAGTCATGCGCCATTTAATGTTTCAGGTGAAGGTAAGATCAAGTTGTCATTATGCACGCCATGAAGGCATGTCGGGGAGTGGAGACACAACTCCATTCATTCTTAATATCGGCACTAGACTGAGTAAATGGTCGTAATAACCACTGCTGTACCTCCGAGGAAAGAGCGTCCTATGTCCATTAAACAGAAGATGAGTGGACACCAGAGGCGGTCTGGAAAAACTGGTGGGGGGGGGGGAAATCTCTTGCCCCTACAGGGAATTGAACCACATTCCTTCAATTGTTTAACCACTAGCCTATTTCCTATACCGACTGAACTATCCGAGATACATTTACTGTTTCAGATAGATCATAAACTAGCTTGAAGGCAATAGGTTTAGGTATCAGTCAATAACACAACAATATCTAAAAAGATGTTTAATAAAAGATCATAGTAACTACATGTTTCGGCCTATTGTGGCCATCATCAGGTTTTCATCCGAAAGTACGGTGATAGTCCTTTACAGGATTCGTTTGGGTATGTCACGATGGTGAGATCTCAGCATCTGCGATGTTTGTTATATGCTATTTTTAAGGGGCACGGGGGGGGGATCTGTTTGTATTGTTTATATACACACAACGGGGATGGCTCATTTTAGAATTAGCTTGAAGGATTAATATCATGTTCAAAATAATGAAGTAAAAGCGAAATAACAGAGTATAAATTACACAATAAGAGCAGGATAAGTCTTAAAAAATAACACTTTTAGATATCTTGCATGAAATGTGGGGTTTCGAGTACAGGTAATTAAAACACTGTGGATCTATAAATTAAGTCGCTCCGTAACTTCGTAAATGCTTACCGGTGTGGAGGAAAAATTAACGTCCTTCAACTTAACTATCCAGAAATTTCTGAAGATAGGAGCAGCCGGCTACTCCAGAGGGTTGGTGATCAATTAAAGCTTTACTCTCTGCTAAAACATGGGAGATTATAATTTTAAATCTATTTTAATGGAAAACCAAATGATGTCACATCATTAATAAAAAAGAATTCATAAACACAACTATACATACATATATATATAAATAGTATAAAGTTATATGTTTGTCTCAGAAGACCTTCATCAGGAAAGGGATGTTGAATTTATAGAAGCAAGGAAATGTGAAAAAAAACCGCACAGACGTCACGCAAATACTGTCATTTACATTTTTTTATTGCAATTTATAATTTTATAAATGGTAACTGAAGAATGAAAACCAAGTAGAAGCCACTTATTATTTTATTGTACTTCTTATAGGCTTAACATGTTTCGGGCACTACTGTGCTCATCATCAGAAGCTCGCGACTATGATGTTGATTACCACATTGGTCGTTTCGTTCTTGGTTTGCTATAGGTTGGAGGTTAGGTGCGGTTAGGCTGGAGTAGTGTCCGGGCTGCAGCCCCAATAAAATAATAAGTGGCATCTACTTGGTTTTCATTCTTCAGTTATCACAATGATGCACGGTCCAATAAACATCATCATCATCATGTTCCTGAAGGGTTAGGCGCGTTTCCTGTTCCTTGATCCTCAAGATGACGTTGGTCTCTCCATCTCTTCCTCGGTCGTCCTATGTTCCTTCGTGCTTTTGGTTTATAATGTAGTGCACAGAACATAGTAAAGGAAATAAAATAGTACCAGAAAAAGTGGCTACAACATGTACAGAGGATGGATACAAACAGACTACCAATAAACATAAAATTGATAAATTATATCTTATTAGTAGCTTCACTACTTTTGGACTTGTGTTTTGGTAAACTGTTGTTAAATCTATTAACGCGGGTCTCTAACGACATTGTAGTGAAAATGAATATACTATTTATCATTGCGTTAAATTAATAAATCTTTCTAACTCTTCGCTCCTAAGTGCATGTGCTTAAGGGCTGGAAGTTCTTGTTGGCTGTACTGGCAGTACGGGAATTCGTCACTTCAGGTTTTGTATTATGTTAAACACCGTGTTTCTGAAGGTAGTATTGAGTATAGTTACTTTTGAGATAGGTTCCATATGAAAATATTTCCGCGATTCTTTTCCAGTTTGTACATCAACTCTACTTATGTACATCAGCATTTTCCCCTGTTAAACCTGTTCGTAAAGTGTACTCCTTTTCTGTTTAGGAGTGTCTTTATTGCAGGATTTTTGTATTCCAAAATCAAACAAGGTATTGAATTTGTCTTCACAAAAAATGACTATTAGCTGCGATGTGTCGGTCTGTCTGTCCGTCAGTCTGTACAAATAGAACAACTCGGTTCCACTGAAAGGTTTTTCATAAAATTTGACATTTGAGTATTTTTCGAAAATCTGTTACGAAAACTCAAGTTTCATTAAAATCGGACAGGAATAACGGGGACTTTACATGAAGACCAATATACATTTTTGATCATATCTCGCTAAATTATTCTTATAATGAGAAATGTTTCAGACAAACGTTTTAGAGAAAATCAAAACACACGTTACGTTAAATAACATTTTTACGAAAATCGTGCCGTTTATGAGATAATATGAAAACATTTGGTACAGCCAGACAGGCTACAGAAGGCATTATAATACGGCACATGCGCTTTGCATGCTTGATAACTAAGGCTACATATAGGTACTAAGAACATGTAACATATATTGCTTTTCCACAGCAACACGGTTAGGCGAACGCGCCCCAGTATTACGTTTATATGTACACTGCCTGTCTTGTTACTATTAACATCGATTAGTTAAGTTTTACTTATTAATTGTTTGTGTTTTGTAATCCAGTTTTTGAAAACTTTTGCTCGTACGTATCCCTGCTTGTGGTGCATCCGGCAACTTAGAACTGCTGCAAACATAACTAAGCCAGGATTTCGTGTCTTTTAAGACTGGTGATTTTGTAACTAAATACAGCTAAGGAAAGATATTTACAGCCATTTATGAAAATTAAAATTTCTTAATAAAACACGAAGCGATGTGCAAATCCTGAACCACACACACACACACGCACACACACACACACACACATATATATATACATATAAACATCACAGATACATATACATACACATCACACACACACACACATATATATATATATATATATATATACACATCACACGCGCACACACACACACACACACACACACATATATATATATATATATATACACACACACACATCACACACACACACACATATATACATCATACACACACACATATGTATACTCGTATGTACATCACACACACACACACATACATACATCACACACACACACACACACACACATATATATATGTACATCACACACACACACGCACACACACACACACACACACACACACACCTGAATCCAGCCGACAACTTCACGTTTCCTCAAAACTTCCCTTGCCAAGTTTCGTTTGGCTAACTCAGGATTAAAGATCTATCAGAAGTTACACATGCACTGTACATCTGAAACTAAACGATCTTACCCAGCTCGGGGCGCATACAGGCTACAGGTCCGAATACGGAAAGATAAAAGCTTCATGTGAATTATACAGCATTTAATTCAACGACTGTACAATTAAACACAATCATTTCACACGTATTCCTCTGTTGGAGACCTCCCTCATGATGACCATACAATGGCCGAAACACGTAGAAGGCACATTGTAAAGTGACAAATATCTTTTTATTGTTAATTGTGCAATTGTTGGATTAAGAGTATATAATCAGTACATTTCACGGAACATGGAAAACATGAAATCGCCATGTAAATATTCCCAGTCGATCTATATCTAAGACTGTCCTGTGGGTTTATCCGTTTAGGAACCGTAACCAGACTGTTTACGGGATTATTTACAAATTAATCTTCTCCTCGTGGAAAGAAAATGAATGTTGAATCAAACCGTTTCCGTAAATAACTATCTCTGACACTTCAGAGCACACAAATGAAACATAAAATTAATACAAGAATGAAAACATGAAATAAAATATGTCAAATCAGAAATCCTCCAATCTGTAACCTACACCAGTTATACATGCAACAGACACCAAACCGCATCTACAGAATTGAACTTGACAAACTTGAGAAAGTAAAATAAAATAAAGAAAAGAAATAAATACAGAATCAAATAAAAACGTAGAAATAAATTAAGGCCTTCAAACTGAACAAAAAATCGAGGTAAGAAGTGAGTGTAGCCATGTTATATATCAGAAGAAGCTGGGAACTGGTCCATCTCCTGCACAAGGGACAGCTTCATTCCACTCGCCAATACATGCATGCCACATCTCACGTGCAAAGATAAGACGCCCTAGCAGGGGGAAGGTTCTGTGGGGATTACATCTGTGATTTATATAAACCGGAGTGATGGCGTTCTGGCAAGCATATAGGCTCAATCTTGGGAACGGTCAGTGGTCATAGCCATGAATGTAACTTGCTTATATCTTTTATCTCAATAATTAACCTTTAGACGCCTAACGTCAACTATAGTTGACGTACCGCAACGCTAACCTCCAAAGTTGCATTTTATATATTTATTCAACAAATATATTTTAAACATGGTATATACTCTCCGTTTTTTTCTCTTCAAAATGCAGTTTGTTTCATAATTCTAACGTATTTGGTTCCTGTATTATTCACATTTTATATACAGGATGTGCTAAAATTTAA
>Ga0123354_10004885_pt1 | contig 19219 bp, 21 predicted proteins | sample TergutLab28metaG_2_FD_97872 | JGI IMG/M metagenome (GOLD analysis project Ga0123354, IMG submission 97872) | Labiotermes labralis P4 segment gut microbial communities from Petit-Saut dam, French Guiana - Lab288 P4 | ecosystem: Host-associated > Arthropoda: Insects > Digestive system > Gut ...
TGGCCCAAAGTCGAAGAAGAACTCAATGAACTGAAAGACGAAATTCATGCTATGGATAACGACCGGATGGAAGCCGAATTCGGCGATTTATTCTTCAGCCTGATTAATGCCGCCCGTTTGTATAAAATTGATCCGGACAATGCCTTAGAGCGCACCAATCAGAAATTCATCCAACGCTTCAATTTCATTGAACAACGGGCGAAAGAAACAGGAAAGCCGCTAAAAGAAATGACTTTGGAGGAGATGGATGCGTTTTGGCAGGAAGCGAAAAGAGTTTCAATTTCACCTCCTTGTTCCTGAAGAAATAATTGATAAGTAATGAATAAGCTGTTTCCCCAACTCTTTAACATCCGGTAACAAGCCGGGAGCAAACGAGATAACCATATCGTGAACAGCAAGAGCGTGTTTATAAAACCCTACTTTAAGCGGAGCATTGACCGATACGAGTACATAAAGCAGCAACAAGTTTTCTTTAAGCGTGAGATCTACAATCAAATCAAACCGTTCATCTTGCAAGCTATTGACGGATTGGACTAAAGATTCGCCTTTCATATCTTTATCCGTAAGAATAGTATAAGATATATTGGAATAGTTGTTGGAATCTTTCTTATCTTTAAAAGCAAAAGCTTTTACCTTTTTCCTCATTTTCTTCATTTGCTGAATAAAATAATCGGCATCTTCAAAATTTTCCGTATTAAACAGTACCAAAACCGATTTTATCTCTTTCAGATTGTGATAAGCCTTTTCCCTTTCGGAATCCTTAAGTATTTGTTTGATTTTTCTTCTTAGCAAAAACTTATACATATTTATTCTATCATTTTAAGAAATTCAACTTCTGAAATAATTTTTATTCCCATCTTCATGGCTTTTTCCAATTTAGCCGGTCCCATATTTTCTCCGGCTAAAATATAACCGGTTTTTGCAGAAACAGAACCCGTATTCTTTCCCCCGTTTTTTTCTATCAAAACTTTATATTCGTCACGCGAATGGAACGAGAATGTTCCGCTGATTACGAATGTTTGTCCGCCTAATTTATCGGTTTTTCCTGCAATTTCTTCTTCTTTGAGCGTAAATTGTAAGCCATAGTTTTTTAATCGTTTAATTAACAGGCGATTCGATTCGATAGAAAAATAATCTAAAACGCTACGGGCGATGACTTCTCCAATATCGCCTACCGCTATAAACTGCTCATAAGAAGCGTTCATTAAATCGTCGATAGAATGGAATGCTTGCGTCAATCGCTTAGCGACTGTTTCGCCCACATACCGGATTCCTAAGGCATAGAGCGCTCTTTCGTAAGGAACTGAACGCGATTCGCGAACGCTTTCAATGAAGTTATTAGCCGATTTTTCAGCCCAGCGGTCTAATTTCAAAATATCGCCGGTTTTCAATTCATATAAATCGGCTGCATTTTTTATTAAGCCTGCATTATAGAATTGATTAACCGTTTCCGAACCGATATTGATATACATCGCCTTTCGGCTGACGAAATGTTCGATCATCCCTTTGATTTGCGGCGGACATCCGAAATGATCCGGACAATACCAGGCTGCTTCTCCTTCTTCACGCACCAACGGAGTTCCGCATTCGGGACAGTTCCTGATGAAACGGACTTTGTCGCCGAGCATGAATCGCGCCGCTTTATTGACGCCGGTGATTTTTGGGATAATTTCCCCGCCTTTTTCCACGTAACAAAAATCGCCGATGTGAATGTCGAAGTTCTCAATGATGTCGGCATTGTGCAGAGAAGCCCGTTTGACAATGGTTCCCGACAGCAGAACCGGCTCAAGGTTGGCAACGGGCGTAACGGCTCCTGTTCTTCCTACCTGAAAATCGACGGAATTTAATCGCGTTTCAGCCGATTCGGCTTGGAATTTATAGGCAATCGCCCAGCGCGGCGATTTGGCTGTCCATCCCAGATTCAATTGTTGACGGGCTGAATTGACTTTCAATACGATACCATCGGTGGCAACTGGCAAGTTCCGTCTTGCCTTATCCCAATACCTGATAAATTCAAAGATTTCTTCCGGCGTTCGGCATTTTTTGATGGCGTCTGAAATCTTGAATCCCCAGCTTCCGGCTTTTTTCAAGTTTTCGTAGTGACCGTCGCAAGGAAGATTTTCGCCCAACAAATAATATAAATAGGAATCCAAGCGGCGGGAGGCGACAACCGCCGGATTTTGCAATTTCAATGTTCCGGAAGCGGCATTCCGGGGATTGGCGAACAGCGGCTCTTCCGATTCAGCCCGTTCACGGTTCAAGTCTTCAAAAACAAGCCAGGGCATCAGGACTTCGCCCCGTATTTCGAAGGATTCCGGATAATCCGTTCCGTGCAATTTCAACGGGATACTTTTAATGGTTCTTACGTTAGCGGTTACATCGTCGCCGCGCACGCCGTCGCCGCGAGTGACGGCGCGCATCAGCCTTCCGTTTTCATACGTTAATGAAATCGACGTTCCGTCGTATTTTAATTCGCAGACAATTTCAAAAGGCTCGTTCAGCGATTTCAGCGTCCGGTTGTAAAAATCGGTCACTTCGCCTTCCGAATACGTGTTGGAAAGCGATAGCATCGGATAAACGTGATCGACCTGAACAAAATTTTTAGTAATGTCGCTACCTACCCGTTGCGTTGGAGAATTGGAATCGAAATATTCGGGATGTTCGATTTCCATCTGCTCCAATTCTTTCAGCAACCGGTCAAATTCGAAATCGCCGACTTCCGGTTTGGAAAGGACATAATAACTGTAATTCAGCTTATCTATCTGTTTCCGTAACGCTTCAATCCTGTCTTTTATCGTTTCCATTGAAAACTTTCCATCATAACATGAATATCCTTATTTATATATGCCAATACCGGATCAATCGAGTCGCGGTTGTAGGAAGCGTCGAAATACAACGCTCCTCTGAAAAAAGAACTTGTACTGTCGCTTATGACAAATTGAATCGGGCTTGCGGTATTGCCCTGTATTTCATAAATCAATCCGTAAACTTTTTGTTCGGGATGACTGTAGGCTACTTCTTTAATTCCTTTTGCGTTTTGCACCTGAAAATAAGCCATTCGACGGTTTTCTTCCGAAATGCTCTGAAATTCCGAAGGGCTTATACGAAAATAAGTGCAATAAATCTGTGCACGATAACGAGGATAATTCAGATTAAATTCTATTTCGTTTTTCCTTTTTTCCGCTGGCGCTTCATCATTTAGCGCATCCACGCGCACTTGATTCGAAACGCTGCATTTGAAATCCGGGAAACCGGGCAAGTCCTGATAAGCCGGTTCAGGGAGATCGATATAAAAATATCCTCTGGGCTTGGGCGAATAATCCGGCGAACAGGATACGGAAAAAGAAGCGGTCAGCAAAAAGAATAAAAACCTACTTTTCATTGTTCGTAAATTTAACTTTTGAGATGCGTTTTTTATCCATATCCAAAATTTGAAAGGTGCAGGATTGATATTCAATCACCTCTTTCTTCTCGGGGAAGTCGCCTTTGATTTCCAGTATTAATCCTGCCAAGGTATCCACTTCATCCGTTAATTTTCCAAATGATTTGGAATCCAAGCCGGTAGCCCGAAAGAAATCGGTTAATAATATTTTGGCGTCAAACACGTAAGAACCGTCCGCCAAACGGATGACCTTTGAATCTTCTTCATCATATTCATCGCTGATTTCTCCCACAATTTCTTCCAAGATATCTTCCATCGTAACAATTCCGGAAGTTCCGCCAAATTCATCAACCACCACTGCCAAATGCGTTTTTGTGGTACGAAATTCTTCCAGCAGATCATCGATTTTCTTATTTTCGGGGACGAAAAATGCCGGACGGATCAGGCTCTGCCAGCGAAATTCGGTGCGTTTGTCGAGATAAGGAAGTAAATCCTTGATATACAAAATGCCTTTAATATTGTCCTGGTTATTTACATAAATCGGTATTCGGGAATATCCTACTTCAATCACATAGCGGATAACTTCTTTGAAACTTGTTTTTATGTCCAAATCAGCTACATCCATCCGGGAAGTCATGATTTCGACAGCCGTTTTATTATATAATCCGATGATTCCTTCCAACATTTCTTTTTCTTCGGTCAACTCTCCCGACGTTAATTCCAGCGCTTTCGACAATTCGTCGACAGAAATATCGCTTGTTTTTTTCTTGGAAAGGAAATTGACAAAGCGGGTGGAACTCAATAAAAGCGAAGATAACGGACGGGTGATTTTCATCAATCCGTTCAAGAAAGCAGCCATCTTGCGAACCAATAGCAGCGAGTAGTTTTGAGCGTAAATCTTCGGAAGTATTTCGCCGAAAAGTAATATTAAAAAAGTTAAAATAATGGTTTCAAAAAGGATGCCGACTAACGGAGCGCTCGAAAAATCGATAATCTGGTTGACAGCATAGCTGGATAAGACCACTACGCCTACGTTTACAAAATTATTCCAAATAAGGACCGTTGCCAATAAACGGTCGGGATATTTTGAAAGTGATTGGATGGTTTTATCAAAAGCCGTCTCGCTTTCTCCAATTTCATTTTTTTCTTTTGGGGAAAGGGAAAAAAAAGCGATTTCAGAAGCGGAAATAATTGCAGAAAGGCACAAAAACAAAGCGGAAATGAATAATGCTATTACCGAGCTTATGGAAATAGTTGAAAAGTAAATGTGTGAGAATAAGTTTAAAAACGAATCTGAGTCCAAGGTGAAACAAATTTAATTGAATTTTAATGATGAGTCAGCAGCCGAAAAATAGCATTCAGGGCTACTGACTCATAATTCATCAGAATGGCAAGTCGTCCTTCTCGTCATCCTGACCTCCTTCAATTGGAGGAGTAATAGGCGTAGCCGGCTGTTTCACATAGTTTTGTGCACTACCGCTTTCAATAGGAGGTTGAGGAAACGGAGCCGGATTCGGACTTGAGCCTTCCGGTTTTCTGTCCAGCAATTCCATGTTATCTCCCCAAATCTCGGTAACGTACCGTTTATTACCTGCGGTATCATCATACGAACGCGTGCGAATCTTGCCTTCAATGTAAAGTTTGGAACCTTTCTTCACATACTTTTCGGCAATTTCGGCTAAACCTCTCCATAGAACGATATTGTGCCATTCCGTACGATCGGGAACTTGCGTTCCATTCGCAGCGGTATAGCCCCTCTCGGTCGTAGCTAATGTGAAATTGGCAACAGCTCCGCCATTGTCAAAATACCGGACTTCGGGGTCTTTCCCCACATTTCCTAATAGAATAATTTTGTTGACTGACATAAAATAAAAATTTTTTTAATGATAAATTAAAGTTTTGATCACGGCACAAATTTAGCGACAATATACTAAATAACAAAATAAATAGTGAAAAAATTTATAAATCTTTCTCCAAATAAATCTCCATCAAACGGTGAATCGGATATTCATCCATGTCGCCGGGAAGAACAGGCGTGAATTTGGCAAAAGATTGGGGCGGTTTTTCTATCGTTACTTCATAGAAAGAGGCATATAAAATGCGATGCGTCAAGACGTGCTTCTGATTTTTCAAGACCAACCGGAAGTCAGCCGGTACGGATAAAGGGAAAAGCGCTTTAAAATCATCCGTAGCGATTAGTTCTTCCCATTCCAAAGGTATCTCGGATTCAATCAGCGGAAATTCATACAAATTCCGCCATATTCCTTTTTCTTTCCGCTTTGCCAAATAGATGTGATTGCCGGAACGGATGTGAAAATAATAAAGATATTTCGTTTTGATTTTTGTCTTATTTTGTTTGACCGGAAAATCATTGATTCTACCGGAAGCGTAAGCCGGACATTGGGTTTCAAAAGGGCAGGAAGAACAGTCGGGTGAAATGGGAACGCATTGCAGGGCTCCAAATTCCATGATGGCTTGATTAAACAATCCCGCTTGGGAGCGGGGCAGGAGCAAGCGGGCTAATTCGGAAAACCGTTTTTTCCCTTTTGACGTATCGATGGGTTCTTCTACTGCAAAAAGGCGGGATAAAAACCGGAATACATTTCCGTCAACTACCGGATACGGCGCGCCGAAAGCCATCGATGCAATTGCCGCCGCCGTGTATTCGCCGATTCCTTTGAGCGAAAGAATCGTTTCGTAGCTTTCCGGAAATTTTCCCCCGAAATTTTCGTCGATATACAGGGCGGTTGCATGCAAATTCCTTGCCCGCGAATAATAACCCAAGCCTTGCCAATATTTTAATACTTCCTGTTCGCTGGCAACCGCTAATGAATGTAGATCCGGAAAACGTCCGACAAAACGGTTATAATACTCCAAGCCTTGATTTACGCGCGTTTGTTGTAAAATAATCTCCGATATCCAAATCCGGTAAGGATCGCTGATGCCGCGCCACGGTAAAATCCGTTGGTGAGCGTCGTACCATTCGATAAGTTTGTTCGCAATAAGATCTGAATTTTTCATTTTCGGGAGCAAAAATACACAGATATTTTGGACTTAAATAAAAAAAATAAAAAAAAAATCGAATAAACTTTTTTAATTAAGAATATTAGCTTATATTTGCAGCTTGAAATTAATCTCACATTATAATTTAAATTATTTATTGTCATGACAAAAGCAGATATTGTAAGCGCAATTGCGAAGAGTACAGGTGTAAGCAGGGCTCATGTCCTTGTAGTAGTGGAAGGCTTCATCGATGAAGTGATGAATGCTATGAACAGTGGAAAAAATGTTTATCTGAGAGGGTTTGGTTCTTTTGTAGTTAAGAAAAGAGCAGCTAAAGCGGCTCGTCACATTAAAAACGAAACCACGATTATCATTCCGGAACGCTTTGTTCCAACATTCAAACCATCTCAATATTTCAGCGAAAAACTGAGAAATAGCCTGGACGGAAAAAAGTAATTGCTTGAATTTATTAATCGTAAAAAATAATTAACAATGCCGAGCGGAAAAAAAAGAAAAAGGCATAAGATGTCTACGCACAAACGCAAAAAAAGACTTAGAAAGAACAGACATAAAAAGAAAAAGTAAAATGAGTTCTTTTTTTGGTGGATTGAAGTTAAAGGTTAAAGGCGCTATCAACTATACGCATTTAACCTTTAGCATTTAATCTCAATTTTATTCAACTAAAAAACAAAACAGGATTGTGAACAGCGAATTAGTTATTGACGTTCGACCTAACGAAATATCGATAGCCATTCTTGAAGACAAGAAATTAGTAGAATTTCAGAAAGAGGCGCGAAATATCTCGTTTTCGGTAGGCGATGTCTATCTCGGCAGAATTAAGAAATTAATGCCGGGTCTGAATGCTGCATTTGTAGATGTTGGATATAAAAAAGATGCATTTCTTCACTATCAGGATTTGGGGTTTACTTATAACCGGATAGACAAATTCCTGAAAGCTACACTTGCCGACAAGAAAAAGGTACCCTCTATCAACAAATTTTCTCATTTCCAGGAAATGGGAAAAGACGGTTCAATCACCGACGTTTTTAAACAAGGGGATGAAGTTTTAGTACAAATAGTCAAAGAGCCTATCTCCACCAAAGGACCGCGGTTAACTTCCGAAATTTCTTTCGCGGGCCGCTACTTGGTTGTAATTCCTTTTGGAGATAAAGTTTCCGTTTCTCAAAAAATTCAGTCGGAAGAAGAACGGTCGCGGTTGAAACAGCTTATCTTAAGTATAAAGCCGAAAAATTATGCCGTCATCGTCCGCACTTCAGCCGAAGGGAAAAGAGTTGCCGAATTGGATTTGGAATTAAAGTCTTTAGTTAAACGATGGGATGACAATATGGTTAAGTTGCTCAAAGCCAAAGTTCCTTCCTTGATTTACGAAGAGAGCGGAAGAACTGTCGCTCTTTTGAGAGATATTTTTAATCCATCGTTTCAAAACATTCATATCAACGACACAGATGTGTTTAATGAAGTACGCAATTATGTCGAACAAATTGCTCCAGAATGCTCCAAAATCGTTGAACTCTATACCGGAGAACTCCCTATCTTTGATAATTTTGCGATAACCAAGCAAATCAAATCCGGTTTCGGTAAAACCGTGACGTTTAAGAGCGGCGCTTATCTGATTATCGAACATACCGAAGCCATGCACGTTATTGACGTAAACAGCGGCAACCGTTCCAAATCGAGTACGGGACAAGAAAATACGGCGATAGACGTGAATATGGCTGCCGCCGAAGAAATTGCCCGTCAATTGCGGCTTCGCGATATGGGAGGCATCATTGTGGTCGATTTTATTGATATGCGTGAAGCGGAAAACCGCCAGAAATTATTTGATTGCATGCACAGCCTGATGGCTAATGATAGAGCTAAACACAACATTCTTCCGATTACTAAGTTCGGATTGCTGCAAATTACCCGTCAACGGGTTCGTCCGGTCATGGATTTCAATACGGATGAAGTTTGCCCGACTTGTTTTGGAAAAGGAGAAGTTAAATCTTCCATATTATTTACAGATGATTTGGAAAAGAAAATCAATGATGTTGTAGAAACATTGAAAGTGAATAAATTCAAATTACATTTACATCCTTATATTGCTGCATTTATTAAACAGGGAATTTTTTCCCTGCAATGGAAATGGAAATTAAAATATTCCATGGGTATGCGCATTATCCCTGACCAGAGTTTGGGATTTCTTGAATACAAATTCTATGATTCGTATAAAGAAGAATTGGATTTGAATAATGATTAATGACGAGTGGCGAGCGACGAGTAACAAGTCGCTCGCCACTACGTGTTTTTTGTCCGGAATACACTGTAAAATACGATTTTGCACTCTTTGGCTCCGGAGGGAATAAAAATATATTTCGTATTTTCTTTGCAAGGTCATAATAAATACGTATTTTTGTACGAATTTTTTTGAATCTATGACCGAAGAACAGCTAAAAATTATAAGAAATTTTGAAGTTCGGGTTCATCAAATATTCGTTTTGTGCGACAAACTGAAAGAAGAAAATGCAAATTTGCAATCGCAGCTTACAACACAGACGGATATTAATGAGTCATTAAATAAGGAAAATTCGCTATTGCAAATAAAATGCGATAATCTGAAAGTAGCGCGAATGATTTCAGTAAGCAGGGACGATTTTAAAGCGACTAAAGACCGATTATCAAAATTAGTGCGAGAAGTTGATAAGTGCATCACTTTATTAAATGAATAAACAAAGATGCCTGATAACGACGTATTTAGAATACAATTGAAAGTTGCAGACAAAGTATTTCCGATTTTTTGCAAACGCTCAGAAGAAGGATTATTCCGAAAAGCCGCAACGGCAATAAACGATAAAATGCTTCAATACAGTTCCAAGTTTTCGGGAAAAAGTTTTGAAGGAAATGATTTATTAGCCATGGCTGCTGTTCATTTTTCGGCTGTAAGCCTGTTATTGAGGCAAAAAGAAGATACATCGCCTCTGCTGGAGAGAATCGAATTGTTAGACAAAGAGTTAGAAGAATATATCCAATCGGTTTAATTCATTCGATTCGCTTGAAGCAACCCAATTGTTTTTACTGTATAATTTCGCACTATCTTATTTTAAGTTAAACTTAAGAGAAGATAGTTTTTTTTATTAACACATATATATAAATAAATGAATATGATAGCAATAATAATTACAGGAGTTGTTTGCTTGATAATCGGAGGAGGCATAGTATGGTTCATTTCGAATCAAAAGACCTTGTCAAAAAGCAAACAAATCATAGAAGACGCCCAAAAAGAGGCGGAAACAATAAAAAAAGACAAACTGCTGGAAGTAAAAGAGAAATTCATAACGCTGAAAGTCGACTTGGAAAAACAAGTGAACATGCGAAATTCCAAGATTCAATCGCAGGAAGCCAGGTTGAAACAACGCGAAATGGCTCTGAATCAAAGACAGGACGAACTGCACAAAAGACGTTCGGAAGTAGAAGCCATCCGCGAAAACATGGAAAGCCAATTGGAAATCATCGAAAAGAAAAAGCAGGAATTGGGAAAAGTTCATAAAATGGAAATTGAACGGCTCGAAGCGCTTTCCGGTCTATCGGCTGAAGAAGCGAAAGATCGCCTGGCGCAAACCCTGAAAGAGGAAGCGCAAACTTCTGCGGCGGCTTTCATCAACGAAGTAATGGAAGAAGCCAAAATGACTGCTAATAAAGAAGCTAAAAAGATTGTCGTCCAATCTATCCAGCGATTGGCAACGGAAACGGCGATTGAAAATGCGATTACCGTTTTCCACATCGAATCGGACGAAATCAAAGGAAGGATTATCGGCAGGGAAGGACGGAATATCCGCGCATTAGAAGCAGCCACCGGAATAGAAATCGTTGTCGATGATACGCCGGAAGCTATTATCCTCTCCGGATTCGACCCTGTTAGACGGGAAGTAGCCCGTTTAGCCCTACATCAGCTGGTACAGGACGGACGAATTCATCCGGCGCGTATCGAAGAAATTGTAAACAAAGTACGGAAACAGGTTGAAGATGAAATTATCGAAACCGGAAAACGGACAACGATTGATTTAGGTATTCACGGATTGCATCCTGAATTGATTCGTATGATCGGACGGATGAAATACCGTTCTTCCTACGGTCAGAACCTTTTGCAGCATTCGCGCGAAACGGCGAATCTGTGCGCCATCATGGCTGCCGAATTGGGATTGAATCCCAAAAAGGCGAAAAGAGCCGGATTACTCCATGATATCGGAAAAGTTCCCGACAACGAGCCGGAATTACCCCATGCTATTTTGGGAATGCAATTAGCGGAAAAATACAAGGAAAAACCGGATATAGTCAATGCAATCGGCGCACATCACGATGAAACGGAGATGACCAGTCTTTTAGCGCCGGTCGTTCAGGTTTGCGACGCTATTTCCGGCGCTCGACCGGGTGCGCGCCGGGAAATTGTCGAAGCCTACCTCAAACGGCTGAATGATTTGGAACAATTAGCGCTTTCGTATCCGGGAGTTGTGAAAACGTATGCCATTCAAGCCGGTCGCGAATTGCGCGTAATCGTAGGAGCCGACCGTATCAGCGACGTGGAAGCCGAAAATCTTTCAAACGAAATAGCTAAAAAAATACAGGACGATATGACTTACCCCGGACAAGTAAAAATTACGGTTATCCGTGAAACCCGGGCGGTCGCCTTTGCCAAATAAAGTGAATGTAGCGATTATAAAATACAACGCCGGAAATATCTATTCCGTTGAATACGCTTTGAAAAGATTGGGTATTGAGCCGGTCGTTACCGCTGACAAAGAGTTGCTGCAAAAAGCCGATAAAGTCATATTCCCCGGTCAAGGCGAAGCGACTTGGACCATGCAATATCTGAAAGAGCGCCGGTTGGATGAATTGATAGTCAACTTGAAACAGCCTGTATTGGGAATTTGCATCGGGATGCAGCTATTGTGCCGGTTCTCCGAAGAAGGAAATACCGATTGCCTTGGCGTTTTCGATACGCCTGTTTTGAAATTTCATCCGGAAAAACATGAGGATAAAATCCCGCATATCGGATGGAATACATTGACGCAGTTGAAAAACAGCTTGTATAACGGCATACCGGAAGGAGAATTTGTTTATTTTGTACACAGCTATTATGTCCCTGTGAACGATAACTCCGTTGCGCAATCCGAATACATACGCCCTTTCTGCGCATCAATGCGCAAAGGTAATTTTTATGCTGTACAATTTCATCCTGAGAAAAGCGGTAACGTAGGAGAAAGAATATTACGAAATTTTATTGAACTTTAAATACATATCGACATGAACTACGATGATTTAAGAAAATTAGACGAATTAAGGAGAAATGGAGCGATTTCCGAAGAGGAATACGAGAAAGAAAAAGAAAAATTTTTCAATCAGACGGGAAATTCTCAAACTTCAAACTCACATCCGCTATTAGGCATGACGGAAAATTCCTACATAGCTTTGATGCACGTATCCCAATTTGCAGGATACGTCATGGTGGGACTTGGATTTATAGCGCCGGTTATACTATGGCTATTGAATAAAGACAACAATGCCAAAGTCGATGCGGTTGGCAAGCATATTATCAATTTCATGATAAGCATGTTTATCTATTTTGCCGTTTCCTTGGTTTTAATTTGTATAATAATAGGAATTCCCCTGCTAATTGCCTTAGGCGTTATTCATATAGTATTTATTATTATTGCTACAATAAAAGCCAATAATGGAGAAGCGTGGCGGTATCCTTTTACCATAGATTTTCTAAAATGATTGAAATTATCCCTGCTATTGATATTTTGGACGGGCAATGCGTCCGGCTGTCGCAAGGGGACTATGAACAGCAAAAGGTTTATAACGAAGATCCCTTGGAAGTAGCCAAGCAATTTGAAGATTACGGTTTGCATCGCTTGCATTTGATCGATCTTGACGGTGCAAAAGCCAACAGAGTAATTAATTACCGAGTCTTGGAACGAATTGCATCCCGCACCTCGCTGATTATTGATTTCGGCGGCGGACTGAAATCGGATTACGATTTGCAGATTGCTTTTGATAGCGGCGCGGCAATGGTGACGGGCGGAAGCATTGCCGTGAACAATCCGGAAACGTTTCAACAATGGATTACTAAATTCGGCGAAAAATCCATCATCCTGGGCGCCGATTGCCGCGACAACCGTGTCGCTATTTGCGGATGGACGGAAGATACGGAAGAAGATATTTTTTCGTTTATCGAAAACTGGCGAAAACAAGGCATTCAAAAAGTTATTTGTACCGACATCAGTAAAGACGGAATGTTGCAAGGTCCGAACGTGGAGCTTTACAAAAAAATCAGAGAGCAGGATTCCAACATTCACTTAATTGCCAGCGGAGGAATAAGCTGCATGGAAGATATTGACCGGTTGGAAGAAGCGGGTATTCCGGGAGTGATTATCGGGAAAGCAATATACGAAGGACGGATTGATTTGAGAGAGTTGGGGAGGAGGGCTGAGTGATTGAATAATTGAGTGATTGAATAATTGAATAACTGAATAATTATTAGTTAAGAAAATGTTGGCAAAACGGATTATACCTTGTTTGGATGTTAAAGACGGAACGACTGTCAAAGGAGTTAATTTTATTAATTTCAGGGATGCGGGCGATCCGGTTGAATTGGGGAAACAGTATAGCGACCAGGGCGCCGACGAATTGGTATTCTTGGATATAACGGCTTCTCACGAAGGCAGAAAAACTTTCTCCGACTTGGTAAGGCGTATTGCTGCCCGTATCAGTATTCCGTTTACGGTAGGCGGAGGCGTCAACGAATTGAAAGACGTCGATACCCTCTTGAATGCAGGCGCAGACAAAGTGTCCGTTAATTCGGCTGCAATCCGTAATCCGGCGCTGATAGAAGAAATTGCCAATCATTTCGGTTCGCAGGTTTGCGTAGTGGCAATCGACGCCGACCAAATCAACAATCAATGGATTTGTTATTTGAACGGAGGCAGGATTCCAGCGGATAAAGAATTGTTTTCATGGGCAAAAGAAGCGGAAAATCGAGGCGCCGGCGAAATCCTGTTTACGAGTATGAAACACGATGGCGTCAAAACCGGATATGCAAATGAAGCGTTAAGCGTCTTATCCGTTTCGCTTGGCATTCCAATAATTGCTTCGGGAGGCGCAGGGAAAAAAGAAGATTTTCGCGATGTTTTTATCGAAGGAAAAGCCGACGCCGCATTGGCTGCCAGCGTTTTTCACTTCGGCGAAATTGCCATACCCGAACTGAAATTATATTTGAAAAAGGAAGGAATAAATATTCGATGAGTGACAAACTAAAATGAAATTGGATTTCAACAAAATGGGCGGACTGATTCCCGCTATTATTCAGGACAGTCAGACAAATAAAGTGCTGATGTTAGGCTTTATGAATGAAGAAGCCTTAGAAAAAACGCAGTCAACCGGCAAAGTAACCTTTTTCAGCCGGACAAAAAACCGGTTGTGGACAAAAGGGGAAGAAAGCGGCAATTTCCTGCATGTTATCTCTATCACGGAAGACTGCGACAAGGATACTTTATTGATTAAAGTCCACCCCGACGGTCCGGTATGCCACACAGGAAGCGACACTTGTTTTCAGGAAAAGAACAAGGAAGATATTATGTTTTTGAAACAACTGCAGGATTTTATCGTCCGCCGCCGCATGGAAATGCCGGAAAACTCTTATACAACTTCGCTTTTTATCAAAGGCGTTGAACAAATAGCGCAAAAAGTAGGCGAGGAAGCGGTTGAAACCGTCATCGAAGCAGTGAGAGGAAATGATGAGCGCTTGTTATACGAAGGCGCCGATTTACTCTATCATCTAATTGTCCTTTTGACATACAAGGGCTACCGGATAGAAGATTTGGCAAACGAATTGAAGAAAAGACATGGCTCTGATTGATTATAAAAATGTTGAAATCCGAAAAAATGAAAACTCCATTTTGAAAGAAGTCAATTTCTCCTTGGAGAAAGGCGAATTTCTTTATATTATCGGGAAAGTCGGCTCAGGGAAAAGCTCCCTGCTGAAAACCATTTATGGTGAAATGCGCATCAAGGAAGGAACAGCTATGGTTTTTGATTATGACCTCAACAAAATTAAAAAGAAACAGATTCCTTTCCTGCGCAGGAAAATGGGAATTGTCTTTCAGGACTTTCAACTGCTGACCGACCGTTCGGTTCAGAATAACTTGTTATTCGTTTTGAAAGCAACCGGATGGAAAGACAAGATCGCAATGCTGCAACGCATGGATATTGTTTTGAAACAAGTGGGTATGTCGAACAGGCAGCATAAATTTCCGCATGAACTGTCGGGAGGCGAACAACAGCGCATCGTTATTGCGCGCGCTTTACTCAATTCGCCCGAATTGATTTTGGCAGACGAACCTACCGGAAACTTAGATCCGGAAACCGGCTCCCAAATCGTTCAACTTTTGCACGACATCAGCGAAACCGGAACAGCAGTCATCATGACTACTCACAATTATCATTGGGTACAAAATTTTCCGGCGAAAGTGATGAAGTGCGAGGAGCAGCGGCTGGTAGAGGCAAGTTAAACAGCTTCCATTTTAATTTTCCCGTCTTTGTCAGCCACGCAACTCTTTTCGGCTTATAAGTTATGTAATCTCTCCAATACTATCGCAATAGCCAATACATGAAAAAAACTGCCTCCGATAACAAAAAGATGAAAAACTGCATGTCCGTATGGAATTTTCTTAAGCGAGTATAAAAACGCTCCCAATATATATGACACCCCTCCGGCAAATAAAAACCAAAGAACATCTAACGCTTTTTTAGAATCAAGGGTATTGAAAAGAGGCTTAAATGCCACAAGAACAACAAGCCCCATAGCTACATAGCAAATCGTTTCGATCCGTTTGCCTATCCTTTCCCCTTTGAAACAGATATAGGATCCTGCTAAAGCGATAATCCAGACTATTAAAAAAAGCGACCATCCCCAGAATGATGCATTACGAAGAATTGTCAGGGTAAAAAAAGTATAAGTTCCCGCTATATGGAAATAGATGGCGGCATGATCTAATTTTCGCAAGATTATTTTTCGATTTTTTTCCCTGCAAGCATGGTAAGTAGTAGAAATGACGTAAGAAAAAAGCATGCAAATAACGTATATCGACACACTGCTTACCGCCCAAAGACTACCATTGACAAGCGCTTTTAACAGAAGCCAAATACCTGCCGCTATCCCCAAAAGTATACCGATACCATGAGTAGACGCATTGGCAATTTCCTCACCCTGTGTATATTGTTTTTTATTCATAATGTACAAATCTAATTTTCTACATCTGTTGTTGGCGTTTTCTGTTTTATTATTCGATACGGCGCTATTGCTGAGTTTTCGCCAACATTACCTGCAACGTTCAAATATGCACAAATATACGCAAATTTTCTATACTAACTACATTATATAACAAAAATTCATACGACATGTTTCGATATATAAAACAAATTACATAAGGTAAAATTTATAAATGATATTTTCAAAACAGAAATTTTTATTTACCTTTGCAAGACAAATAATAGACGCTACTTATATGTGACAATTTATTAATATTACTTTTAACATAACTCTTCATGAAAACAAAATGTATTTTATTCGTTTCAATTGCAGTCTTGTTAGTCTGCCTACCGCTTTTTCAAGCGAACGCTCAGGAACAGTATCCGAAACAGGAACCGATGAAACCGGAAATGTCGGAATATTGGACTCCGCAACCTAAAATTGTAACTCCGGGCAATGCCGCAAGCAATGCAGCCATGACCGCTCCGTCGGATGCAATTGTCCTGTTCGACGGCAAAGACCTCTCCCAATGGAAATCCGACAAAGGAGACGCTAAATGGACAGTCCATGACGGCGTAGTCACCGTCGATAAAAAAGCGGGAGACATCTTGACCAAAAAGGATTTCGGCGATTTTCAACTGCATATCGAATGGCAAGTACCGGTAGATATAGCAGGAAAAAGCCAGGCAAGAGGCAACAGCGGTATTTTCCTCCAAGATAAATATGAAATCCAGGTATTGGATAATTACAATAACGAAACTTATGTAAATGGAGCAGTTGCAAGCGTATATAAACAATCGCCCCCTTTGGTTAACGCAATGCGTAAACCGGGAGAATGGAATGTTTATGATATTATTTACACAGCTCCCACTTTCACGAAAGACGGCAGGTATCGCACTTACCCGACTGTAACGGTTATTCACAACGGAGTTGTTGTACAGAATAATACAACTATTGTCGGAACTACCGAATACATCGGCTTTCCAAAGGTTATTCCCCACGGAAAGGGACCTATCCGTTTGCAGGCGCATGGCGACGACAGCAAACCTATCAGTTTCCGCAATATCTGGATTCGGGAATTATGAAATGCAAAATCATTTTTTGTATCCTTTGCGCTTGTGCCTGGCAAGCCAAAGGACAAACGCCCGCCGATTACGTCAGTACTTTAGTAGGTTCCCAATCGAAATATACCTTATCGACCGGAAACACTTATCCGGCAATCGCTTTACCCTGGGGAATGAATTTTTGGGTGCCACAAACCGGTAAAATGGGCGACGGCTGGGCTTATACGTATGACGCCGATAAAATTCGCGGTTTCAAACAGACGCATCAACCCAGCCCTTGGATCAACGATTACGGTCAATTTTCCATTATGCCGGTTACGGGAAAACCGCTATTCGATGAAGATCAGCGCGCCAGCTGGTTTTCACACAAAACGGAAATTGCCAAACCCTATTATTACAAGGTTTATCTGGCTGATCACGATGTTGTTACTGAAATAGCTCCTACCGAACGCACTGCTATCTTCCGTTTCACGTTTCCCAAAAACGTCCATTCGTATGTCGTAATAGATGCTTTCGATAAAGGTTCTTATGTGAAAATTATTCCCGGAGAGAATAAAATCATCGGTTATACAACCAAAAACAGCGGCGGCGTTCCCGATAATTTTAAGGATTATTTTGTCATGGTATTCGATAAGCCGTTTACCTACCAAGCTACGTTTGCCGATGGAACATTATCGGAAAACATTGCAGAAGCCAAAGCCGGTCATGTGGGAGCAATCATCGGATTTTCAACCCGCAAAGGCGAAATCGTGCATGCTCGAGTGGCATCGTCTTTTATCAGTCCCGAACAGGCGGAATTGAATCTAAAGGAATTGGGCAACCGTTCTTTCGACGCTGTTGAAACAGCAGGAAAAGCGCGTTGGAACGAAGTATTGGGGAAAATAGAAGTAGAAGATAACAACATCGACAAGCTTCGCACTTTTTATTCCTGCCTGTATCGTTCTACTCTTTTCCCGCGAAGTTTCTTCGAATACGACGCTAACGGTAATGTCGTTCATTACAGCCCGTACAATGGACAAGTATTGCCGGGTTACATGTTCACCGATACCGGATTTTGGGATACGTTCCGTTGCCTGTTTCCGCTTTTGAATCTGATGTATCCTTCGATGAATGTCAAAATGCAGGAAGGGTTAGTCAATGCTTATAAAGAAAGCGGCTTTTTGCCGGAATGGGCAAGTCCCGGACATCGCAACTGTATGGTCGGAAATAATTCTTGCTCGATTGTTGCCGACGCCTATCTGAAAGGTTTGAGGCGATATGATATAGCAACGCTCTATCAGGCTTTGTTGCACGGAACGGAAAATGTGCATCCGAAAATTTCTTCAACCGGACGTTTGGGATATGAATATTATAACCGTTTGGGATATATTCCCTACAATGTGAAGATTAACGAAAGCGCTGCCCGCACCTTGGAATATGCTTATGACGACTGGTGTATTTATCAATTAGCTAAGGCATTGAATCGTCCGAAAGAAGAAGTCGACCGCTTTGCCAAGCGTGCAATGAATTACAAGAATCTGTTCGACCCCGAAACCAAACTCATGCGCGGAAGGAACGAAGACGGTTCTTTCCAATCGCCGTTCAATCCGCTGAAATGGGGCGACGCTTTTACCGAAGGCAACAGTTGGCATTATACTTGGGCGGTATTTCACGATCCGCAAGGATTAATCACCTTGATGGGAGGGAAAAAAGTCTTCAATCAAATGATGGATTCTGTTTTCAATGTGCCGCCATTGTTCGACGAAAGTTATTACGGTTTTGTAATCCATGAAATCCGTGAAATGCAAATCATGAATATGGGCAATTATGCACATGGCAACCAACCGATACAGCATTTTATCTATCTGTATGATTATTCGGGAGAACCTTGGAAAGCGCAATACTGGACGCGCGAAGTGATGGATAAACTATATACCGCCGCTCCTGACGGATATTGCGGCGATGAAGACAATGGGCAAACTTCGGCATGGTATGTTTTCTCGGCGCTCGGATTCTATCCCGTATGCCCCGGGTCAAACGAATATCCGCTTGGTTCGCCTCTATTCAAAAAGGTTACGTTGCATTTGGAAAATGGTAAACAGGTTACGCTCACTGCCGGCAACAACAACAAAGAAAACCGCTATATCGCTTCCATGCAGATGAATGGGAAAAACTATACAAAAAACTTTCTGAAACATTCCGATTTGATGGAAGGGGCAATCATCCGCTATTCAATGTCGCCGGCGCCGAATATGGTAAGGGGAACAAGCGAAAGCGATTTTCCGTATTCGTTCACTAAGGAGTTGAAGCGTTAAAAAAGATGAGGCTGTCTCAAAAGCCTCATCTTTCCATTATCTGTCAGAATCGATATCCGACACCAAGATTAACGGCTATGAGAAAATAATTAACATCCCAGCTGCCAAAATCAGCCTTAAGATAAGGATTTAAGGAGAGCAGGATGCCGTTTTTAAATTCATGTTCGAA
>Ga0123354_10004887_pt1 | contig 19217 bp, 9 predicted proteins | sample TergutLab28metaG_2_FD_97872 | JGI IMG/M metagenome (GOLD analysis project Ga0123354, IMG submission 97872) | Labiotermes labralis P4 segment gut microbial communities from Petit-Saut dam, French Guiana - Lab288 P4 | ecosystem: Host-associated > Arthropoda: Insects > Digestive system > Gut ...
AAGAAATTTCATTTCATATTGTAAAATTTTCTTAATTTTTGGTACTTTAAGACTATTTATGATGACAACCAATTTATTTGTCATTGCTAATGTAAAACAATTGTGAACCGGCGGTAGTTTTAGAATTTTACTGCCTTTTTCCGAACATCTTGGGGTGTTGGCGTCCAAAATTCAGCAATTTTTAACAGTTTTCACAATCGGGTTCACTTTGGCACGATTTTGGAGGGCCTTCCGAATTTCGGGGGGGGATTGAACACCCCAACAACCCCCTCAGAACACCACTGTACTGAAACTTTTCTTGAACTGAAATATCTCTGATTTATTCGCAACAGTGCAGATTATTTAATTGTTTCATCACCTTCGATTCATAATCACGCACAACTATTTAAAGGGCTGTCTAATATAAACACCATACCGGGGGCACGAAGACTAAATTAAATGCTGTACGATAAAGGTTAAACTATAATAAAATGTCAGAATAAAACTGTTTGAAGTGGAGAAGAATCAGAATTCATGATGCATAGTTCTGAAAATTACCTATTAACTTGGCCATTTTTGTTTGCACTAAATGCCCTTGCCAAACCAAAATCTGCCAATTTCAGTACTCCATTTTTCGTAATAAGTACATTTGCAGCCTTCATATCTCTATGTAGAATCTGAAAAAAGTAAGAAAAAATGTGCAATAATGACTAGTTTGTGACTGAAACAGAAAACACTGCAGATATGTTACATTATTTAATTAGTTTCCTCACACAGAATTTGTTCATAAAGACATCGCAAACTTTGTTATCAGAACATAAAGTCATAAACAACTGACCAAGAAACTGTATGCATAATATAGTGAGTATTTTTGTTGTGTCCCACAGAATCATGTCTATCTGCTGGGAACTAAAGTGCATATTCTCAGTTCATGCAAATTAGTGTGTACTGACCACATAATTCATGCACTGGTCATGCAACATCAAGACAAAGCATGAAATATTTCAATGATGGTAGCCAGTCTCATTAAGCAGTGCTAACCATTCCACTGCAGTATTCGGTAGTTATGATGTGTGTCACTGGTATTTTGCTGAACATACATCGACACACAGGTAATGAAATCCTCATACAGGCCTGGAGAGGCCCTTAAGGTTGCAGGAGGTTGAGACCCCAGAATTTCTAGACAATCAGCACATGGAGACAAGGCTCTCAGCTCTATGCACCAGCTGCCTTTACCCCCAGGATATAATCCTGGTAATCATTTCTGTTATAGGCTGTGTTGAACCCTGGGTCATAATGTGGCCCAAAAGGATTAAGTCTATGAAAAATCCCAATGACCCCAACAGGAATCAAACCTGCAGCCTTCCAGCTTGTAGCACAGTGCCTCAACCAACTGTGTCACCATCCCCTCTATATCAAAACACAAAATTGCAAAACTCTGAGCTTGCTGTCTACACTTACCTTATTACTATGAATGTAGTACAAGCCGTTAAGTAGCTGCTGCATTACTTTCTTGACTTCACCTAAACTAAATTTGACATTAACATTGGACAACAAGCCAGCTAGGTCATGTTCACAGAAGTCAAACACAAGGTAGAAGGTTGAACGATACCTGTTGTACTGAGTGGCTGTAACAGATCATATGGAACACGTGTTACAAGCGAAATGAGTAACATAAGCCTATTCTTTGTTAAAAGAGGGGAAGCACACTAACAAGCCAGAAAAAAAAAATAATAATAATACAAAGAAGAAATGGGCAATAGATTTTTTTAAAGCTCAAATATACAAGCAAATAATGCACCAATTACATGGTCATACAACAGTGCAGTAAAATGTCTCCTAGTTTCAATTTAAAAAAAAAAAAGGCACTACTAACCTTTTGTTCTGCATATCTCTATCAGATTAACCACATTTTCATGTTTCAGGAGCTGAAGAATACGAATCTCCCGTAAAGCTGTGATTGGAAACTGGAAGAAAATAAAGAGTCAAATAAGAAAAGCAAATGCCTTAATTTCTATTAAAAATGTTTCTTCCCAAGCTACTTACTCCCTATTTGAATAATTGAATAAAGGTAGACCAACTTTAATGACACTTGCTTTATTATGTCAGTTTACTGCTCAACATGTTTCGGATGTTAATACATCCATCTTTAGGAGCTTGCGACTACTTGGTGCGTTATTGTGTAGGCTGTATTGTGGAAAATGCAAGCTACAAAATATCATATCATCGCTTTACTATAAGTTTTCTTCTCATTTCTTCCATGCTAGTCACTGGCATGGAAGAAATGAGAAGAAAACTTATAGTAAAGCGATGATATGATATTTTGTAGCTTGCATTTTCCACAATACAGCCTACACAATAACGCACCAAGCAGTCGCAAGCTCCTAAAGATGGATGTATTAACATCCGAAACATGTTGAGCAGTAAACTGACATAATAAAGCAAGTGTCATCAAAGTTGGTCTATCTTTATTCAAATATCAAGATGATGCACAGTCCAATACACATAAAATACTTACTCCCTCTTTTTCATTATCCATTAACACCTTCTTCATAGCAACAAATTTTTTGTTTGTTTTCTTGTCCTTGGCCTTGAACACTTCTCTGAAATAAAAATGATGTAATAATTACTGAGAAGATAATGCATCACATTTACTGAAAAATTTACCCATGCCTAGCACTGAAGAAAGAATGACATAAAGAAAAAAAGAATTAATGATAGTTGAGATTTGGAAGGTACAAAATTGAGGTATCCTCCAATTCCACAACATCCACACCAATTTTCCAAAGGTATATGGGGGGGGGGGGAGAAACCGTAAGCGTATCTTCTTGCAATACATGCTACTATTGCTTACTAAACTACTAAGACCATACATATCTAATGAGGGGCTCAACATACTACCTGATGGGAAAACAATGAATACGAATCCTGTCAACACCTCCCTGCCACACTGTTCCAAAATCATAAAGCTCTACACCCCACCACAATCAGTTATCCACTGCTATAATTAATCATGTATGGTACTGACTAAACCTGCTGAGGGAAATATTAACTCAGTCTTCACCTGCCTCCTCTCACTTGTATTCTGGGTTTTGTTGTCTCTTGTACTCCCTTTCCATTTTCCATTTATATCTGAAACACACGCCTCTGTTCTCAAGTTCCACTGACAAATGTCATTTCATTATACAGCACCCTTAGCTTACCTGGCCCATAAACACTGGTCATTTCTAATCAGCTACCTGATCACACAGAACTTTGAAGACTCACCAAGGTGCCTACACCTAATCTGCTGAAGAGGTTTTTATTTTTCCAAAAGTTCTAATTTGTGGTCTGTAACCACAATTTCAGTCAGTCTTCAGATGGAATGGAAATACAACTGCAGCACCACGTTCCTATATGTTGCATACGCTAATACTACTCCTACTAGATATGTAATAAGTTCAAAGAAAAATGTCACACCAATATGGTATTTTCTGAAACTTTTTATCATTTGTCCAATTATGAGAGAATCTATGCTTCCCTCTTCTTAGCAAGATAGTACAACAGCTCACACAGCAAACACATCTATGAACTGTTTATATTGAAATAAAATGTGTGGATGTTGATTCACAGCAAACTGGAACTGCAGTGAACACTACAATACTTGCCACCATGCAAAACTGTCAAGTCACCACTGATATGAAGTAACCTGTATTATAGAAAATTAATCATACATCACTAACTGCAAGAATTAACAGTTATGAAGTAATTCCTAGGGTAGCAAGGCAAGCCACAGCCACTGATGGAGGAAAAGTGAGCAGTGTAGGTAGGATGGGGAAGATTACAGCCACTTCAAACTGCCAAAATTTGTGTTTATTCTTTTCTTGACCCAAGTACAGACAAGTGCCAAAACTCAAATATACAAAAATTAATACATAAAATCCCAGCCAGAGTACACGAAATGTGATACAACCACTTCAACAAACAGAACACCATATCCTAAATTGTCTCAAATATTACTGGTTTAAGGCGCTCGATATGTGCATTAACTAAAACCCCACTTCCCTGACTACTTCTATGCCTATATAGAACGGTGATGTATCCTTTCATTCCAGCCTGCCTATTCTTAACAGAAAATGGCATTAAGTTATCACAGTGTAATTTCCCATTTAATATAAGTCATTAGTCATGCAAATACTGAAACAGTAACAGATCCAAACTTTGCAGAGCCGCAAACACCAATGATGAGAGATCCTTCAAACTATCTTTAAGGTTACAATCACGTGGAAACAATAACATAAGCACATGAATGTAACTAGCGACACAACACCACATCCAGAGGACTTGAATCCTAATTAAAACTTGGGCAAGCCATGCATTTGAGTAGCCTGTATTACCCAAAAGTTCCTTGTCCGATCTTCGCTACTTTTTCATATTTGGTAGCTTCATCACAGTACAGGAAATCAAATTCTTCAATATATTTCTCCTTCTCTTTGGTATTCATAATTGTTGATGGATTATTCTCATTACTCCTGCTACTTGACATCATACTGCGTAACCTGCACTTCCCGTCACCTAAGCACAGATAACACGATGTACCAAATCTAAGCAAAACAATACCAACATTCTTTCACAATCCTTCGTAACACTTCGCTCCTCGCCATGAAACAAATCACTCTCGGGCAAAGACAACAGACGATCGGGAGCACAGATCATCTAGTATGACCATCGCCAACTGTAATGCCATCTGTCTGTGATACAATGGCAAAGTAAGTAGTAATATGTGTGCGATAATTCAAGTTACTTTTCTACACCCTGGCGTAAACAAGGGTCATGAGTCTCTTTCCCTGCAAAATGCAACAATCCCTAATCATTTATTAATTATGCACACTATGAATATTATAAGGAGCCGGGATAGCGTAGTTGGTATAGTGACTCGCAACAGGTTGGACGGTCCGGGGATAGAATTCCGGTAGATTTTCCGCACACGTCCAAACCGGTCCTGGGTCTTACTCAGCTTCCTTTCTTTTTTCCCGTCATTCCCGTCAGTAAAGCGGCCGGATCGTGGCGTTGACCACCCACCGCCGTCTAACGCCATGGTTAAAGAAAGAGTAGGGCTATACCTCTACTCCCCCTCAGGGCCTTTATGGCCTGTTCTAGAGTGAACTTTACCTTTACCTTTATGAATATTATAATGTACAGGTATTCTTCTTCCTTAGACGCTCGTACCTTACATGACATCTCACATTAGAGCCTTTCCAATTTATAATTATTCATACTCTGCGACTTATAATACATACAAATTGTGAAATCAAAATATTTTTATTGCACAACTGTTATCACCAGGTTTTTCAAACCACATGTGCCACCTATATGAACTCACTGTCAGTGTCACTAACAGTTTAGCTCTACATAACATCATAATCAGTTTGTCTGTATTGTACACCAAACACCTCCATCTCCATCTGCAATCATCTCCTCCTCACTTCCTTTTGTCAGACATCCTTCAAACCTGTTGTTCCCATCCTTGTCTCAAACTTACTTTATGAATACATCCTTTTAGTTTCATATGCAAACCATTTTGGATCCTGACTTCACTCAGTATTAAACAGTAACAACACTATAGTACCCTGTTACATGTTCCTTTATCCTCCAGGGTCCTTATCACTGAATTCTCTCTAATATTTTCATCATTTTTCCTATCTTCTATGGGTTTTTCTTCTGTAGCTTCTAGACATCCCACCATTGGTACCATTTGTCTACCAATGTCTACCTTCATCTGTCTCTGTGTTTCTGCTCCATGTGATAGTATGGCCATGTAACTTCTAAAACATTTTTCCCTTCTTAGGAATTTCAAATGAATATCATTAAATAACAGGTAATTTTTTTTGATTTTCTAAACATTCTGTAGTATCTTCTCATAACGTTTGTTACTAATCTACATTCTACACACTTATAACTTTCTACTTTGTACCGTATAGAAGCCTGGACAGCTCATAAAGGATAGTAAATAGGCCACAGGCTGGATGACCAATGAATAGTGGCTTTGTTTCTCAAAAGGTTCTTCCCTTCTTCAAAGTATCCAAACTGGCTGTTGGGTCTACATAGGCTCTAATTCAATGGGTACTGTGGCCTGATTTTCCATGGGTATATTCAACAGAGCATGAAGCCAACCATTCATTCCATCTACAGCCAAAGTTAGGAATAGGTAGGGGTATATCTCCACTTCTTCATACACCTTAAGTAATACGTCTTTATTTTTTCTATTTTGGGATTGGGCATGGATGCCAAAATAATAAAAGCAGTGATATAAAGCACTGGATGATCCAGAAAGCTCTATGTATTACCTGGAAAATGACACCCATTAAATTTCACTAGTCCATCAAGCAGCAACACCCAGCATCAATTCCAAGTATTTCTGATAATCAGTGAAATTTAGGTTCCTATTACATCGAGAACTGCACTCTTCTTGGATTCTTGACCCTTGAAGATGGGACCAACGTTATCCCAAAAGTTGATAAGGAATTGCTACTACTTGCTGCTTAATAGCCCAGAAGGGCACAGTTCTCATCTACTTTGTGGCAAAAGCTTGAAATCATGCATAGGTTTGTACTACATTATTTGACATGACCAACAGACTAAATACAGTGTAATATAACACAAGCAAACAGTTAAGATAGCGATATCAAAAAGTCTATGTAATTGAGTATTGTGAAAGAGATTATTAAATGAGGGAGAGATTGTGTCTTGTTGGTTTTCCTTACATTATCTCCTATAAAGCTCTCTCCAACAAAGATATTTACTTCACATAAGATACATTACCAAACCAGTTTCTACAAAAATAAAACTCCACACATCAAGTACATTCTGAATACACCAAACATCAACATGATTAGCATTTGTTCTTTAACCCTTTAAACACCGACTTAAATCCCATCTGCCATTTGCTGGTATTATTAGGAGCTCACCATATTTTACACGTTAGAGGGTTAAATGTGTATGGTGATGGGTTCAAATTTTTTCTTTTTTTCAGTAAGGCAAATATCTCACCAGTTCCTTATCCATATAAATTCTCAGTTATGATCATCTTGTAAATGCTGCATTAGAATGCAGATCACAAATCTAAGAAACAAACATTATTATTAAAAAAAAAACTGCAATGTGAATCACACATTGTGTCTGCATCACCATACAAGTTTACCTTGTAAATTTAATCCTCTTGAACCCTATTCAGACAGAATGCTTCATACTATAGCACTGCACTAAGAGTTTATGTAAGAAGCAATGTGATGTCATTACCCAGCTACAGAACTTACCGTGTATGGTATTGTGATCCAGTTCAATTTCCTGAATGCAGGAACATATTCTAGAGCTGCACTTGCTTACTAGATACACACAATAATTTAACATAAGCATAAAGCAAACACTTCCTTCAACTATTGCCTGTTTACATGACAATACAGCACTCTGTCTCATCAGTTGTGTTTTTCTGTTTTCTCAAACTGGCACGAAATGCAAATATGCAGAACTGTGCAAGGGCACAAGTTACTACAACAAAAGAGCACCTTTTCCACACAGTGTTTCTAAATGCCAGTTTTCCTCTCCTTTTGAAAAACATCATATTTTTTAAGATATCACAAGACACTTGAATTACTCCTTTTGAAAGGCCTAGCATATTATACAAAATGCTGTATTCTAGTTTCCATACTGAACCAATAAGGAAATACATACCTACCTTCACTACTGGTCACAGTTGTCCCATTTTGAGTCCTTGCAAGAGGTCCAGTATTTCTGCCAATACTGGAACTGGTAATTTGTAATTTACATAGGAAAGTCAGCATGTGTTCCTGAATTTCAGGGACATCATTGCAATGAAACTCCCACAATTGCAACTTAATCTTGAACACAAGGCAATCACAACCATTGTGAGCTGATACAATGGCATGGTGAACCAACCAGGCCTGGTTATGCCATTCTTCCAGATGTTTGCAGCAGGCCTGGCCTGGAGGAACAAATTCCTGATGAACAATGCCCTCAAAATCGAAAAACGTCACTAACCTGGCCTTCATGAGACATGGTGAGAATGGCTGCTTTGACTGAAAGGACTACTGTTCGGTTTCTGGGTCACAAGGGTAAATCCAGTTTTGTCGCCTGTGTTTCCATTGCAGTATTCCAAGTTGGAAGAAAATCTTAATGCATATGTGCTGTTCATTCTGAACAGCCATTAGAAAATCATGGACTGCACTTAACAAGGACAGCAATAAACACAGCCTGAGAAGCAATGGGAAGGTTTACAGCTGCAAAATTCACTAGACTAACTCAGAAGACAGCAATACTGTGGCAGCAAGTGGCAGAAAAGCTCACTACTTGCTACTGTCAATGCTATTGGTGATTTCAGAAAATCTGGATACACTTTTGTATACACATACACTCAGCCTCCTCTCACTTGGATACAAAGATATGGGGCAAAGTGGCCTGAGCATAACAGCTCCATACATTGGCACCAGGTGTTGCATGATGGCCAGCCAGATGCACAGGCTACTACAACATACCCCGGCATCCACCTGGCTGTACAACGGCTCAAGTGGTTAGATGCTGACCTTTTACTGCTGAAGTCCATGTTTGATCCCAAGCAAGTCCATGTGGGATTTATGGTGGACAACATGGCAACTGGACGAGTTTCTCTTGGAGTATTTCAGTTTTCTCCTGTTAGTAACATTCCACCAATGCATCAAACTCTATTTCATTCATATACCTTCAACATGGTTCACAAAAGATATTATTTGGCATTGTGAAATGTACATATATCAGCATATATTTTATGTCAATTCACAACACAGCAAATTGTCTTATTTTTTCAAATAACAAGTAGTGAAAACTAAGTTGGTTTTGGCTAAATGACGTATGCTGATCATACATATGCCAGCCACGTTGTAACATGCAGTTTTTAGACGCGTTCGCACAACTGCAAGAAGCAGCTATTAGCTCCTTGTCCGCATGGAACAACTTGGCTCTCACTGGATGCATTTTCATGAAATTTGATATCTGAGTATTTTTTGAAAATCTGTCAAGAAATAAGAGTTTTTTTTAAAAATCAAACAAGAATAACAGGTACTTTACAAGACAAATATACATTTCTGATCATACCTGTCATTCTTTTTCAAGGAATGAGGAATGTTTGGACAAAAGTTATACAGAAAATCATAACACACATTTAACAAAAAGTAACTTGTTTAAAAAAAAATCATGCTGTTTATGAGATAATGTGAAAATAGAGTAGAGCTGGAGGGGCCACAGATGACTGTATGGCGCAAGCGCATTTCACGCTGTGTACTTAAGGCTACAAACACACACTCATGGAATATGTAACACTTACTGCTTTTCCACTACAACAATGGTTGCAAGAACATACCTCAATGTTACGTTGCACGTACACTGCCTGTCTTGTTATCTCACATTTATACAAGCATGCAAGGCCTCAGAATGTATGTAATGTTTATTATCCAATGTAAAATAATTTTGCTACTTATCAAAGTAAGTCTTTATTCACTAATAAAACATCACATCCTCACACGATACATACGATTAATCCTCCAGCTCTGCCAGCATTCACTAAGCATGTCTTATTCCTTTAAACTCATGTATAAAAAATGGACATTACAGTTTTCTGCAAGACTGGTCTGTGAAGCAAAATATTTGTGCCCAGATATGCAACTCAGCATATCATTATTATTCAAAAAGTTAGTGATCTGTTATGGTACCATAACCTTGTTGACCTGTGTTATGATTCTACAAAATGGCGGCACTGCGGATCTGTCTTGAGAACATCATTTCACTACTCTGACAATGACAGATGCCAACAAGTGTTACAAACTGTAATTTGCTAGTGACCAAGAGTTACACAATTAATTTCATAAATCAGTCAAAACACAGCAGTGTTAAATACTGTTTATTACTGGCCATATAGATGCAATGGGTGTGGTGGGATTTATGCCGATGTACTAATACCTGGGCAAATCAGTTAAGGGAAAGAATGCCTGTAGAATATTTCTCTTTTGGCTTTCAGATGTAAAAATGTGGGTTACAGATTAAGTTATGTGACTGCAACATATCACATTTAAATAATGCTGCAGCTATACTTCTTAACTGCTTCAATAATTAAAAGAAATAAAAGCAATGAGAAAATAATGTACTTGTATCATTTAACAGCTCTGAAGTAGATCAAGATGTCATAGGATAAAACTATATGAAGCAGAAAGAATCAGAATTTACAATGTATAGTTCTAAATAACACAACATTAAATTGTACATTTACTAACTGCATGGAGTGGAATTCCTCTTGAGAAGTCATTTAGTAATCAACAATTTTTGCCCGTTTTGGAACCATTACCATGAACCAAATTAACCCTGTTAACATGAACTGCCTTATTGGATGGCCTGCTTACTACATACAGGCATTTTGAGAAAAAATAGCATGTTATGTAAATTAAGTCAAAAAATAGCACAGTTAAATCTGATGTCTTTACACAAAAATTACATTTCTTTGTGTATCAAAAAATCTTTTCACTTCAAGGATCACACTTGTATGTTGTCACTGTCCTGAGCAGCCATGCTGTCCACCAGCAGAACAGTTCATGGAACTTACAAAGCTCCTCTTCAGGCAAATAATAATAAATTGCTCTTTTGACTGCCATGTCCTACCTGGACAAATCTCTAATATTCCTGCATTGTGTCACATTATTGACCTTTACCATTATTTATACACTTGTTCATGGTGATAAATCTGGTTATATTCCATTTCTCTTTGTCTGTATAATGCTTTCCTGTGGTATAGGCATCTCCATCACCAATCTCCACATCATTTTCTGTCATTTTAAATTTATCATCATCTCCTATATGAACAACTTCTGCCAACTTGTACTTTCTGATGTCACAAATGCAGTTGCCCTGTCCCCATATTCCGTTATATTCCTCTATGCCTTTGGGAAATGAGGCTGAACTGAACTGCTGGTGAATGGATGTAACAACTGCAATCATCTTCAACCTGTTCAGTTTTGGAGGCCCCACAAACAGCTATGCTAGTGCTGGCACAGCTCTCATGATCATTTGACCATGCAAATTCCATCACTGCATCAAAGTAGACACACCTTCAGGGGGAAGAACACAATCTCGGGATAGTGAAACTAATTTGTGAAATCAGAAGACACATCAGGATTGGGAAAGTTGTCCATGGAGATGATGGCACATTTAAACTGTCAGAAAATGATTTGGTGATTGGCAATGATGATGCTAATACCAGTTCAAGGATGCTGTGCCAGTGTATATAGCGTTCTCCATCAGACAGCATCTCCAATATGGATACTGCAGAACCTGTTGAGCTGCAGTTATTACATCCATCTATGAGCCTCATTTCCCAAAGACAGAGAAGATTGTAAAAACAGAATGTGGGGACAGGGAAACTGAATTTGTGAAATCAGAAAACAGTGTGAGATTGGAGGATGTTGTCCATAAAGGAGATGACAACACATTTAAAGTGCCAGAAGATGATGTGGAGATTGGCAATGAAGATGCTAATAAGAGGAAAAGGTGATACACGGAGAAAAAGATATGCAGTAAGGTTCATCATCAGGAATGAGCATCATGATAATGTTAAAGATCAATACATGTGGCACAGAGCAGAGGGATTAGAGATTTGTCCAGGTGCAGCATGACAGTTAACAAAAGAACATTTTAATAGGAATATGATACCAAACATGAAATTACATTACCTGTCTGAAAATGAGCTTCTTGAAGTTCCAGAAACCCTTCTGTTAGTGGCTACTCAGGACAGGATTATACAGATCTCATACTTGAAGAAGTTACATTAAAATTTTTCAGTGTAAAAATATTTTTTTTGTGTAAAGACATACATTTAATTGTGTTTTACATACATTTTACCTGGTCATCTAAAAATCTCCACAGAATAAAATCACTGCACACAAAAATGAGACAACACTTGTATTATAAATTACAGGCAATTAATAGAGAAATAGTTCTCTATTAATTTTTTTTTTGAAGTATTTGAGGTTATGCACAAAAGGTGCAGCTAACATTTACATACATTACATACAAGAAAGGTATGTCTATTAAAAACACTAACTATAAGAGAACAATGTATCCGAGTCTCTGGCATTTTGGAGGAATTTTTCTGTGATTCTGCAAATTATTTTCGGTGTTTAAACCATTAAATTTTCTAGCACAGTTACACTTTTATAGCCTTCAAGGACAAGGCACAAGGTTACAATCTTATCTGACAGGAAGAAAGCAAAATTTACTATGAAATCATCTAACAATGCTCAGAGTTTTCTCATAATGGGGAATATTAAAACAAGTAGTTCCCCAAGGTTTAGTTCTAGGACCCTTACTTTTCATAACTGATATAAATAACCTTCCTCCAACCTTATTGCTAAAGACACAGGTTTCATACTTTCTAGTTAAAATTCTGATAATTTCTCTTCAGTGGCAAACATAGTTTGGTCCCATGTGAGTGAATGGTTTACTGCCAACAAGTTTTCCCTAAATCTACATAAGTACAATAAAATTCACAACAAATAATGCTTTCATAAAAACTGAAGATGTGAAATATATGCAAGAATCTGTAAATACAAAACTCCTTGGTTTACAATATATAACCACTTGAAGTAGAACAGCCATATAGATCAAATAACTCCTCACTCAAGTGCAGCAGGTGATGTATTTAGCTCTGTGTTTCATAGCAGCAACACTGACACTCTCCAGAGAACTCCTTTGCCTGTTTTTACTCTATAATAAGATACGGAATAATTCTGGGGTCTTCCAGTAAAAAGATTTCTACTCCACAAAAGAAATTTTTAGATTCATCATTGGTGGAAAATCTAGAAATTCCGGTGGAGGGTAAGAGATATTTTACATCTTCCATGTGAATACATATTTTTATGAAACCTATGATACTGGCCTTGGTACTCTGTAGAGACCTATAACTCTTTACATGCCGCCAACAGTGGTGGACTGTACATTCCTGAATACATTTAAGGGTGCTATAAATTTTAAAGCTTTCTGTCCTGGTAAGTAGTAAAAATTTAAACCCCAACATGGCCAAAGGTTTAATTAAATCTACTGCAAATAACCAAAAACAATTTCAAACAAATTCAGTCATACATAGCATTTATCAACAAGTAAGTTAAATCTACTTACACCAGTTGCCAACCTTCATGCTTTCAGAAAGTATGTACTATGCTGTTATCTGAGTAATCGGCAGTAAACTGAGGAGTGTGACAAATGAAAGGCACAATTTAAAACAGCATTAGCAATATACTTAAATACACATGCCCTTTAGTCTGTTGATGAATTTATAATATTTAAAAAGAACTCACTTTCTTGTTACCAGTTGCATATAATGAATTTGGTGTAACACTTCAATTCTGTATGTGCAATGCATACGATACATGGGGTTGTATGTTTTATAGTTTTATGATATATTCCACATCCTTTTGTTACTTTGACTAAATTATGGATTTAAGGAATGTAAAACATATGTACGTATATAAACTAGATCAGCATGGTGTTGTCAATATTTAAATTGTGGTTCTGCCCCTTAGAGGACAATAATTAACCATTTTAAAACTTCTCTAATACACAAATTAAAAAGAAAAATGTTAATTTCATTACTGGACTAGGAAATTGTCATATGCAACTTTCCCTCACGATGGAGTGTGGGCTCAGTGTAGCTGATGTTGCATACACAGGCAATCTGTTCCTCAGTCAATGAGATTAATATAAAATAGTAAAACATGACATAAATTTGTTACATTCTCACAGAAACTTCATCATTTTCTCTGTATTCAAGCTTCACCTTATTCTTCCCTCTTGTTCGTAAAGAACAAACATATGGAGGTGGAGGCATAGAAAAAATATCCTTTACAGTCATTTCTTTCCACATCTTCAGGATGTCAGATGACTGGAAAGAGACTTCCATACTTCCAAAGTTCTTTCCCTCAGTATCAGGCACGATGTCCCCAATCGTCCACTGGCATGGTGAACACTGAAAGAAATAAATGCCAAAATAACAAATTTGCCAGCACATGCAAAAGGTACATGACAACCACAGTATTAAACTTCACTACATGTGGTTGAAGGTACGTATTATTGAATGGTGCTGTTTCAATTGTGGAACTATGCCAAATAATATGGGACAATGATCATCAAGGAGCCAGCAGTGGCCAATTGCAAGGTACATATCCTGGAATCTGTCTTGAGAGCCTGATGAAAAGTATGAAAATTGTGGTCAAGATAAGAGATACTCTGAGATTCAATCTACTTAGCTTCTGAATGCAAGTCTTAGTTCCAGCACAGTCATACAGCTTCTATCTAATCAGCATCTCACATTGTGGAGTGTAACTAGGTGGTGTTCTCCCTTGTAACTGTAGTAGTACATCTGCTTAGCTCATGTGAAAACAGGCCTGAACAACTGCACTGTCATACATGTGACAACTTGCATGGTGGCAATTTGAGTATCATATAATGCAGTGCATCACAGATCATTGTTTGTCAACCTGCCTGATTATTACTACAGTTGTACATGATGTCACAGTTAGGTGAAAAGACTCGATCAGTGTTGCAAATACAAACATGGCCTAGTTATCTATGGTCAAGAGCAATGCAATGTACAATGCTCTGCAAGTACACGAGTGTCGCTGTAATAGGACTGTAGCCATTTAAATGCAGCAGTTTTACAGATCAGAGCTATAGAATTATAAATTTAAGGGACAAAAGCAGATTTTACAGGAGTCCACGTCAGTCGATGATTTCGCTATGCCATCATGGCCATAAGAGTTCTGATGTTGTTGACTTTAACGGAGAAGCACAATGGGCAAATTGCTGAGGAAATACAGATGAATGTCATGCAGAGTAGTTAAGTTCTTCAAGAAGCAAGGAGTGACACAGATCAATGGCAGGACCAGTATATGGCACAACTGCCATCAACTCCACTATCAATATTTATATTTGTAACATATGCATACAGAGTTTGGTGAGTGCTATTTCAATATGATTAAGTCATTCCCAGGAGCCTATTCCCCTCAATACCAGAACCTTGAGACAGTGATGGAAAGGGTCTAACAAATGGGACCTGCCTATATAAATCAAATTACATTTGGTGGTGGAGGCCAGCTATCAGGTATCCTTAGCTGCTCATGCAGCATGACTCATAAAACCTGCAGCCAATACCAGACCGTACAGCATCATAACCGTACTGCTAAGTAGGGTTAGATACTAGCTATGGCATTACATATCATATTTTTCCCACTAACTTCAGTGTTGAATTTTACATCCTGAGGAGTAAACTGGTACCCATTTCATTCGATGATACCTGGGACTCATATACCAGCATGTACATAGCCAATTTACTTCAATGATTTGAAATAACTTATTCAACTGATTTTGAGTTGGTTATTTAGTCCATAAACTTGAGATTCACCTTAAATGCAATTATTTGAGATGCAGATTAAAACCTCAGTCTCAATATCTTACATTGGTATTTCGTAAAGTTTAATATGTATAATGTTTTACACATAAGGTATATCACCAGTGCAAAAGACTATGTGTCTGTGGAATTGTTCCTATCCACTGGGAGATGGGAAAGTGCACTGGGTACAGTGACTAGGCCAGGGCTGGTGAACTTTTTTGAGGGTGCAAGCCCAAATTATCTATAAATTTTGAAGACATTCTTTCACATGCCCATTGGAATTCTGAAGATCAAAACAAGGTCTTGGAGTCTTTACACAATTATTATTAATTACTGCATAATTATTATTATTAATGCATATCTAATCATATTATATTTCTAATAAAGTTCCCTTCAAGGAATGTGATGAGGAAGAAAATGTCACAGTAACTGGGGCTGCTACTACTTCCTGGCTTAACAGAAGATTTTAAAACATTACACTTGTTATTCACAAATACAGGGACACTGGATGGGCACAAGAAATAAAAAAAATTGGGACAGCAGTTAATGCTACGTACTAAGGCATTCTTTACACGTGCCATTCTGGGCATGCATGCCATATGTTTGACAGCCCTGGACTAAGCTCTGAACTGGACAATCTGGGGTTCGATTTCAAGAGGGATAAAAAATATAGCTCTTCTTCAAAATGTGCAGACCATTTCTGGGACCTGCCCAGCAACGTATTCAATGGGCATCTGGTGTTCTTTCTGTGGGGGAGGGGAGGTTAAGTTAACCATTGCCTTCCATCCACAGCCAAGGTTATATATAAATGGAAATACAAATCTATATCCGCTGTAGGTTTTCATGGTGTGGATGGGGACAACTTCACCTTTTACCTATCCATTACAATTTATTTTCTGCTGTTTATCATATACATTTATTTACAAAAAGGGTTTCCCACTACATTAATACAAATTACAGCTATAGTCACTAATAACAATCACAATGTAACATACATTGTTATTCATAATAACATACCATATAACAATCAAACTTAATGTCATTTATTTTTTGCACTGCTTACATAACTATTCATTTATACTAATAGATACATGTAACAGAAATCAATTTAATTTCTGTTATGTGCATATGTTGGTATAAATGGATGATGAGACAAAAATCACTTTTCTGTCCACTGTCCTTTGTTAAGGCAGTAGAGCTAGCTGATAAGATCACTAGACAGACACAGAGATTACACAAATACGTGCACGTCCCAACTACTCAATCAAAAGGCTCACTCTCACAAAAATCTGACACATCTGAGCACTGACAATGCTATACAGCAGAAAATACTGTACATAAAGTGGCATATACAGGGGATGGACAAAATAATGGACACACTACACAATACAGGACTAAAATTGTTTATGTTGGCTGCATTGAAAGAACATTAGTTGTGAGTATCTTTCATTATTCCTTTGTTTGTTTATACTGCCTAGTTTCAGTGTCAATGCATTACAGATTGTGTCTAGTAACAGTTTGTATGAAAGTGCTACAAAAACTGGAGACCTGTCAGATTTTCAAAGAGGAGAGACACTGTTGATGATTGTTTAGCTGGAGCATCTGTAACCAAAATGGCCACTCATTAGGTGTATCCAGAGCAGCAGTTTAAAAGGTTATGATGGCATACACAAATCATGGGAAGTCATCAGCTAAGACTGAAAATCGAAACTAAGTGAAAGGAATCACCACACCCACTGAAGAGGATTGTGTCTAAAAATCACAGAACTACTGCAGCAAAGGTGACAGCAGAACTCTAGGTCATCTTGAAGACCCATTTCCACAAACTAGTCTGATGAGAACTTCACAAATCCAACATTCACGATAGAGCTGTAATTGCTAAATCCCCGATTACTGAAAACAATGCTAAAATCTGACAAAGATGGTGCGATTATCATAAAATTTGGACGTTGATGATTTGAAATATGTAATATGGTCAGATGAATTGTCCTTCATGTTGTTCACAACATCAGGGCGGGTTTATGTTTGGAGAACACCCAAGGAATCCCACAATCCTACAATCCTAAATGTGAAACAAGGAGGTGGATCTATGACAATTTGTGCAGTAATATCTTGGTATTCTGCTCATCCAATAATTACTCTGAATGGCTGAATTACTGCCAATGACTATGTGGACACTTTAGGTAACCAGTTGCATCCTATGGTCCAGAAATTTTTTCCTAACAATAACGTAATTCGCCCATACACACAGCAGGAAGTGTTCAGTCTTGGTCTGCAGAGCATGAAGATGCACTTCAACATCTTCCCTGGCCCACTCAATTGCCAGACTTAAATATCATCAAACCACTGTGGTTAGTTCCAGAGAGTAGTGTGAGAAGCTGAGTCCCTCCGCCATCACCTTTCAAGTAACTACATGTTCTTCATGAAGAGTGGTACAATATTTCACTAGAGAATATTCAGAACTTACATGAGTCTATTCCAATTAGGATACAAGCTGTTTTACAGGCAAATGGTGGCCCAACTCTGCATTAATAAAGAGACAAGTATCTTTCACAAATCTTTCTATTATTTGGCCATCCCCGTGTACAACTAATCTGTGCAGCTTATGTTTTGTGTGATAAAGCTGTTTATAAAATTAGCAGTATTATTACAGTAAATGCTGAACACAATTTTACAACAGAGAAGATCAAAAACAAAAGGATTGTGACAAAGTTCAAAAGCCAGATGCTGCCAAAAGAGAAAGTAAGCCTGTGGAAATATCTGACAACATGAATACAAAAGTCCTTACCCACAGGCCACATAAATCTGCCACTCAGCTGAGTTTCAAACAAACAATGAAGTTTAAAACAGCTTATGATTACATTTCCTTGCAAAATGCAACAATCCCCAACCAGTTCTGGCAAAGGCAGGGAAGTCAGCTTCTATAACCAGCACTGTAAGTATAACTATATTGTACAGGCATTTAAAACTACTGCAATTCTGTCACAGACACTGAGGGTGTAGAAAACAAATTACCTTTAGAGTGACTTGCTGTAATGTCAGTTCCCTGCCAAAACATCGATCAGCAAACTCCTTTCGGGCTCTGCGCTGTGTGAAATCCATTCCTTTTTCTGTTTCTTCAAAAGTTTCTAACAGAGAGACATAATTTATGCTTTTCAAGTCAGTATATGACTGAGAAAATTAATATCACATTCTCAGATTCAAATACAAACTGGTTGCTTAAATGCAATGATACCCCATACAACAAACCCCAGTGAGATATGGAAATTAACTCACTGGTGTGCCAATTTGCTAATATGATGCACAGTGAAAAATTTATACATATTATAATTATCTGTAAAAATACAATACTTCAATCCTCTGTGCAATGGGGACATTAGGTTGATCAAAAAAAGTATGAGTTAGGAAGGAAAAGTTGCATGCATGGGAGAAAAGAGAAATGCAGGCAGGGCTTAGGTGGGTACACCCAAGTGCAGATGGCAGGATAATATTAAATTGGATCTTAACCCTTCAACACGTTTCAGTACCCAGTACTGACCTATGCAGCAGTTCATTCAAACTGCTCTCTCATTAACAGTTTCAGGTATATTGTAATTCTGTTGTTTCAAACATGAAGGAAGTGTGAGCTCTCTATGTATTAATATAATAATTATTTAGAATATATACAGGGTGTTTCACGACTTTAGGGCATAACTGCAGGAGGTGATTTCCTAGGTCTTTGTGATCAAAAAAGTTCATATAAACATGTGTCCGATTTTGGACGGTTACGGAGTTATGA
>Ga0123354_10004888_pt1 | contig 19215 bp, 18 predicted proteins | sample TergutLab28metaG_2_FD_97872 | JGI IMG/M metagenome (GOLD analysis project Ga0123354, IMG submission 97872) | Labiotermes labralis P4 segment gut microbial communities from Petit-Saut dam, French Guiana - Lab288 P4 | ecosystem: Host-associated > Arthropoda: Insects > Digestive system > Gut ...
CGGTCATAACTCCGTAACCGTCCAAAATCGGACACATGTTTATATGAACTTTTTTGATCACAAAGGCCTAGGAAATCACCTCCTGCAGTTATACCCTAAAGTCGTGAAACACCCTGTATATATTTACAGATGCCTTCTTATAACATAACTAATGATTTGTATCAGTGCTACACGATTTTGTGTAGTCGTGATTCTGGCAAAATTCGTGTGATCATTAATGTAAAATCTACACCCTTTTTAGGTTAAGGAAAAATTCATGTCTCCAAAAATAGGAGAACACAAAACATGGACTACAAACATAATAAGGCTCTTCTGGTATATGAATAGAACACTTAGAAGACCTTGTTCCAAATTAGACAAATTACTGATGTCTGTTAGTGATACACCCTCACCACATACGCCTTGTTTACTGACCACCCTTCTAAAGTACCATAAGTCTTACAGATGTTAACTCGCATAATTTAGAAAGTCTCATCACCAGAATCCTTACTGTTCAGGAACAATAGGCGATTGATTTCAGAAGAAACTTTAAGCTACACATATTTTTTGCAGCATTGTAAACTGAACATCTGGATAGTATAATATGTTCTTTCTCTAGTGTTCCACTTACCTGAGAAACTTTATACTACCATTTGGATACAGTTCCTTCCAAAATATAGTGACAATGAAATTGTTTATGATTTTTTGAAAGAGTAATTAATCTCTATTGCCAAAGAATTTTTCACAATCATTACATTTATGGAAACTGATTATGATGCTGCAAAAAATACTGCACATTTCTTTTAAAATCAGTCCTTTTATTCTTGAGAAGTAATGATTCAGGCACTGTGATGTTTCTAAAATGACCAATTCAGTTAACACTTTGAAGCCCAGCCCAAGCGAGGCTCGGTCTCTTCTAACTTGCTGTGTGGCCCACACCCCAGCACATGCACGCCTATACATTCATGTATATACTACAACGTAAATTAGTTAAACTTGAGTTTGGGTTGCATGGAAGCTTTCATGGAATAGCGCTCAATTTGGGTGCTGGCATCTGGGAACTTTTGTCACATTATTTCGGGGGGGGGGATGAGCACAATCAGCTCTTCACAGTCACGTTGTGGTCTGAAGTTCATGCTGTGGGTGTGCTGTTCATTTTGATTTTAGAGTTTTCAGAAAGAAAAGAGACTGTGTGATTGTATCCTGATTGTAAAGTGCTATTCTGCATGCCAGTTTGTAAATACTGGAAATGTGTTTTGCATGGATTTCTTTCTGTAAATTTTCATTGTTCTTTCAATAATTTTTACATGCTTCTACAGGAATAATGTGTTCATATTTACATTCAAATTTTAAAGTATGAATTTTTATCTCTCAGAATATGGGAAGGATATTATAACATACCTATTATACTCATGATAGAATTTAAATATATGTCAAAAGTGCCTGGGTTTCTGGACCCAACAAAACACTAAAGGGCCAATACTCAAAGTGTTAACCTGTACAGTGAAGAATCAAGTCTTCTGAGATGTGATACTCTGTTGCTGGTCACATATTTCCCTTGTTCTGAAGAATCACAGTGCCTTCAACTTCATGATCCGGCAGTCCAAACACAGAAAGATTTGGTGTACTATGTAGGATGGGGTGGAGAAAGGCAAGGTTGTGTCATGGAATGCCTGTGATAAGCATGCTAGATATTTTAAACACATTTAAATAATCATAAACCAGTTTAATCACGATCTGAATGCACATACACACAGATATGAAACCTAATTTCCAGTAATGAAATGACACTTGAAGAGCAGGGAAACTGACAATTACATTCTTGAAGAAAAGACTGTGTGACAGTTTTTACGATTTTAACAAGTTTTGAAATTCTACACCGAACATTTTGATTTATGACAAATTCCAACAAAACTGAATATGAATTACTAAAAGTGGAAGTTTTTATGTTGACTTTGGAAACCTGAAACCTTGACCTCGTTGCTATAAATATCGCTGCTGACGTTCAGTTTGTAACATGATGAAATCTTGAAAAGCCTGAAATTTCTATCACTAAATTTCAAACCAAATTCCTAACCTGCATGAATTTCATACCCCAAAGCCTAAGGTTGGTGAATTAAGTGTTCATGGTTTTCTACACAATAAAACAAAACCTACAACCCTAAACCTTGCTGCCTGAAATATCTTTGGTGAACTTGAATGTGTATCTGTATGATGCAAATGTGAAAGCTGGAAGTTTCTGTATACATGCAATTCTAACCTCAAAGCCTAGGATATGTGAGTAGCTGTTGATATAAATTGTATCCTGGCCTTGAGTTTATATCAGTATGATGCAAGGGTCAAAAAACTATCGGAAAGTCTAGAAACCACCTCAAAATTCTAGATGCTAGATGGATGACACAAGGCAAGTACCATACTGAGGACCACATACATTAGGTGCCAACATAAAAAATGTAGTCGCCTGGGTACCCTGGTGTTAAGAATTTGTGCATCCCTGGTATGATAAAATCTAAGAAGTATGTAGTTTGTACCGTGATCAACAACTGCATGTAGGTCTACCACACAACAGAAAAAACACTTAAGACTGGGAGGAATGTATATATTACACTTACTCTACCATTTTCATCAAAATACATTGCTTTGCTTACCAAATAGTAGTATTATGAGGCATCAGTGAATCATGAATGATTAAATGCTATGTCCAAGATGAACATTAAGTTCTCCGCCTTTATGAACTATGAGTTAATTTTTAAGAAGTAACATCACTCATAAAATACGACATATTGTCACAGTATGTACACTTAAAAACCCAACATCTCTGTTAAATGTCAATGATGACAAAAACTTCGCATTTTCCTTCATTCTCGTGTACTTGCATGTTTGAATAGGTAATTGCTTTCACTTCAGTTCCCTGAGGATGTTTCCCAATCTGAAATTCTTCACCATATGCAACAGCTTTGACGTGAAAATTTGTTCTATCAAATTCCAAAACCTTCACTTTCTGTAACAAACAATACATGCATTTTGTAACTTAAAAGAATAAATGTACTGGGAGTTCAAATGAAAATAGAACCCACACGTACAGCAAGGTTACTAGCCTGACATTCTCACGCGCAATTATTTAATATATACAACTTACTGCATGTTAGAGTAGGTGTTGGATATGACCTCCTTTAACACTCTGACATGCTTGATTTTGAATGAACTCAAAACACTGGGAAACTATATTCTTAATTTCCTATGACATTTTTCATTTGATTTCTCCCTTATATAGGTTTCCACAGTGAAAATCCTCTGCAATGAACTGTATGGAATACCCACAAACAAAAGAAATATATGTATGTTACCCTGTGCTTTATACATCTGTTACGCACAGCAGATGAAATTGCACTGTGTAACTAAGGTGTTCATTGTACCATGAAGGGACGATAAAACTGGCGATATGTAATATGTGCAGCTGCCTTTAAACTTGCTGGCAATTTTACATCGAGAACTCATACAGTATTTAATGATCTGTTCACCAGGAGTCAAGCATGTCTGAGAGTTTGAGGAAGTCATTTGCAACACCTCTTCTAACATGTGTTAAGAGTTATACCACATTTACATGAGAAAATGTAGGACCATTAAGCTTGCTGCACACCTGGATTCAGTCTCCAACTGAACTACCTAAGGAACACCCACTCAACATGAATATGTGATGGACACACAAGCCCCTGGTACTCAAAGGAATTTTAAACCACTTGATGTCAATATCCCTAGTAAAATTATAAAACTGGCTACTGCTCTCCCTTTTTGTTTTCATTTCCCCCACTCACACTATACCCACAACACACCCACCCACCCACCATAATTTGATCTTCTATCGTCCAGTTTTAACATATAGTTCTACATAAATGGGCAATATCTGCAGTGACTGTGTCATGAATAATCACAACACACATAATTAACCTGCTTCTCATTGTAAATGCAAAAACCACAAGAGAGTAAATACAAAAAACTGTGACAAAAGCAATTTAACTTTATTTTTAAAAAAATATGCTTAATATGAATGCAAACACACATTTGTCATCATCATCATCATATATCTTTCATGGAGTTGGGCCTCTTGTTGACCCGTTCTGGTCTCACACATTTGTTATGTACATAAATATGGCTAGCTGGTCTAAAAACTCAATATAAAATTGGAACCCCCACTTATTTTCCTAGAAATATGCATGCATTTACACTTTTGCAAACACCAGCCCCACAAAACAGTTACTGTGTAAAAGAGGCAGGAGTTATAACTGACAATGTTAATATGATGCTAATATGTGCACCTTAATATAGGAAGCGAAATTTGTGTTTCATGCAATGGAAACAATACTGATTGACATTTTCCAACATCAATAGTGACAGTAAAATATATGATAGTAACAAAGGTTAAGAAATAATCTGAGGAAACATAAATACAGTAAGCCAGTTTCTGCCAGGATAGTGACGATGCAGAGAAATGGCTTCATGTTCTGGATAATAAAATGATGGATTCGATCAAGTCGGTCACTGGAATGAAACCCAAGAGTGTAGTGTTGGTCAAATAAATTTCACTTCAATTTCTATTATTGAAATTATTTTATTCCTGTTTTGATGACTTATCACAAATCTCAAACCTAAATGTGGTTCATTACTCTTTAACAGAGGCAGTTTTTCCTCCACTATGTTGGGTAGCTGGCACTAAAATTAAAGTCAATGCATATCCTACGTGGAGTAACTATTTCTGACTTATTTGCTGTCAATGAAGCAACACCATAATACCTAACCTTGCTGGTAATATAAATGTCCAACAAGTATAAGCTCAGTTACTATAACTAAAATTAAATCTCAAAATATTGCATTTGGGTTCAATGACTGCAGTTCTTTTTGTCATGTGTCTGTAGTACTATGGCCTGGCTTAATGCATGAATGTGTTTGGCAACCATGACTTAATATCATCTGGAATATCAATATATGTTAAATACCAAAGAGAGTCATACAAATGTAGATATCATACTTGCATATACAGTTTCATTAAAATATACTTCTTTACATAAAGAAATATATTTCGAGATGATGTCTGTGAAGATTTGTAAAAATATGTCCTGATTACTAAGCAGAGCTCTTCTTCTACGTTAGTGCATGAAAATCAAACCCAGCCAATAAGAGCAAATGAACGTACCAACTCCAAATACAGATAAACAAACTGGAACAAAATATGCCTATAAAAATGTCAAAAAAAAAGAAAAGTAACAACTTTCAAGCTTTCCTGGTTACTCAAACGTCTGCAATATCGTTCACGATTATGACTTCAATGTCTGCATACTAGTCCCCACAGACCTAAGATTAAAAAATCACTATTGCTTCTTTTATGTCTTATTTCAAAGCAATTTTCTGAACATTAAAAGTTATTATTACCCTTGCAATAAAATATGGGTCTGCACAGAAAAGAAAAAGGCACTCGTCCAAAAAATGAAACAACAGTGACAACATGTCGTGTCCTTCAGCTTCTACATCTCGGCATTCAGATATCTCAACTGTGTCAATTTCAGTCATGTACCCAAACATAGCCATGGCACACTGTTCAAACGCTTCCTCCAATGTCTCGCCCCACGCATGAAGCCTGAAGATACAAATTCATCAATTATAAAATTATTACAACAAATTTTGCAAATCGTATGCGTCATAAAATTTCAACATGTACATACTGCACGTCTGCTGTATGGTCCAAGTCTGTAAAAGAAAAAGAAATATGTACTCGATACGTAATACCTTATACATATCTTAATATGGTACTGGTGTTAATTCCCATTAAGCTATTCAAATGTCACATTACCGACGACTGCGAAATTTAATCTAACCCTGTGCTATAGTTTCGCCACATTTTACAAACTTATTCCCACAATTAAAGAATACAAAAAAAAACTGCATTAATTTATGATATTTCGTATATTTCTCTACACATTCCTGCGGATGTCATTACATTCATATTTCACTGATGGAATTTTCAGTTCGTCTTCTGCAAACGCCTCCATCTCGCAATATCACACGTTCTACGATAGACTCCACCACAGATTATGTGTCAGGCTCAGCTATAAAAAGGAGCCCAACGATGTTGCAATATGCCGAGTGTGGAGCTACCACAGATTAGCTGGGTGCTATATCTAATCTTGTTCCTTATAAGTGTTTGATATGTAAGAACAGGTTCGAACTTATGTTCCATGATGACATGGATTTTCTATCCGAAATTGTATTTGTATATAGTTGATACTTGTCTATACCTATTGATGATAATTGCTTATATTTACATCTCATGACAATTTCCACATCTGTATGATCTATGGAATATGAATAAATGAATGAAGATTAGGTAGTATAGGGAGCTACTGACGTTCCTGAACGGAAGACAAGGCCAAACAGTAATCTGTGGGGAAGGCTCCCGAGTGTGTCGCTTTTATGACGAAGTTTGTAAGACGCGTGTAGTCAAAGGAGTACACTGCACAATTAAATTTGAATGTAACCAACAAAATAATGCCTTTTTTCACATTACTTGATACAAGAGGAGGATACGGTATAGAATCCTGGACTCTCACAAGTCGCTAAAGCCGCTGCCCAACGCGTTTGGCGCTGCGGTCGTAGGGAGGTTTCGTGTCGTCTGCTATTGCGTCATTTCCATTACGTCACACTCCAGATAATCTTGCAGAAACTTGTTCAAAGAATTAAACATTTTATCACTGATGTTACAATATATACTTTCCATACTTACAAGTTCTTCAAGATGTTTCTGAGAGTCGGCTCCCGCATCTCTCCTCGAAAATTTCAGTTTTCTTGTATTCATATCGACAGTTATTTCGCGTAACTATTTCCCTGTGCAATTTACGATGATGATGATTTTGGTTTCCGGTATTGTAACCTTGTTGGGAAAATGCCGGAAGATAACATTCTGTTACATATGTAAGGTAGAGGAGAAGAAATGTAATGAATACTCAGTTTTAAAATTTGTGTTGATATCCCATCATATCCATGAGAATTTTTTATTTCAAGTGACTTTTTTGTGATTTCTATGTCGTTATATGATACACATTTAAGATTGATGGTAGGGAATGGTTGATTAAATGCCCTGGATAGGTAAGGTACAGGATTTTCATGATTAGATGAAGCATCCATGGAATGTATTTTAAATAAATAAATAAATTAGCATTGTGGTTATTCACATGTATATTTTGAGCAACTGATACAAAATATTTATCAAATCTCTCAGAAATAATTTGACCATTAAATGATAAGTTACCATTTACATTGAGGTTATATTTTGTGTATTTGGTTTTATATTTGAGGTATTCTTTATAATATTACAAGTAGTTTTAGTTTTATTAGATTAGGTTAGAATGCTGTTATACTATCTTTTTTAGCTAGTTTAATGACACTTGTTACAATCCTACAGTATCTCTTGTAATTATTTGTCAAATTAGGGCATTACTGTTTCTTTGAATTAGAAAAAGCGTCCTTTTGTTTATACATGAAATCTTAATTCCTGGTGTTAGCCATGCCTTATTCCAGGATTTATGATGGACTTTTTTTGAGAGGAAAGCTGGAGTAAACCATTCTTAAATACGTATTCAGAAAATTGTTAAAGATAGTGTTTACATTATTCTCAGCAAATATATCTTCCCATGATTCACAGATTAATTTGGTATTAAAGTCAACAATTGAAAATTTGTCAATTTTTCGATTAAAGTAGAAGTAGGTATTGCAGTTCTGTTCAAGTATGTTATGAGTTATTATACTTTGAGCGTCATGATCAGACAGCCCATTTATAATGGGGTACAATGAAAAGTTACTAAATTTAAATGTCTAAATAAAAATATTGTCAATTGCAGAGTAAGAGTTATTCTGGATTCGACTGGGAAATTGAACTGTGCTGCATAGACCATAAGAGGCCAATAATGAATCCAGTAATTGCTTGTATGTGGAATCAATGAGACAGTTTATGTTAATGTCGCCACATATTATTATATCAATAGTGTTACTATGAATCATGCTTAGAATTTTTTCAAGGTTATCTACATAGTATTGAAAGTTTCCGAATGGAAACATGCCAAATGTCCATGTGGGAGAGAGATGAGGTGGGTGAATAAGTATGTTCATTTAAATTGAAAGATCGAAGTCTTCTAGGATGTTACACCAGGTTAGCTGTTAAATGGTCACCAACGTTTCAGAGGCACCTAATTCCTCCATTTTCAGGGTCAAAATATCCCAGAAGAGTGAAGATGTAAAATGTATTGAAATGACTCAGAATAAGGTATAAAGGTGGGTTTCTCAGCTGGTCATAAACCTCTATGTTCCACAGTGTGAGGAAAACAAGATGACAAACTGAATACTGTCTGCTCAGGACCTTCACCACTGTAGCTATCTTGCAGTTATAATTATCTATATATTATAGTAAAATTGTTTTATTATTATTTTTCAACCCTTTAGTGATGCAAATACATAAATTTAATTTCATATATAATCATATTCATTACCATCAAGGATGGATGACTGTGAATTCTGCACACACTGGAATGTTGGCATGAGGGGTGTTAATTGGCACAGCAGAAGATGACTGCAGGGACCAAGCAGCTGCAGAAAATCCAGCAGATACACATACTGTTTCTGACAGACCACACAACATGGCCTCTATCATGCCTGCAGCCAAACTGCACAACAGATCAAATTTGTCAGTAACAAGTTCTCGAACACTTCTAAACGCTACCCTGGTACATTTAGAGATTTACAATAACAATGGACATCTTTAGCTGCTTGACATTATTATACAGCCTGGGAAAGATATAACAGTACTGTTAAAGGAAATAAAACAAAAACACAATTGGCGTGCCCACCAGCAACAGCACTGAAGGGATGCGATAGGCAAATTTGTGAACATCCTATGTGCAATGCAGTTTGCTCTGCTTGCTGTATTTATATACAATATAGGGATGTTCATATATCTTCCCCTCTTCTCAAACAACAGGTTTATTCCCCTTCTTTCTAATAGCCATTTTCCTTCCACATATAAATTAATTAACAGTACTTACTTCAAAATTGTGTGACTGGTGTAATAACTTGAATAATGGGCCATTATTTACATATTTTTCCATTCTTTAATTTGATTGTGATATGAAATACTGGTCAAAAAGGACATCATATGTAGAGCTTTAGTAAGTAGTGCATATTAACTTACCAATCCCCAGCACCTGAAACATTCACTATCCTGCGTTCAGCTATACTTAATGGCACTGGATAATGGCGGACAGACACACTGGACATATTGTGTGGGACAGCTTGGCTTGATTGTAAGAGGGGTTCATTTGCTTCACCCTTTCGTGCCACCTGCAATCAATTCATACATAAATACAGGTTAAGAATTATGAATGGAAGTCATAAAAATCAGCTTAGTTCTAAACTAACTAGCTGTCGTATGGATGACCAGGATTCAATCCCTAGTAGAGCAAGGGATTGCGAACAAGCCCAGACTATCTCTAGGGTCCACCCAATCTTCTACCCCATTAGGCTGTATAGTGTGGCATCTTATTTTCATGATGCCTGCATAATTTGATTTTTAATGTCACTGAATTTAATTTCATTGTATTAATTACTACAAATTGTTAGTTCCTCTCTAATGCATCTATATGCCAAGATGCCCACACTAATATAATTCAGACAATAATAAATTTTTATGAGGGAACATGATTTAAAAATTCTATGAACTACAGTGCATAAAATTTATTCTCATGATGCTAAATGTTGAGTACTGATTGGTAAATTAAGAAAAACAAGAAATTAATTGTTAACATCTTGCACACTTACAAGAGTTGTGTTCATCATGTTGCACATCTATATCTATAGGTTTAAACTGTTAACAAACAAGGGTGACCAGGTTTGAAGTTTCCATGGTGGTGAAGATTACCCTGTGCTCTACTGAACAGTATGACAATAACAGTGATCAGATTTTTTAACATGTTAAATCATGATCACACCATGTATATACCATACAGATAAAGCAGTGTTGTTTCCTAATAATTTAATATTAAGTACACCACATGATGTTGCACTGAATAGAGTTAATCTGACAATTCCTTAAAGTGACAGTAATTACGTAAGGGGCATGTGTGGTGTCTTGGAGGCACTCATAAAAATACATTGGAAAATCTCAGTCAATGATAATCAGTCCCAGGTGGAGTATGAGCTAAATGCTTGCCGAGTATTAAGTAGTAGTAATAACACCACACTCAGCCTGAAACACAGACAAATCATGCAGATTGTCATTGTACTTTACTGGCATGTCTACTAAATTCATTGGATGCAAATCAACATAAATCTTCCAGTACATACACATTTCAGACTCTGAATAAGTTATATAAAACCAGGATAAAATTAAATTTAAAAGTCACCAGAACCCATACTATAATTTAACATGTTGTTCAATAGGATTTCAAACTTAGACAAAATGGCTACACTAAAACCAACTCCAGGAGAATGGGGCACTATATAGAATATGGGAATGTACAAGAAAATTCAGAATTTGTCTCTCCCTCTCTGTCAACCTCAAAAAGAAGTGATCTGCTGCTTACCAAGATACCCAGTCTTCCCATTGTGATAATGGCGGCTCCAATGTGTTCCACAAGGTTTTGAGCAAGAAATGATGCTTCATTCAGTATGGCATCATCTACACTTGCAGAATGAAACTGACTTAGACTGAAAAATAATCCTGAAAGAGAAAGAAATATCTGCAGCATACAGGTACTTAGTGAAACACAAGATCTATGAATATGATGACTTGTGCAGGGTGGGAGTATTGAAACTCATTTAATAAGGGTGTCAAACTTGTCTAAATACAGCACTCTGTATCAAGATCAAACAGAAAGACTACAGTAGATCTGCATACAGTAAGAATTTAAATAGCTAATGTTCTTCCTTTACTTATTTCTTGCAAATCATCATCTTCATCATCATTGAAGGTTTCTAAACATACATACAGGAAACTAAGATACTCTGTATCATAAATTCTGTGCTAAGAAATAAATGATCAAAAGAAGTATAACACTTGTGTATGAATATAACACTTGTGACAAAATATGACCAACAGAGAAGTAGAATATTGAAGACAGCCTACTGAACACATTTAGGTCCAATTACCACAGTAGGTACACTCATGATCCACTCTCAGTCTACTTGTGGTTAGGAAAATATATTTTCCTGGTACTCAAAGGCAGCTGTTTATGACTATACCAGGTTTTGAATGTAGGCTTGTACAGATATTTCTATTCACAGTGAAGTAATGATTGGATCTTGACTGCAATGTGATTGTCCCTGTAGCGTAAATTATGCCTAAGGGGTAAAATGTTCAGTGCAATCTGAAAAGAAAACTTGACATATAAGTATCAAACCTTACCTGAGGCCAGTGACATAACTTGTAGCTCATTCAGATTAGGTGACACATAGCCTAATGATGTCCAGTGCCGTGACTGGAACACTTTCCCAGCCTTCCTCGTATCTGTTGGTTCAAACCACACTGCCAACAAAGACAACAATACTAGAGAACATGGCTGACTGCAGGACCATATTATGGCAGCGCAAGGGCTGTGAATAGGACCTACAATACAAGTAAATTTAAATAATCTTTTTTCAACCAATTTTACAACAGTGACCGATTCTGACACTGATAAACTTGAGGGCACTCCTGTACACATCTACTTATCAGCAGCGATAATAATACTGAACTTCACATGCACAAAAGAGTTCATTGACAGATTTCCTTTGTGAGTTTCATAGTGATGATATTTTTCTTTACCTTCAACATTTAAATTATTGTTGGTCTGCCTGTCTTGTGAATCTGCTCTAGTATATGGTAATTACAAACACCAATTTTATTTCATTGTAATATAAACTATGAAATAATTTCACGTTTGCAGTGACCACAAAAATTACAATTTATCGGTACTTCTAGGAAACTCTGTAATCAAAATATGCGAAAAGCACTTATTGTTTTGTCAGCTCTGTCTTTCCATAACTCCACTCCCATTAAATGGATCTCAGTAGCATTTGGTATGGTGAATATAGACAAAAGGTTATCAGCCAAATCCAATTATGGTTCTTTCATTATCAAAACTGTGCCTGGTATGAGTTTTTACATTCCTAAAAAATAATTTAGGAAGCATTAGTAACCATGTAAATGTACCCTCACACACACACACACACACACAAAAAAAACAGCTGCCACTGCATGGCTCTTGATTAAATTTGACCTGGTGGTCATATGTTAAATGTCATTGGCAAAATCCAATTTTTATTTCATAAATTTTAAAACTATGATCATATCTCACAGTCTTTTCTTAATGTGCCTAATAGCACATGCACACAACAGTGCATTGAACCATACCTGATAAAAGATATCTGCTAATTTTTCTTGTCTATTCCTCACATAATTAGTACTGTACAGATGAGAAAGCAACTGTCATTTTAAGGGTGTTATTTAACGACACTCTCAATTGCTAAGAGTATTTAGCATCAGTGATGGAGGAATGAAGGAATGTGAAGCAGATGTAATAATGCTGACAGGATAAAACTGATGCTGTGATAAGGGGTCCCTGTCACCATGGCATGGCGTGTCCTTCCTCAGGTTGTAGATAGAGGAATGGCCTTCAATATGAAAGGTAGCTGCGAATATATTGAATAAGCAGTCGCGGACAGCCGATAAGGGGTGGTCTTCCAGTATGGGGGTTGGGCGAGATCTCCCTAACATCTCCTCAGCCTTAAAACATATCCTGTTATGAACCGTTTATAAAGAAAGCCTCAGACCTGGACTGATAATCTGGTACAACCTAAGCAATGGAAAAGGGACACGAGATTTTGTACTTGGAATATTATGAGCCTGTATAGGCCAGGTTCACCTACAGCAGCAGCCAGGGAATTAGCAAGATATAAATTAGATTTAGTGGGTGTGCAGGAGGTTAGGTGGGAAAAAGGGGGCACAACAAGTGCAGGAGATTACAATTTTTTCTATGGAAAAGGAAACGAAAATCAGCAATTGGCAACAGGATTTTTTATACACCACTGAACAGTATCAGCAGTTAAGAGAGTAGAGTTTGTTAGCGATGGGGTGTCATGTATAGTTCTGAGAGGTCACTCATGAATATCATGTTCTGAATGTGCATGCACCAAGTAAGGAGAAAAGAGATGATTCAAAAGACAGTTTGTACGAGGCTTTAGAGCAGGTTTTTGATCATTTTCCAAGTACCATATGAAAATTCTATTAGGAGACTTTAATGCAAAAGTGGGGAGTGAGAATATTTTCAAACATACAGTTGGGAATGACAGTCTACATAAAGATAGTAATGATAATGGTGTTGGAATGGTAAACTTTGCCACATCAAAAAATCTAGTTGTTAAGAGCACGATGTTCACACACCAAGACATTCACAAGTATACCTGGACCTCTCCTGATGAGAAGACTCACAACCAGATTGATCGCATATTGGTAGATATGAGATGGCATTCGAGTATATTAGATGTATGAAGTTTCAGGGGAGCGTACTGTGATACTGATCATGATTTGTTGGCAGTTGCAAAATAAATTGTACTCCTCACCCAGTATTGTTCAGATGTTAAAATCGAGAATGAGATGGGCGGGGCATGTAGCGCGTATGGGTGAGAGGAGAGGTGTATGCAGGGTTTTGGTGGGGAAACCTGAAGTAAAGAGACCACTTGGGAGACCCATGTGTAGATGGAAGGATAATATTAAGATGGATCTTCAGTAAGTGGGATGTGGGGATATGGACTGGATCGAGCTGCCTCAGGATAGGGATTGGTGGAGGACACTTATGAATGCGGTAATGAACCTTCGGGTTCCATGAAACGAGGGAATTTCTTGACTGACTGAAAACCGCTTAGCTTCTCAAGACGGACTCTACTCCATGGATAAAACCAATGCACACGAATCCCTGCCGCAATGCCTCTTTGTCCGTCATAAATCCTAGAGAGACTGGCTGCGAATGAACCCAGTCCTCCGTGATAAGAGGGCGGCGACTTACAGCCTGAGACCTGGTACACCCTGAAAATATGCTAAACTCTCTTAACTCAAAATGTCTCCCCTTGATCAAGCTTAGGTACATTTTAACAAGCCGCCTGTCTTGTTGTCTGGCTTCTTAGATCGTAAATATATAACAATGTCCACTGAGCGTACGAAAATGTTTAGCAGTTTACTCTTCTTGGACTGTACAATCCTACAGATGGAGGCAGCACGCTTCTCCGAAACGTCTGTGACTATTTACAAGTCGACATAGCGTAATAGCAATCAGCAGTACCGCTGCAAGAAGTTAAAATCTCGCGTATTAGTGTGCTTCCTTCTACATTCCACCTTAAATTTGAGTGCATGTATACTGATTCACGTGTGCTAAATGGAACGTTTCTCGGGATTAGCTATTTGAATCTAGCGAGGAACTTTCTACCACAATCTGCACTTGATAGCTGGCGCTGCCAATTTTCTTCCCTATTAAGCCGTGATAAGGTAGAATGTTATTGCAATGTTTGCAGCAATGAGCGTGTTCCGAAATCCACGGATTAAAATGGAAACTGTTTTCCACAAATAGTTATCTGTTGCCACCTGCCACCACGAGAAGCAATATAGTGCGTGTAACAAACAAACATGGGGAGGAAGTCGAAGACGGGTCTTATAGCTACGACATTTGCAGTGCTAGCATTTTTGTTTGTTTTTATTGCTTTCGTTTCTCCTTATTGGCTTGAAACGGATGGCAAATTAAAAGATCCCAAATTTCTAAACATTGGTGAGTTCCTTAAGTTCTTGAGGTTATTAGTAGGTGTGGTCAAGTGTGTTTTGCCTTAACATTTTGAATTTTGCTATTAAAACGAGTTGTCTGAATAGCGGCTTTTTGCATTCGGAACATTGAAGTGCTAATTACGATCAAAAGCCATATGACTCGCCTTGTTACATTCTCCGAAACAAGCCACTTGGGGTGACGCACTGTTTATTAGACGTGTATTGTCTTGAAAGAGCACCTAAGTGAGAAACATTTCATTTTTTGTCCCTCTTTCACCCCTGTTTTTGTATGGTCTTGGAAGTTACTTTTCATCCTCCCCTTTCCCAATATAGTCAACATCTTGCATTGCGCTTCTATTGTAGGCTGCCTGCGTAGGTATGGCCGTTTTTTTTATACTGCTTCGTAAGGAAGGAAGAGATTTCCACGATATTTACGAATTCATCAGACTGTTTCGCAGATTTATGTGTCTCAATACATTGATGCTTTAAATATTCTGTTCAAGTTTTAAAAAAATCGGGTCTGATTCGGAAATACTGCTTTTTCGTTTTCTTTATGGTTGATATTTGAGAATCTCCCCCTCCCCCACCTGTCAGTTCTGTCAAAGTTCGTCTTGTTGGTATGTTCTTTCCACTTATGTACTGCTTTCTAAATTCTGTTAACTGTGAATGTTGTAATTGTGCCATCATTTCTTTGTGATCTGGTAGACTATCCCTCAAGTGTTCAATATGAATTGTACTTCTGCCGAACACAATAGTATAGTACTGGATACACTTGTTTACAGAAATTTTAACTTTTATTATTGGCAAGGTCTGAATTTGATCTATAATACTCATGTCAGGGTACAGTTTGAATAATATAGCTGCAGAATTTTCCATGATATACTGGCAAGCATTAACATTATGGCTCTAAGAAGAGTGGGCTGAATGAGAAGTAGGATACACATTGATTACAGCATACTGCAGCAAATTAAGAGTATTTTAATTAATTGGGATATAATGTGTCTTATGATAGAAAAAAGGATTTGGATATAAAAATTATATTCTCAAAATATCTGGAATTATCAACTGTATCTTCAATCTAGTTTCTAGGCATACAAGTATATGAGACATGCTGGACCAATATTATGTTAATGTAGCATGGATAACAATAATAATACTAAAGTGAAGTATCACTCTTCTATAACATGACACTGTGCAGTTTTAGTAGAAATTTCATGATGTTCCTTAGAAACATTGGTAAATTTTGTTAGACTATGTGGTTTCACACTCCAGGAAATGGATGTCTTCATAGTCACTGCCATGAGAACCAAATAATACAGTGTTATTTTTGGTCTGAAGTTCAACCCAGAACATGCTTTCAGTTCATAAAGTTATGAATTTCTTATTTTCAGTCTGCTGTCAGGCTTTAGTGTTGCCAGTATGCATGTTGCTACTACCAATAAGTAATTATCCAATGTCATTATTGTAGAGTAAAATGTAAAAGTAAATGTTATCCATGTACTCAACTAAGTACCATAAAAACTTGTGGGGGAACTTAAGTATGGTCCCACAGCTTAGTAACCTTGGCATTGAATGGAGGAAATTGGTCAGCTCTTCCACTGAGGAAACAGGGACTAGTACTCATTGAATGGGAGATTTGATATGCCGTGTGAAAGCTGCAGTTAAGAGGAAAATATCTGTCCGTGTCCGGAATCAAAGTTTCAATCATCAGATCCCATAATCTGGATGCTGTGCTGACTGAACTGTGTGCCAGTACAGAATTTGAAGTAGTGTTTTTAATTGTGTGAACTGTGGTATAAAGACACCTATTCAGAACATACATCATCTTCATATGAGCCTCGTTTTGACTGCTTTTATGTTACTGTCAAGCTTCATTGCTGCTTTTAAATAGCTCTCATGTACCTCACTGATAAAATTATATATAATTTGTGGTGTGGACTACAGTTTTATATCAGTTTGATAGATGGAAGTGTGATTTTTATGTCAAGGATTCCAACCATCTACCTAAACATATCTGATTTTGTGATAGCAGCCTCAGAGTACAGATTTTCTGATAAATGATAAGAATGGTGCAATCCAGTGGAGCATACATATTTTTCAGATGTTTGCTGCATTTACTGCACTGTTGGAAAATTGTACTACAGGCAATGCAGAATATACAGTATAAAATTATTTATCCTCAAGTTTAAATATATACTATGTCAAGACACATTTCAAATAACGGTTGTATATTCAAGTATTAATGACACCATTGTTTTAGTTAAGTTAATTTATTGTACAGTGACCTATTTGTGAGTGCAACTTATATGCAGGTGTTATGTGTGAGTAAATACAGTATAAGCTGGATTGTTTGGCACATCCAGGATCATAGGCAGGGGTGCACAAATTTTCTAGAAATCTCTGTGAACCACCTCAAAATTCTAGGCTCCTGAAAGGTGACATGAAGCAAGTTGCTGAGGATCCATAAATATTAGGTGCTACTTTACAAACATTTATTTGCCACCCTGATGAAGCACCTGGCATTTGTGTACCACTGATCAAAGGGTTGTTATATATAATTTTCTGGATATTAGAACATTAACCTTGATCTTACCAAGGTGGGCATTTAAATATTAGTGCACAGTTTATGAAAAGCATGAGTATTATTGAACATAAAAAGATAAAATTATGAAACAAATGGCATTTTGTGGAAAATAAACAAAGGTTATGCAGTATGTCTTCAAAATGCTGTAAAATTTTCTTGTTGGCTAAATATATAAAATGAATATCTTAGGGTTGTTTTCCATAGGTCTTTAAAAGGTTAAACTTAATGTTCTAGTGCCCTTAGCAACCTCACAGACATACCATAATTTCTGTTCCATTTTCGTCACTGGTTATATAATAGGTTGTGTATATAATTGAAATAAACCAAAAAGACACATTTTGCAGTAGCTGTTTTAACTGCTTACTCATGTAAATTTATACTATGAATTGAACTCTCAGAATCAATGCTGGATGTTAGCACTGATTTTGGAAGAGCAGATGGTAAAGTGAAATGTAATGGGCCTCTTTAAATATATGGTTAATAAAATTTTCCTGATCATCCAGTGCTGGATAAACCAGCTTTCATTGTATTACACTGGATGGATATGAACCAAAATTATATTCACCTGATAATTTTTACTGAAGACATCCTAATACCATCTTTCATCAAAGTTGAATTTCATGTAGCATTCTGTAAAACTCATCAGTTTTGTTTCAGGTCTGTGGCAGGTTTGTTTCCGTGGTTTTGTTGATCCTCGACACTGGTATGACACAAAGTTTTATGGTTGCTGGTGGGTATTTGAAGAGGAATATTATATTATCCACGACATCTTGCTGCCAGGTAAGAAGCAGAAACTGTACTCTAGTGAAGCATGTTCCACCTACTACTTTGGTAGCATGCTAGAATACTACATGTTAATATATGAGGTCCGACACAAAAAAAAAATGAGACTAACCCTATAGCTCGGGAACCAAGAGTGGGAGGGGAGAGACAAACAGATAGCTATAGAACATGTTCTGACCTGTCAGTGTTACAGGGCTACAGGGCTCATCTTGATCGCTTTACTCAGTACAAGTGGACGCATCTTCAAATATAGGAATGTTCTTATCCTCGGTCGGAAAATGTTGGACTGCAGAAGTGAACGAGTTAACATCAAGTTTCTTGCGAAACTGAAGAGATCCACGACAGAAACTTTCCAATTATTGACTGAGGCTTACGGTGAAGATTGCATGTCTAGTGCATGTGTGTTTGAATGGCAGAAATGATTTTTGGAAGGCAGGGAAAGCTTGAAAGATGATGATTGCCCAGGCCATCCACGCACAGCTGTTACCGAAGACAACATTGAAAAAGTGCAAGATGTGATTCGAAAAGACCAACAGTTGGGTGTTCGAGCAGTAGCTGAGGAAGTCAATTTGGACAGGGAAAGTGTTTGATGAATTCTAAGGGAGGAATTGAACATGAGAAAGGTTTGTGCAAAAATGGTTCCAAAAGTGCTGTCAGATGAACAAAAAGAGCGTTGCAAGGAATTGTGTTTGGACCTTTTGCAACGCATTGAGAATGAACCAGATTTGTTGAATTCGATAATTACTTGTGATGAAACTTGGATATTTATGTATGATCTGGAAACCAAGTGACAATCAGTGCAGTGGAAGTCAACATCATCTCCAAGACCAAAAAAAAAAGCACGCATGAGTCATTCGAAGTTCAAGGCCATGTTGATTGTTTTCTTTGATATCCAGGGTATTGTGATGGCAGAGAGGGTGTCCAGCGGCCAGCCGGTAAATCAGCAGTATTACATTGAAGTCTTGACGATATTGCATGAACACGTGAGAAGGAAATGACCGGAATTATGGAGAAACGGGTGGATTTTGCACGAGGAGAACAC
>Ga0123354_10004889_pt1 | contig 19214 bp, 15 predicted proteins | sample TergutLab28metaG_2_FD_97872 | JGI IMG/M metagenome (GOLD analysis project Ga0123354, IMG submission 97872) | Labiotermes labralis P4 segment gut microbial communities from Petit-Saut dam, French Guiana - Lab288 P4 | ecosystem: Host-associated > Arthropoda: Insects > Digestive system > Gut ...
CCTCTTTTTTTGGGGGGTTGTGGGGGGGGGGGGGTGTGTGAATTCTTTGTAGTATTTAAAACTCATAACAGATGATTGAGAGGAAATGCATTTTCTGTAACACTAAAGTCATTCCAGCCTATCAGGGGAAATGCTGAATATTGTAAAGCAGCAGTGAGCAACACATGGCCCCCCTACCATTGTGATGCCACCCACAATCTCATTTTAGAAACACAAATCAGAACAGGATGAAATTTGATGAATAGTTACTTTATATTGGCAATGCAGCATACTTTTTGTACCAAATATAAATTGAAATTCTGTCTCAAATAAAAGTAATATCATGCAGCTTGGCCACATTGCTTGTAGGTTAAAGGACAGGAAGCAGTGTTGACTAAATGTACGAGGGTGTGCTGATAAGTCCTTGGCCCAACCAGGAATGAAACAAGCTACAGCGACCAAACTCAGGATTTATTCGACATACCCCCCACGAAGCTCAATACACTTCTTAGCCCGTTGTAACTTTTGCAAGCCACTCAAAAAAAGTTCAGAAGGTTGTCCGTCCAACCAGGTCTCCATGGTAGCAGTGACCTCCATGTCAGACGAAAAATGGTGAACTTTCAATTGTTTTTTCCATCCAGAGAATGGGTGGTAGTCAGACGGGGCCAGATCCAGAGAATAGGGTGGGTGATCAAGACATTGGAAGCCCAGTTTGTTCTAGGTTGCAAGTGTCTGGTGAGCTGGGGCCTTGTCATGCAAGAACAAGACCCCCTTGGTGACCTTCCCGCAGCGTTTTTCCTTCAAAATGTCCTACATTTGCACCAGCAGAGATGAGTTATGCTCCGCGTTGATAGTTTGGCCCTTTGGAAGATAATCAATGAGGAGGATGCCATCTTGATCCCAAAAAATTGAGGCGAGAACTTTTCCAGCGGATTTTTGCACTCGGAATTTCTTGGGGCGGAGTGAGCCACTATGCCGTCACTCCATTGATTTTTGCTTTGTCTCCGGGTCATAGTGATATAACCAGGTTTCATCCATAGTCACCAATCATGACAGGAAGTCATTTGGATCATGCCAAAGAAATTTGGAAAGTTGCTCAGACGACTGGCACCATTGACGTTTTCGATCCGCATTCGGGCATTTCAGGTCCCACTTCGCGGAGAGCTTCCACATGTCCAAATCTTTATGAATGATGGGCCCAACCTGTTCACATGAGATGCCCAATTGCTCAGCTATTGATTTAGCCGAAATCCGGCGGTCTTCCAAGGTTATCTCATGAATTTGGTCAATAATCTCCAGGGTGGTTACTGTTTTGGGTTGTCCAGGACGAGGCACATCACAGGTGGAAAAATTGCTACATTTAAACTGGGCCACCCAGTTTTTGACAGTGGCATACAATGGTGCATGTTCCCCTAATATTTATGTCAGAATGGCATGAATTTCATTCAGCGCCTTGCCTTACAGGAAAAAAAGCTTGATGACAGCTCACAGTCTCTGTAACAAGAAAAGACTTACAATTTGGCACGTGAACAGACCCCTCTTTCCAACAACACTCTCGATTCCGTCATAGAACATCAGGAAGTAGGTCAGGCTAAGGACTTATCAGCACCCCTCGTAAGTGCTTGGCAACTGCACGTGTTTCAGAGTGCTGTGTCTTAGTTTTGTTAGTATGGACGATGGAGTATTATTATGAATGATGCATTAGGAAAATTGTTTTCCTGTCATTTGGCCCACCTGTCCAGAAAGTTGCTCACCACTGCTATAAAGTTGTCCTTGGGCATCCAATGAAGGCGTGTGGGTCAAGTGGGGTTTCTGCTTCACTCCTTATGCTTGACACTAGATAGAGATGAGTGTTCAGCCTCACACACTGGCCACTCAGACAGGAGGCAGAAGGTAAAGGACTGTAAATGGTGTGAGAGTCATTCCTCATATTTAATCTTTTCTTAATTTCCTAGTGAAGGCGGTTTTCTACATAATGTGAAATCCAAGGTGCATATGAAATTGTCTAAAAACACAATTTTTAGACACAAAACACAGTATGATCCTAACTAACCATATTAGGTACCGGGTCTCTTTTCCCCGGGAAAAGTGGTCAGTGTGGCATTGGCCACCCATCCCCATCTAATGCTGAGGTTCAAAAAAGAGTGGAGCTATACCTCTGCCCCCTCTCTGGGCCTTCATGGCCTGTCTTACGGTTAGCTTTACCATTACCAGACTAATTGCCTAACTAACTAACTAACTACATGGAGCAGAGTCTATCCAGAGAATCTGTTAGTTCCACAGGTAGTCAAGACATTCCCTACTTTGAGTGTAATCCAAAGACTGCTATTTGTCCCTGTACAAAGCCACATGAATATAGTCCGTGGACTTCTGTCCTGCTGCTGTATGTAGCACATCAATATCATCGTGTCTATCCAAACAGTCTCTTTCCTTCAGATTTTCTAATTAAAACCAGGCATACCACATGCCCTGCCCCTGTCATCCTCATTGATCTGATCATCCCAATAATATTTTGTGAGGAGTACAAATCATCAAACCCCTTATTATGCAGTTCTATCCGGCTGTCTGTTTCCTCCTCCCTGTTAGGGTCCAGTATTCCACTCAGCACCCAGTTATCACTCTCGCAGTGTGTGTGTTCATCCTTTAGTGTGCAGACTGGGCTTCTCACCTGCATGAAATAACAGGCAAAATTGTACCATTACTAGCTTGTTGCAATCTTTATGCTTTTTTAGTCAGGAGACAGGAAGTCGAGAGATTTGGAATGCAGTGATGGAACACATACCCAGAATTTAATCTGCTCGTGATCTGTTTGTGAATGCAGTTTTATTTTTATAGTGACATTCTCAGGTATTTGAGCTTTGCCACTTTTTAAAATTGCTTATTATCTGTTTTTATGATTTTGTTCTTCATTCTGTTGGTGAGACATAAACATATACTTAGTTTTCTCAGCATTTCCTGAGCTAACACAGTATAGGACCAGATGATATTACTGTAGTATGGCAGAAGATTTACTAGTCTCACTGGGTAAAATGAAGGTGTTTCAGGTGAAGAATTTTCTGGCCCAGCATGTCCACTGATGTCCGTAGCTTTAGTTGCAGAGCAGCAGACACTCCTATTATAGTCACATTCCATATCCTCTCTTCCCAACATCTGGTCCCTCATTTTCTCCCCCAACCTGTCAACTACTTGTTTGACTCATTCAGCTTGCATCAATGAAGGACTTCCTCCTTAAACCTAACCGCGCAATGCAGGATACAGCTTGTTGTAGGAGCTTACTCCGTCCGTTCAGTTAGCCCCCTCTTAAACTTTTGTGAAGCGCCCCCTTCCTGCATTATTTTGGTTGCAACGGACGACCTCGAATTTTAAATTTGTCCTCCATTTCGTAAACATATAATGCCTCATGTGTACATATAGTGTCTTCCCTTCCAAATTTTTAATTCTTAGAGTAATAAGATCAGGATGCCCCTGTTTTTCATAAATAAATATTTTATGGAACTTGGGATGTTTACACGGGGTGTTTACAAGAGGTCGCCACTGCACTATGCCAAGCCACATGAATCCATTCCACATTTTTACGTATTAATGATCGATTTTATTACTATCCTCACACTTCCGTCTGAACGATCCACATGGTAACTTCCTCTCAGACATTCGTACGAAATCTTTGTATGCCTTTTTTATATTTCCGATGTGTTATTAGACACATTCGCAAAATTGCGAAAAGAGACTTATTTTCGTCATGCCTGTCCGTCCGCATGTACCTGACTGACCTCCACCGAGAGATTTTCCTGAAAATTTGTGTTTGGTATTTGCGCTACATTTTTTTGACCATATTCATGGTTGATTAAAATCGGACAAAAGTAACAGTAGTGGAAGACCTGTATGCGTTTACTGTACCTCATCATTGTGGGCCCTTATAATTCAGACACAGCGTTCTCTGCCGGGTATGCCGAAGAAGCACTTTTCGTAATTGAGGCAGGCCTCTGTGAGGTACGAACTGGGACTGAAGAAACAGGTGAGCATCGAGCATTGAGGATGATCGATTGTAAACGTCGATTGTCGATATTTAAGATCTGTTGTACGTCTCGCGACTTGCGATACCTCGAATTTGTTGCTCAGATGCGGAAGTATCTTTAGACTGTGTATTCACTGGATGGTATTCACGAATTGTACACGATCTGCGAATGTGCCATAGATGTTACGCTTTTCGGAATTTCCTAACTTGTATATCTCATCGTCTTTTCCTGGTTTTGTTAATAGCTCATTCCACGAATTTGGCCGTCAGAGTTTCATTGTATAGTGCGGTAGGTAACTACTGAATAACACTCGGCCTGTTTTATTGGGAAGGTTGCCATAACGTGAAAAAGGGCAATATCTGATACAATCAGCTGTCTTAGAAACATTTTCCGGTAGTCTAATGACGAAAGTCTGTGGGTCAAAATGTACATTTCAGTGGCACATGTGCTGCTGGTGACAAGTACGTTGGTACGCAACAGCTGTTTGTTACCGTTGGGCGTGTGGGCTGAATAATCACTGCGTAACGTGTCATATGACGGAGTTAACGTAATGTTCATGCTTTAATCCGTCCCGTCTTTCATTAGGCGTGTCTTCATTCATGGTGTTTTAATGAAGGCGTTCGTAGTAGCGGTGTAGGCTATCCGGTTACATGCCAAGCAGGCACAGGGGGGGGGAGGGTATGACTGTACCCGTACTCGACCCCGGCGCTATAAGGGGGTGAATGCATCATAGTAGTGATGATTAAATCATTTTCTTATAAACATTGCTGAAATCTGTAGTTTTTGATGAGAGGGGAAGTGAAATGCATCTCGCGAAACAAAAAATCACACTAATTGTCATGTATCTCTTTTATTATAATAATTTTGTTATCATTCCATAATCTGACAAAACTTTCAGTTGCTATACTCGCCGTTAACGCAGACTTTACCATTTTCCTAATTCCTTCTTCCTGTAAGCGCCAATGTACAGTTGACTTACACGTAGTTGTGAAAAAGAATTCAGGAACATTGCAATGAAATGTTAGGTTAGTCCGCAGTTTGTTAAATAAAGTGTTAACCCGTTTTTCAACGTTTCATAATACGAAATAATAATGATGATCGATAGCATTACGTCGTGGGAGAAAAAACATTTGACATAGTAGTTAGTCTCTTTCTTTACAGAATCTTTCGTAAACAATCGATCATCTGACATTCAGAACTAGGGCAGCTGGGAGCGGATTCAGGCCTCCCTAGCATGGGCGGACCGGCTAAAAGTATTTACAGAGTCCGAAAGACTGTCAATTGCAGAGTGCTTTGGGCTTGGTGTGAAAGGGTTGTTAAGTACAATCGAAAAATAATGAGAACGGCAAAAACATGTGCTAATTCAGACGCCGGGGAATCACCCAAAAGAAAGAATACAACATTCAGAACACAACGAAAGTTTGAAATCAAGAAAAATATGTAACATAGTCGGTCCCCGGTAATTAATACCGGCTTTCTGTTCACTCTCGTCGGCACTGTTTACAGCAATTATGCAATAGTCAACAATTCTCCGATTAAATAGAATCTTGTTCCTGCGATGTACTTTGCGTAATTCCCTCTGTCCGGCTGCTGCCGTCTGGCGTAACTATCATCAACTAAATGCTCATTCATTGCACTAACATTTCACGAGCCAAGCGCATCGTATAAGGTAGATGTTACTACACATTACGTTGTGAGATCTGAGGTTTGCACAGCGGTGTTGAAAAAGACCAAGGTCGTCTGGAATGTAACGCTGTGGTTTCCGACGTCCTTTCGAAACGTCGGGAGCCATTTACCATATTACACAGCTTCACATCCTAGGAAACATGAATCTTCGACATGTACACCATTTGTATGAATTACGTGATTTGTTGTTAGTTAGTTAGCTTTATTTTCCATAGATCCAACCGAAATACAATTTCATATGGATGTGGAATTAGTCACAATATAAACAACACATAATTAACATATAAATGGAAAAGTTATTGATAAATTTTACATATAAATATAAGTATTGTCAAATAGGTATATGCATTCACAAATTGTAACAAACACAGAAAAGAATACAATAAATAAATAATTATTAAAACAACAATGTCAGCAATCATTAATTATTGTTAATTTCCCTAAACTAGGATTGCTCAGTATGTCCCAGTCAAAATATTCTTGAATAGTATAAAATGAACCTTCCAAAAGAAACCTTTTTAAGGCTGATTTGAAATTCCTTACATCACCAGATAAACTTTTTATACCTGTAGGTAAGCAATTGAAGACTTTAATTCCTGAGTGATACACTCCCTTTTGTACCTTAGTCAAATACGCAGAGGGCAGATACAGGTCTGTTGTTGTTGTTGTTTTAATATCATTGGTCATGTAGTACATTCTAAAACATAATAGTCCTGCGACTATGAACATCCTGCAATAGAAACATGCAGCATTCATAGTGAGGTAGGACATCACAGTTCGCTGTTCACCTTTGGATACAAGGCCCATAGGAGGCCGGATGAACTTAAAATGGCCAATCTTTTCATAGAATATGTTTTTATAATTTGTATTTTATTAGCAGCAGAGATTAACGGCTGTGGGGACCCGTTGCGCTGACCACGTGACACCCCTCTATCCGCAAAAGTTGGCACTAACTTCCTCGACCGGCGGCGGCCGCTCTGTCGTATAGTTCGCGTGCGGACTAAGGCCACGGAGTTTTAGTTTAGATTTTATTAGCATATAAACAGAGAATAAAACTGCAGCAGTTTTTCCTGTATGGAGACTGAAGTACGAGCAGTATGCTTCTGGTACTGATATTATTTTCATTCGATGTTTATGTGTGGAATTGAATACAGTTCTCACAAAATCCTGTGTTTCCCCAATGACACGCTTGGCCACTAACCATCTCGCCAGTCATTGGAATCCTAAAGTGGATATTTTTGGTACTTACTGAAGTTAACTTGCGTGACGAGAAGGAGTCCTCCGGATTTCACTTTTAAAAACGCTGATCCCAGCCATCAGAGTATCGTTTTCTGTGCTGACTTTTTTGTTTGTTTAATGCCGTTGTTCATAACCTGTGACGTTAACCCATGGTCTGTCACAAAAATTGCCAGAAAATTTTAGCCTGCCTTCTTTTCGTAAGGAAATAAAGTAGGGGTTTGAGGTCATCAGAATGTGACATCACACATAAGTGACATTCTGCCATAACCATGCAAACCACATAACTAAGGAAACCTGCATATGACCCAATCACAAACTGTAACCATGGCAACCACAGTGTGACTCATTTATTGTCTTCTCTTTATCTTAACAACATAACTGTGCTGTCTTCAATGTTAATTCCATCTATCAAACAGCTACCTTTTGGTGGTGCTGTCATAAGAAACTCAGATTTTCATGCTGTTTCCTCAGAACACAAGTTGTACCATAAGCATGTCAACTTCATTCACATGGTAACTCAAGTGTTACTCAATCACGCACTCACACTACACTCACTACATACGGTAGATAACAACGAGATATTACCAGTGAGTAAATGTTTGCAGTGTGTGTGAGACACTGCAGGTGATCTCGCCTCTTCATAATTTTGTGAGTGGGTGACATTTTTGTGTGTCTGTTGCAGTATTCAAACATCCGTATTGGTCCAGTTGTGAAGAAGGATGTGATGAAGGCTTCTACCATGTTGGAACATGAGAGCCAGTAAGTGTAAAAATTTTAATCAGTATGCATTATGAGTTAATTAAGAAGTGCACAAGTATGGCATTTTAACCATATAGATGGTTTCTGTTGCCTAGCTGTAGAGTGAACTGACATAAATGCGATTTGGCTGTTTGTCATTAATGTGAATTCAAACTGGGGTTTTTGTACTATAGGTTTCCAGAGGTACTTAATTTCATCTTCTGAAATGGAAACTGGTTGTGTTGTATTTGAGATGTACAGCCACAATTCCAGTTTGCATCATGAATAACTCTTATCCTCACTGGGTATAGTGCAGTTTTCCTGGAACATTTGGAGAGGCACAAAGATTGAACTGTTTTTTTTCCCCCAACCATCTAATGCACAAATATATATATCACAACAGTATCTCTTTATACACAGTGAGTCTCTCGCTAGAGGCTCCAAACTATTGTCTATGTATACAGTTGAACAGCAGGGGTTTCTCTTTCATAAATACTAGCAAGCAGGTTCATTTAAAGCATGCCAGACGGCGTTTCGAACGGAATTTGGTTAAAGACATGCACCATCGAAGTGTTCCATCCAGAAATTGGTTAAAAAGTTAGAGACAAGGGGAAGCCGATCTAACGCCTGCCAACTTCTTTCTTTGGGGCCTATTGAAGGGCAAAGTGTACAAAAATACACCCCGCACAATCGAACAACTCAAAAACGCTATACACTAGGAGATTCAAGCCGACACTTTCGGAAAAGTATTCCAGAATTCGGAGAAACGCATTCCATTGTGCTTGGATGTGAAAGGAGACCAGTTTCAGCATCGATTATGAGCAAGTCCTGTTTTGCATCATTTCTGGTATGTGTATATAAATTTTCAAGTCATTATCTCAATAACATAATTTGTTATAGACAATAGTTTGGGGCCTCTAGCAAGAGACTCACCCTGTATAATGTATACTGGTAAAAAACAAAAACTAAATGAACAATTGCATAAAATCCACTTAGAATGTGGAATATTATGTGGCAGTATATACTAACAGCTAATAGTTCACAATTGGACAATATATATATTTACCAAAAACTCATTAAAACACTGGACACGTTACAAGAACATAAATCTCACAATAAACATAACAAAGAAACAATGACATACACATTCCATACATGTCCAATAACCTTAACGCAAATTTAAAAAAAAAGGAATGTACATTATATACAGAGATATTGTTGTGATTTGTATTTGTGCATTAGTTGGCTGAAATAAAAACAATAAAAGATGAATGGCACATGCATTAAAATAAAGATTGCACTGTTATACTGGTGTAAGCATGAAATTGTAACTTTTTTTTTTTACAGGTATGCAACAATTTTAGCATTTGATGTGAAGGTTGAGAGGGATGCACAGGATTTGGCAGATTCTTTGGGTGTAAAGATATTCCAGGCAGATATTATTTACCACTTGTTTGATAAGTTCATGGCATATCGTGAAGAATTGAGGCAAAGGAAACGAGAGGAGTTCAAGCATATAGCAGTCTTCCCATGCAAACTTAAAGTATTGCCACAGGTAAGGAAAAACTTTCATGTATGCTGTTTTTATATTAGTACTACATACTACTTCTGTACACACTGCTTCTTGGATGTGGTTACTGGAAACACTGTTTTATTGGTTTTATTGTTTGCCACAGTCAATTCCATGTTCATTCTTAAATCTTAGAATGAAACTGGTATTGTGTATTCTGTGTAGAGTGTGCATGATGCAGATACAGTGTTGGAGAGGATGGCCATGAGATATTCACATTATATCTCCAAAAATTATAAAATTATGGAATGAATTTTTATGATATTGTGGGGTGTATGCTAAACATTGGGGTACGCAGTGGCGTAGTTGGTTGAGACACAGCGCTTCAAACCAGAAGATCACGGGTTTGATTCCTGGTGGACTCACTAGGATCTTTTGTTGACTTAAACATTCTGGCTGCACTATAGCCCTGGGGTGAATCAGTCTCTAACAGAAGTGAGTACAAGGGATATCACCTGGGGGTAAAGGTGGACGGTGTGTATGTCTGACAACCTTGCCTCCATCATGTGCAGATTTTCCAGTAATTTTGAGAGCCACAACCCCCTGGAGCCCTAAGAGCCTGTCCAAGTCTGTAAAGGGGTAGTGTTACCCCCCCCCCCCTCTGTCTTGTTTAAACCTATGTGCTAAATGCCGCTGCTTTAGTAAGCCCCTGTTTTATGTGAAACTCAGGTAGTTTTAATATACTTTAAAATAATTCTCTGAAGTTCTGTGAAAGTGGTTGATTCATATGAATATTATGTTGGACATTGCCTACTGTCTGAGGCGTATACTACTTGTGTTATCGCATAAAAGTAATATATAACTTATGCTATTTGGTCCATCAGATAGGCTAATCTGTCATCTTGGGGGATAGGTTGATATAATATACTTTACAAATAGACTTCATACTATAACTTTTACATGATAACAGGGGCATGTATAGGTCAAGTATGCCATAGACTGTGGACATTGTCAAATGTAATATTACTGTGATATACATAAATATTTTATCACACAAGAAGCTGATATGTGACATAAAATGTAAATTTTGTGAATATAAATATGTTATTTTTCAAGCTTTCTTGATACGTAAATATTCATGTGTAGTTTCTTAAATTGAAGTCAGAATAAATATCTCAGTGTCAAAGTGTTTGTTACCTTCTTTTTGAAACTTTATTGTAATTTTGATTCGTTACTACTCTTCCCCTTCTCATCTGTACCCTGGAATTTCATGTCTTGCAGTTCATCTTCAACTCTCGTGACCCGATCGTGATGGGAGTGATGATTGAGGCTGGAGTTGTTAAAGAAGGAACACCAATTTGTGTACCCAGCAGGGAGGTAAGGAGCTTCTCAATTTCCTTTTCAAGTTTATATACAGTTGTATTTCATGTCACTTGCGTACTCTGCAGTTCATAACTTCGAATCTTCACTCAGTAATTGTTACAGTGATGTGCCATCTTCTCTTCAGTACAGCGTTTCACTGAGGTGGGGACACCGACTTGATTCATCTGTTTTTAACTTAATTCATTGGTAATTTTGTAAAGTTTTCCTTGACCATTTGTAACTCTCTCCTGTAACACACATACTGAGCTGTTATGCTTCCTAACAGACTTACCATCATTCTGGACTGTATCTGACAGGACCAGGTTATGTTCTGATTTTCAGTACCTAGTCAGTTACCCATAAATGTGAACCATTTCATGTTGACTGTATGGTCTGGCTTTAACAATTTTCCAAACCCCAGGTTTCAGAAATGACAAGTGTCTTCATACTTGTTCCTTCCCTCTCATGTGACATTCACAGTCTCTTCCAATATATGTTGAGGTTTCATATTTTCTTTTCTGCTTATGTGTTATGTATGATTAGTTAGCACTTTTTGTTTTTTCGTATTTATGTATGTATTTTATGTTTGAGTGACCATGCATCTCTGATACAGTAGTGTAAACAACCAGCTGGATGCAACAATAACAAGGTCACCAGCAGGCAACTTCTTCGGTGCATTGTACCACAAGCTGTAAACACAGTCTAGTGCTCCAGAGGATGGGCAAAATTATCGCCTGAAACACGTTGAGCTGATTGAAAGTACTAATAAATTGTTATTGTTGCATCTGGTTGGTTGTTTATACTATTATGTATGTGCGTACTCTTAAATTAGTGTTATTTTGTCTCTTCACATTGTTGCCCATCCTTTGTTATTTACATGCATTCTTTCTTTTGGTGGAATGGTGCTGCTGCCTGGATATAAAATGACTTGTTGGGGTGGTGTACTCTCTGATGGAGTACACAGGCTTCACAAAGGTGTTCATTATTTAAAAAATTTGAGTATTTTATTTACTAAACAAGGTTTCAGTATAAACATTACGTATATCTTTTAACAGTAGAAACACTGAACAAGCCATATTTTGAAATACAATACTGCTCAAAACTCTAGGTCTCTGGTCTTCGAACACTTAATAGGTTGAACCCATGTGACCAAATCTGAATTTTTGCGGTTCCCTTGTAAAGTGAAAGTGTATGTTTTGGATGCAAAAGGTTATAATCCTCAATTTCATGCAGATCTGACCTGCCAGTTCTCTTACTAATATTTTCAGTGACTCTGATATTTAGGCTCCTTAGATTGCAGTAGTGTATTGCTGGCTTAATGTCTTGCACCATCCAGGATTCACTGAACGAACGTTCAGTAGTCATTCTCATAAATGTCGCATTGTTTTGTCATCCGATCATGGTTATTTTGAATTTTGTGTGGATATTAGGATGTCATATTCTGAAAATTGTTTCATACACCTCTGTTTTGAGCGCCATGTTTGATGTGGTAAACACTGAAGACCTTCTGTATACTGTGTTTACATTCCTTTGCGTGTTTATTGCAATATCGTGTTCTTCTAACTGTATTGCAAGCCAGCACATACTGATAGTAACAGGTTCTTGTGAGACAAAAAAAAAAATATTGTTATTTTATCTCCACAGAAACAAAACAACTGAGAAAAGAATAAACTGTTCGGACATGAAAAACTTTATGACCCATTGTGTACAGTATCATATCAATGTGGGTTTCGGTGTTGCCAGCAGCTTATCAATATTCTTAGTTCACATTGTGTACTTTGTGTGGTCTGTGAGAGTGGTGCACAGTTGCAATTCCTTGTAAAATCATTACATGGATTTTAATGATAAACATCTGTACATAGCCTGCATATCAAACATATGATTGTGGTCTGAGATAGTCTTGCACATATTCTGTGTAATTCTTTTTGTCTGTGTTGGAAGTTCCTGCGTTAAACAGAAGTGTGCTTGAAAGGTGTTGCTTCTTATGTCTCCTGGGGCTCTGTTATAAGCATATTTTACAGTTGCTGTGTTCTGAATTGAAGTACAGGTAAGGTTGCCCACATGTTCAGTTAAGCATGGCTCCAGGGGGGAGTGGCAGTAAAGCTCCATGCATTCTTAATTGTAGCACTTAGTGGGTTTGAGTTTCTAGTTTCTTTCCCTGATGACTTATTCTTGGGTGAAGATTCCCGTTGCCTGTTTAATTTGAAGCCGGGCAACTTCCAGACCAGTCTGGGGTGGGGAGGAGGAATCTGCCTTTGCCAAGAGTCAAACCCACTTTATACTTGAAGAATAAAAGACCAACATGATTTCACTTGCTATTTTATTTCACTTCTTATGTGCTGAACATGTTTCGGACATTAATATGCCCATCATCAAGAGCTTGCGACTATTCTGTCGAATCACCACATTGGTCATATTGTTCTTGGTTCGATGTGTGTTGGAGATTCAGTGCGGTTGTGTTGGAGTGGTATCCGTGTTGCAGGCTGAAGCACAACATATTAATGTCCGAAACATGTTGAGCACATAAGAAGTGAAATAAAATGGCAAGTGACATCAAGTTGGTCTTTTATTCTTCAGCTATCACAATGATGCACGATCCAATAAACATAAGATTCACTTTATACTGTTTGTTATGTAGTCCGACTGAAGTGTCCTGGCCTTTTTATTTTGGATTTATCTGTCCTTTGTTGTGTTGGCCATAACCAACTATGAATTTCCAGTTCAGTGAGAATGAGTGATATGAAGTAATAACGTTGTCATGAAAATATTTTGAAACATGGGGTTCAGGAGCAGAGGCACAGCTTTGGGCAGGGGAGTGTTGCTGCAGCTGCAGGCTGAAAGGTAAATATTTTAAATAAAAGAAATTACCCTGAACAAAGTTTAAGTTGACCATTAGTTATAGACGAATGCAATACGAGCATGGAGCATTGGTGGAATGATAATGACAGCAAAACACTGAAGTACTCTGAAAGAATCTTCTCTTAATGCCAGTTTGTCTGCTACAAGTCCCACATGGGAACCAAAAAGGATTGAAGAAAATGTGGTTGGAGAATATTATGTACAGAGGAAGTGTGTGATTTATGCAGCTGACCACAGTAGTGAAATCAGGACGGTAGGATCAGTTAATGCGCCTCAGATGTGGATACAGGAAAATTTGCTGATTTTATGTTGGGGAAATCTCTTAGGGAGGAAGCACATAGAACATTGTTTCCCAACTTTTTTTCTGTGGAAGAATCCCCCCCCCCGAATAATTTTTCATGTCCCCAGGAACCGCTATGCATGAAGACGTTTTAGAGGATATGAAAAAGTTGATAGCAGTGAGTGCAGTTCAGTTACCGCTGAATTATCTTCAGAAACATTTATATGTAAGCAGCTGATACATATGAGCTTACATTGAGAGAAAAATGATTCATTTATCCTGTCTTTCGAGTGATGTTTGGAATTTTTCGTGGTGTTTTGAAGTTTCAAAATCGTGTATTTTGCGATTTCTCATGGAACCCCTAATGATCTGCGGAACCCAGTTTGGAAACAGACTTACTTACTTACTTACTTACTCCATGGTGCAGAGTCTTTCTTGAGAAGCTAACTGGTTTGCTAGTCAAGAAATTCCCCGCATTTCATGGAACCCGAAGGTTCATTACCGCACTCACCCGGATTGTTTTGTCTCCAGAGCAAGCATCCAGCATGTGAGTGTTTCTGAACAGAAATTTTTACAGGGAGGGGTTGTTAGCACCTCGCCCAACCCCCCAAGCTGGAGGACCACCCTTCGTCGGCTGTCCGCGACTGCTTATTCAATTTATTCACAGCTACCCTCCTTATCGGATGCCGTTCCTCTATCCGCAACCTGAGGACTCGCTATTCCGTGGTGACAGGGACCCGCTACAGACTTAGAAGACCGAAAATAAATTGGGAGATGTAAGGTGGGTCGTAGGCATGGGGTGTGGGTGCGGCTGAATCAAGGGGCCGTGCAGTGGCAGGCTTTATTTTGCAGCTTCTGGTACCAGAGCACTGTGAGGCTGTGTAGGTTATCATTAAGAACTGCACGGTGATTATGAATAAATAATTGCATTGCTTGTGGAATAATATCGGATTGGCGTTTCCGAATACATTAGGCCGGTAGATGAATGAATAAAACCATGCAACTCACTGTTTTCAGTGCGTGGTTGTAGGCTTTTGTCACGGTGTAAATGGGATCTTCGCCCTTCTGGGATTTTACGCAGCGTAGATTGTCAGTTAGTTACCTACGTTTCAGGACAACATATCGTTTCCGTCTTCAGGGGTTACTATCTACCAATCTGCTCTGCGAAAAATTCCAGAAGACCGAAGGTCTCGCTGTTTTACTGTACGTGTACCCAGATTCGAACTAGGAATGTTCCGATATTCGTCAGGCCCGTTACTGAGCTGCTGTGTAACAAAACGTCAGTAAGTCGCTTGCAGCGGCTTAGTCTGCAGTTGAGTAAGATAAATACCACTAAGAAAGAGTTTTTAAACAGGCAGAAGTGGCAACATTGGTTACAGCAGCGTACGAATGAATGAAGGGAAGCAATGAATGGCTGACCTGCTGCCATGCTTTTCGCTCTGGGAAACATTTTATTTGTTGCTTGTTTCGGACGAAAGTGAATCAAGTCGCAGTTCGTCTGTCTGAATGTTGAGTTGTCGCAACGTACGATTGGGAACCTTGGGCCGATCTATTTATAGCGTATGGTTCGCGATGTGTTTTAAAGTGATGGTTCAGTAAACAGAACTATCTTAATCCGAACCTGCATTAAACGGAATGTCGGCCTTCATTGGAAAAAAATACCACGTGTTTCGAGAGTGTAATGTGAAAACCAATGTAATAGTACTTTTGATGGATGTTAATAGTTTTGCAGGGTATACGGTCTATTTAAATGTTTATTCCGGTGGTAGTGAGTGTTCTGGGTTTTTACATTGTGTAGTGTTGCAGGTTAATACCGACATCTCGCAAAACTGCTGCCTCCATCATCACTGTGGAATGACTTAAACTGGGACCTGATCCTTGAATCCTGATGATGGAAGCAGCGTGTTTCTACGAAACATCGGTATCCACATAGGAGACTACTTGCTTGAAAAATCCACAAGACTTGCCGCTTCGAAAATCTGAGTACTTACCGTGCATGGCTATTGTATCCTGTTCGTATGGTATTATTTCGTACTTTCGCCAGAAAAGTAACTTTGCAGGATCAAAGGACGGTGTTTGAAACACGCCAGTGGGCACAATGTGTGCAGAGCACTGGATACGTCCCTGGTAAAAAGAGCGGTTTTCCTGGAAACGAGTCACTTTTCAGTAGCATTTCAGCATATATGGACTTCCGGTTTAAGGGCTGTCGCAATTTATGCGGATGAATGGGGGCCTCACCGTTCGAAGAAAGCTAGTTGTATTTCATATCTTACGTAAAACGCATTTTGTACGTGTAATTTTAAGTTTCAGGTGTACCATCTCTTCCAGGCAACTTAAACGTAAATGGACTACGCTGAAGAAGGAGGCGGCATGTTCCTTCGGAACGCCACGTTCTCGAACATCCTCAGTTTGCCATCTTCCCTTAACGCGAGAGACCAAGTTCTGCATCCGTACAAAATAAAGTGCGAAATTATAGCGCTATGCGTTTTAGTCTTGGAGTATTTGGATAAAGAAGACGAAAGGTTCTGGAATGAATGACTGTAAGGTTCGTATCATGCCTTCTTAATTTAATGTTATGTTAACTGCACATCGTCCAGTGCGATAGGAGTGCGACAAGGAATGGTAAAAATAGGAAGAATGATTTGAACGGGCGTAATCATGGTGTGTTTTCAAAATCCTCCCCTCCCCCTCCCCCCCCCCCCATTTTGCCCGGAAGAACTGAAGAACGTCTGTTAAGCGCCCTATACACTCTCAGTTAAACTGAGCGATTTCTACTTTGTGACGTCATACCTGACGGAGAAACTGAGTAAACTGCGCAGTTTTGAAAGGCAATAGGGCAGGCCTCAGAACTGTCCTTTCCAGTTGTCTTTCACACAGAGAACTGCGCAGTTCACTCAGGCAATCGCACAGTTACCTCAGTTTACCTGCCGACACGACGATGGCATCTTCTCAGTGTACATCCGTTTCTAGCAATTCATACAGCAGATGAGCATCGCATGATATATTCCTTTTCAAATACCACTTCTTACTTCACATTTTACGCCTTCTTTTCTTTTCTTTTCGGATAACATTGTGGCCGATGTGGCTATCAAACGGCAAACGACAGCCTTGGTTTTATCCACCATAGTCGCACGCACAAGAAAAAAACACAGAACTGGAAGAAAAAAAACTGACAAACCTGTGCTGTGCCAGAGAACATTCAGTTCAGTTATTCGTGCAGTTTTTTTTAACACACACACACATACAGTTGAATTGCACGGTTTAACTTAGAGAGTGTGGGGCCCTTTGAAACGTCGGTCAGGATATTCCACAGTTCGAATGAGATTCGGGGTAAAAAAAAAATGTTTAAATGTTTTCCGTTACGTGCTTCACGTTGCGGCTGCTCTGTCTTCCTACAGATTAAAAGAAAAGGCTGTGACCTTGCTGGGTATGAAGCAGAACTTGTAATCATGCACCTCGTGGTGAAGAAGTATGGAAATACAACACATCATTGTTCAATTTACGCACGGGGCCCCTTCCAATCACCGTGGCCGAACAATACAAGGTCAGAACACGCGCATCAAAATGACGTCACAGAAACGTCATATGGTGCTCAGCTTCCGCAGCTGCCGCCAAGAAAATGTGTTAATGCATTTAAGGCCCACTGTAACATTAAAAATGTATACATTCTGCCCACAGAATTCATTTGTCTGTTTTGTACGAGTCGCAGAACACACTACGATTATTTCTGTATACAGCATTAACTGACTGGTCTTTATAACCGAGACTGAGAGTGTTTACTGCGCGGTGCGAGCTGAATATTTAAAACCTTGGCTCAGGGAGTTAATCGCTGGGCTTTCGCCGCCGCGGTACGGTTTCGTTGCCAGGTCAGTGCATGTGAGATTTGTAGTGGACAAAGGTGGCACTAGGACAGGTTTTTCTCCGAGTACTTCGTTTTTCCCCCCGTCAGTGTCACCGCATTAATACGCCATACTCATTTCCATCTACGTGTTGCTGTTACACAGAAGGACATACGGGCGAAGCGTGGGAATCTTCCAAAAAGCAGTGTTTTGTCGGAAATGCGGGAGCATGGGGTAGACAAGTTCCTGCACTTTTTTTTTTGTGGTCTTCAAAGTGTTATACGGTGTTTTGAATGGTATGCTTTTAAAATTCTTGTGACGTCAATGTTTGCGGTGTTGTGACTAATAAAAACACGCGGACATTGTTGCCGGAAATTGCCGAATGTTGGGCCAGTGGCTGTAAGGCAGGATTGCAAATGGTGTGCTCTGTGACGTAGTGCAAAGATTAGCAAGGGGGTTCTTTACTTTCAGAATGGTATACGATTCCACGGTAAGCACGTAAATGCAAATTTATTTACGCCCGTTAGCAAAGTAAGCCCTTAACCTGCGCCGATTTTTACGGAACTCACAAATGCTGAACAGCATTTATGTGCAGATCGCTTATACCGAATGTCATGCAAATCGGGCAGTACATTTCTTAATTTTTGGTGCTTTAATACTATTTATGATGACAACCAATTTGTTTGTCATTGCTAATGTAAAACAATTGCGAACCGGCGGTAGTTTTAGAATTTTACTGTTTTTTTTTCCAAACATCTTGGGGTTTTGGCGTCCTAAATTTAGCAGTTTTTAAGTTTTCACAATCGGGTTGAGTTTGGCACGATTTTGGAGGGCATTCGGAATTTCGGGGGTGTTGAACCCCCCCTCCCCCTCGGTATGCCACTGGACAGTACGTGTGGAAAACACAAACAAATCCATTGACGCCCCTACAAAAAGTAGCTATAACTTTCAGTGCGCCGATTTTACAGAAACTGAGAATCACGCAGTAAATTGTTGTGCATGTATCTGTCTAGTATGTGGTGTAAAAAGCTCACCCTATAACCTGCCAAGAATTCACATAGAGGGAGTAGACGTATAGCTCTACTCTTTCTTTAACTTTGGCACTAGATGGGGTGGGTGGTTAACGCCACGCCGTTTACCCGCGGGAATGACGCGGTATCCATTTTACAAGGGGTTGGGTGACCCCAGGGCCAGTCTGTACGGTTGCGGAAAATCTCGCCTCCAACGGGATTCGATCCCCTGGACCTCCCAGCCCGTAGTGAGTATACCGGCTGCGCTGTCAGGGCCCACGTATGTACAGGCAGGTCTCGTTGTACGCCAGGGTTACATTCCTGAAAAATGTCGCGCAAAGCGAGCACAGAATTCCCATTTAAAACAATATATTTCCTGGGGGTTAGGGGACTTAACGACTTCATCTTCTGTAGGGCATGACTATACCACTAGTGGACATACGGACCTGTAGAATATATATGTACTGTATATACAGTATTGGTCGCTGACATTGCGGGAGGAAAGGAAGCTGAGGGTGTTTGAGAATATGATGTTGAGGAGAATATTTGGACCTAGGAGGGACGAGGTGATGGGGGAATGGAGGAGACTGCATAACGAGGAGCTAAATGATTTGTACTCCTCACCCAATATTGTGCGGGTGATAATATCGAGAAGAATGAGATGGGCTGGGCATGTGGCGCGTATGGGTGAGGGGA
>Ga0123354_10004890_pt1 | contig 19212 bp, 11 predicted proteins | sample TergutLab28metaG_2_FD_97872 | JGI IMG/M metagenome (GOLD analysis project Ga0123354, IMG submission 97872) | Labiotermes labralis P4 segment gut microbial communities from Petit-Saut dam, French Guiana - Lab288 P4 | ecosystem: Host-associated > Arthropoda: Insects > Digestive system > Gut ...
CATCACCAACAGACAATCCCGCTACATAACACCAGCACGCCTCAAGTCAGCCTACACAACGCAACAAGTAGTCGCAAGCTCCTGAAGATGGACGTATTAATGTCTGAAACATGTTGAGCAGTACAAAATAAAGCAAGTGTCATCTAGTTGGTCAACCTTTATTCAAATAAGATCAGTAGTTGATATGTTGCGTCGAAATCCACGTTGATGGTCCCGAATAATTTCCTCTGCATATGGAGTTAACCTTGAAAACAGGATGGTGGAAAAACCCTTTTACGTATTTGGCAAAAGTGATATGTCCATATAATTACCACAATCTGTTTTATCACGCTTCTTGTAGATAGGTACAATGATCGACTCAATCTATTCTTCAAGCAATTCCACCTTATTCCAAATAGAATGAAAAACTTTATGAATCTCAGAATTTAGTGTCCTACTTCCTGCTTTAAACAATTCTGCCTGTATTTGATCAATACCTGGTGATCTTTGCTTTTTTAGCTTTTTAAGAACCATCTCGACCTCAAAGGCTCTCGGCTCAGACACTAGTGGTTCTGCTGTGTGTATTTCTGTCTGCCTAACATCACTAACCCCATGTACGTTGAACAGCTGAGACAAATGGTTCTTCCCCCTCGCCAAATTACTGTCGATGTCTGTGACCAAATCTTCCTTATCATCCTTTACGATATTAGTCGCGGCTGGTAACCCTTCTTAAAATCATTGATGTCCCTTTACAAGGCTCCGATATTTTTTATGTTACTGTTAGTTTCAAGTTCATTGATTCACATTTCAGACCTTTTAACTTTTGTTCCTGAAATGTCTACTAGCCTTTGGATTATCTACACTGATTTGATTTAGATTCTGTAAACACTGTATATTGGTCTGCTTCCTTTGATCTAAAAAAAATCTAAACATTTTTCATAAAACCATGGTTTTTGCTGCTTTAATCCGTTCAGACCTAGACTCTCCTTAGCTGAGGTTTTATATTCTCTTGAATGTTTTCCCAAGCCCCATTTATGTCCTATCTATCGCTTAAGTTCTCCAAAGCTGCAAACCTGTTTGAGATCTTAATCTGATACTGTTTCCTAACCTCTAGCTCATTTAGTTTCCTGAGGTTAAATCTTTCCCCATCAAACTTCTGTTCTGCTTCTTGACTTCCTGCCAAACTTTCCCTAAGTTTTGCAACCACCAGATAGTGATCATTATCACATTCAATTTCCCTGAAAGATTGTACATCGAGTATAAGCGAATGCCATCATCAATATACGATCAATCTGGGTGTGAATCTTCCCATCAGGAGAAGTCCAGGTGATATCATGAATGTGTGGGTGCGGGAACTTTGTGGTCTTGACAACTAGATTTGTTGCTGTGGCAAAGTTTACTATTCTAACACCACTATTATTACTACCCTGATGTAGGCTTTCATTCTCATTTGTCGGTTTAAAAATATTCTCTCTTCCTACTTCTGCATTAAAATCTCCTAACAGAATCTTAGGAAAATAATATAAAACAAGCCTGCTCTTATTCCTCATAAAAACTGTCCATTAAATCATCACTTTTCTCCTCACTTGTTGCACGCACATTCAGTACAGTGATATTACACCAGCGACCTCTCAGAACTATATATGACATCATATCACTGACAAAATCTGCTGTATTAACTGCTGTTGCTAATCTGTGGTATACAAAGAATCCTGTTCCGGACTGATATTTTTCGTTTCCCTTTCCATAAAAAAAATCGCAAACTCTTTAAGTGCCCCCTTTGCCCTGCCTAACCTGCTTTGCACCGACTAAATCTAATTTATATCTTGCTAATTCCCTGGATACTGTCGCAAGTGAACCTAACCTATCCAGGCTTCTTACATTCCATGTACCGAAACTGATGTCCCTTTTCCATTGTTGAGGTCGTACCAAAGTATCAGTCCGGGTCCGAGGCCTTTGTGAATGGTTCGTAATATGATACTTTTACGTTGAAGAGTTTTTACACCTCGCCCACCCACCAAGCTGGATCGCCACCCCTTGTCGGATGTCCGCCACTGCTTATTCACTATATTCGCAGCCACCCTCCCTAATGGAAGAAACACCTGTGTGAGATAACAGCTAAACGTATTAAGGATGGCTTAACGGAAAAACCTGACTGGCCAGGAAATGTTTACGGACATGACCTATAGCACACTGTTTACTTGTTACAAGTAATATACTGCACCAGTTTAACGTTTTATCTGCTGTACGTTCTGAAACTCAACTTCGTAATCAAGAACAATTATATACGTTTAGATCATACTATATGCGTCATACAATACCCAAAACTTTAAAAATTGGGAATAATGGGGCGCTTTAAATGGCTTTTGTTTTTTTAATAATTTTCATTTTATCTCTGTAACATGTCAGTTGGCTTAAGTTAGTGGCTTTTAATGTAAATATTAAGGAATTTCTACATGTTCTTCTGGATTTTTCCTAAAACGACTGAGCAGAAAAACTTTTTCCTCTACGCAATAGTTGTGACGCATATATCAGCTCAAAACTTGTTCTGTTTAATGGCCCCAAAACCTATTTTCTTAATTGACATCTTTTAATCTTGCTTATTCTTTTATTTGATGATACTGACAATACATCACCATGAATCTGGAAGAACTGACAAAGACCTCCAGGTTCTTTGTTAAACCTCAAGGATTCTGGACTCCATACCAAATAATATTCTTGTTGTCAAATCGAGAAGAATGAGATGGGCGGGGCATATAACTCGTATAGGGAGAGAAGAGGTGTTAACAGGGTTTTGGTGGGGAAACCTGAAGGAAAGAGACCACTTGGAAGACCAAGACAAAGATGGTAGGTTAATATTAAGATAGATCTTCAGGATGTAAGATGGTGGGCATGGACTGGATTGATCTGGCTCAGGATAGGGACGGGTGGCGGGCATTTGTAAACGCGGTATGAACCTTCGGGTTCCATAAATTGCGGGGAATTTCTCGACTAGCTGAAAACCGGTTAGCTTCTCAAGAAGGACTCTGCTCCGTGGAGTAAGTAAGTAAACCTCAAGGACGTCTAGGCTACCGCTGTGATGCCTGAACTTCTTCACTGACTGGTGAGCACGTTTGTGTATGTCGGTTTATCTTCTGCAATTTATAATTTATCAATAAACGAGTCAGTTCAAATACGAAGAAGTAAATAAGGAATAACTTTTCAGCTGTAAAGGCTAATTGTTTTCGTAATAAAACGGGGTGTTTGTCAGGTGCTAAGAAATTCCTTGATTTTGTGGAACACTTTCGAGTTCGCGACATCTGGGTTTTACCTCATAGCGCTATGGCGAAAATTCAAGCCGCCCAGGGGTTTTTGCACAGTCGACTGGGGACATTTCTGAGAAGCGTGCTGCCACCATTTTCAGGGTCAAGTAGTGAAAGGACAGTGTTTGACCCAGTCGGCATGGTGTAACGTGACAAAGACTGTAATTTTCTCTTTCGTCTCATCATAGTGTTCACCAAATTGCCATTAACTCGCAGTTTAAAACGTATAATTTTTATGGAAGGCTTTATTTTTCCATTTAAATATTTATATCTTTTTAAATTTACATAACTTAGTCATTAATGGTTTTTAAATAATTATTATACATTTTTATTTTATTTTTCCCAGAAGTGACGTTCACATAGTCCATGTAAAGGGCAAGGTCTGGGCCGAAGACTTTCTAATCAAATGCATGACAACGTATATAATTTTTTTTTACATTTTCTTATACGTTCGGCCTGATGATGGCTTTTTTATGCAGCCGAAACATGCAGCTGTTTTGGATTTGCTTTAATTAAAGTTGTGTATCGACCGATTACGTCCTTAAGGCGTTGTATCACTGGGCCGTCCTTAACCTTTTGACGCCTAACGTCAACTATAATGGTCGTACCGCACCGCTAACTTCTAAAGTTGCATTTTATATATTTATTCAACAAATATAGGTACTGAATATTTTAAACATGGTATACACTCTCCGTTTTTTTATCTTCAAAATGCAGTTTGTTTCATAATTTTAACGTATTTGGTTCTGTATTATTCACATTTTATATACAGGATGTGCTAAAATTAAAAAATAATTCCGGCGCCAAAAGTTTAAAAGTTGCAAGGATGACAAATACCAGCCCAATTGCGTGTCAGAATATACGTGTAAGAGAAATACACTTAACAGCCTCCTACTTACGCAGCACAGACTATGAAAGATTAGCGTTGCACACTCATCTGCAATAAAAGAACAGACATCGTGTGAATGGCGCGAATCGGAATTTCCAGTAGCACAATACTACAGGGCAACTTGTCGGTATTTCTTTACTTACTTGTTATTCATCTTGAGCTCAATGTAGACAGATATAATAACATTATATCCATTGCTGCCTTTCGGTGTTCACTAACATACCCCTTTAAACGTTTCAAGCATATTAGGTGAATGAAGCACAATTTTGTGTGTGTTCTGTACCAGGGCCGTAACTGTGGAAAGGGGGAGAGGAAGGAGAAGGTCCAGTATTTGGTGGTTGTGGTGTGAGGATTCCATTCTCTTATCTTGAAAAGTCATCAAGATTGTCTGGTTCCTGAATGTAGCAAACAAGAACGCTTTTCGCTTGGATGGCTGTAGTAAGGACGAGAGGAATCTCTTGCCCCAGGAGAAGTTTGACATCTTAACATCGTCAAGTTCTTTGCACTCCTGCCCTATTACTGGTCATTAGATACTACTCAGTATAATATTGAAAAGTTCCGAGCTAAACAGTGACAGCTGGAATGTATTTGTTACATAAATTGGACTAGTATGTTACAGCAGTTTTTAATCTGTGTTCCGAGGTATGCAGCTGGGTCGCGATGGTTTCTCGGCAATTCTACAAGCAAAATTATCTAACAGAGGAGAAAATTAATGAGGTGCTCCTTCTTATACATTATTCTCCTTAATACTGTTATAACACAAACGGAAAAGAGTTTCATCTTCGGGATATTATTTAAGGAAATGTCATCGTCTGCATGGTATACGTTCTGTCAAACGCAAAATGACGGCACGAAGTATGCAGTAACCGTTCGCGGTTTTAATCAACGTACTGTAGGACATTTTTGTGGAGAGGCTGAAAAAAACTGTGACAAATTCGGAACTGCTCCATCAGATTCTTTGTACGAGAATATGAGATAAATCACGATTGGACTTTAAGAATAATCAGTCTTCAGAATAGAAATGGCAGTGACCGTCCTATGTTACGATGCTTGTTCGAGGATCATATTCAGTGACCTTTGAGCTAACGTTCGCTGACATTTCTAATAGCTAGTCATATTGCTACCCTGTTGTAAGCTACCTGCTGTGGTCATGATATCTTCGGTTCTTACTGCTATTCATTCTTCCTCACTTACATCTGTGCACTTTACATTCACCTTATTATTTCACTGATTACTTACCAAGCGCTCTTTCTATTTCACTTTGTTTAGTTTTTTTCTGTAATATTGTCTATTTCTGGTTAGTTGTAAATTTAAAAAAAATACTCAAAACCGCAACGTATGCAAAGAACAAACTATACCGAGTTATATTCTGGAAGTATCAAATTGACTGCCTAAATTGACAAGCTGAGGCCGGCTCTACTCTTAGATATTCCCGGCATTCTTCTAAATAAAATAAGGATACTCTGCTGAAATAAGCCTCAGTATTTTTCCCTTCGATCTGCCCAGTATTAATTTACGTATTAACTAACCATTTACTCTAAAAATACCCGTTCTTGTGTACTGCTATTTTTTAAAGTAAAGTGTGAAATCTGATACTAATAATTTTCTGGAAGGAAAAATCTCCAACATCCAACAGCACATATTAATTCAGAAACTCCCAACACGTTTCTTTCTATGTAGGACCAGGAGACTGACGCCAAATACAGAATGTTACTTTAAATATTATACTTATATACTTCAATATATTTTAAGTATAATGGCAACAATACATCTAATATACAGTCTGTGTGTATTTTGTTTGAACTTCCGTACCAAAATACGTAATTTGTGTTTTATTGATATTGTAATATGTCTTGAAATAAAGTACCTTTTCTGATTCTATGTGTTCTTTAAAGGGTTACATCGCTCTTCTTTGTGGAATCCTATGTGTTGCTAATAGTGGTAGTTAGCCTACCTCGGAACCAAATGAGATTTATATACCATTATTAAACTTGTAATATTTTACGGTTTCATGTACTGAATTTCTCTTATGGCTTATGTCGTGCGGCATATTCGGTAGGTCATTGCTCGTGAGAGGCAACGTAGGATCTACGTTTCTCAATACCTGTGTGTGCAGGTATATGGTGTCAGTCTTCAGATTGTTGTTTTGTACGCACAAGCTGATGTGTATGTTGGAGTGGTGTACTGGAAGTCTTAGAAAATTAGGGGCGGGTTTTTCGTGGCTTCAATTGTAGAGAATTCCTTTTCTTAGAATGTGTGATTCTATGTTCCCTTGTTCGCCACAAACGAGCATAGGAGACAGACTTAGTTCCTTGGTGTGCCATGAAAACGGATCAGTGAAAAACAGTAATGTTCCACAGATTCACAAAGAATCTCTGTTGGATGCTTTCATTGCCAAAATTTCTTGTTCCGCCACGAAATTGATATACAAAAGAGGAACTGATTTTTATGAAATTTGACATATGCGGACAGAGACCTACGGGATAAGATTTCTAGCTTTCTCAAAACTAGAATTAAGTTTAGGCAAGCGGATTTAATAACGAGCAGATCCAGGGCCGGTTCAAGACATTTCTGTTCCCAAAGCAAGAATAAGCTTGATGCACTACCCTTGCGTACTCATGAACTGACTATACACATAGACCACTAAATATGAACAAAAATTGTGAAAAAATACGCCGAGTAACTCATAGAAAAATTAAAATGCATGTAATTGTTAGAAGAATCAAAGGAGCCTTGGAGTTTAATTTCCGCCATTATATTTCTTCATATCATGAGAAAAAGATACAAAAATTTGTATGAGAAAAAGATACAAAAATTTGTATGTAACTTTATTTTTCAATAATTAGTTAGATTAGTCACTACAAAAGCACGGAGTATGCTCCTATACTTCTGTTGTTTGTAAAATATTCACAATTTGTGTTGTAATTAACCATACATATGAGTCATTTTACGGATAAAAAATTGTTTAATTTTTACATGTTCAAGTTTTTTTTTGTCTCTTTCACGATACCACCTAGCCTTTGGAGACTAACTAGGTATTGTATTCTCTCCTAAACTGCTACGTTGTCTATTTGCTGCAGGCGTCGCCCAACGGTTCAGCCAGCTTTATTCTGGCTCCTCATCATTCTTGAGGTTTTTTCTAGATCACACACAGCGACGCATCACAGTCGGTAGGACTCCTCTGGACGAGTGATCAGTTCGTCGCAGAGACCTCTACCTGACAACACACAACACTCACAACAGACCAAACATCCATGCCCTCGGTGGGATTCGAACCCACAATCTCAGCAGGCGAGCGGCCGTAGACCTACGCCTTAGGCCGCGCGACCACTGGGACCGGCACATGTTCAAGTGTTAAGCGAATAACATACTTAAGAAATGGTTATCATAATATAGGAATGAGCAATTACATCTCTTCTTACTGGCAAACAGAGCGGTATTTGTTAAAGCAGATCTACTCATATTAAATTGTTATTTCTCTTGCTGTTTTTGATGCAATTGTAGCAACCAGTTTCTCAATGACGTGACATTAACCATCCAACCCCATCTACGATCAAGGTTAAAGAAAGAGGAAATCTATACCTACGCTTCCTCTCTGTGCCTTCATGGCACGTTCTGAGGTGAAATTTACCTTTTTTTACCTTCTTTTAAATATCGTGTGGTAGCCGATGTTTGTCATTTCTGACTGACACATTGTATCTACCTTTTTAAATAAATCTGGATATGTTGGACGAACTCTTTAAAGATTTGTTATTGACTGTCTTTCCGCTTCAGTTATGCTACCAGTCTCAGGATTTCTCCTCGTTATCTGCGCCATGACCAGAACACCGGGGGATAAAGAGGGCTCTACGTGGCCCAAAACTGTCCGTAATAACAGCGGATCCGAATTACTGAGGGACAACTGTACTGGCAGTTCAGTAAATCGTTCTTACTTGCAGGGTAGCGTAACAAGTTGTTGCGAGTTACACTGCAGCTGCCGAAAGAGACACGGACAGGATCATTCTGAGAGCTATGGTCACATTTGGGAACGTATCTTGAAACCTATCATCAAGCATAAATCAAAGGTTAAGCTGTCCCGTGACATGCCAAGTAGGCACTGACAGAAATTAGAGGTAGAGCTCTACCCACACGTGGTCAGCGCCACGCCCCGACCGCTTTACCCCCGGGATAGAGACCCGGTTCCTATTTTAGAGGAGGCTGGATGGACCTTGGGGGCGGTTTGAATGGTTCCATAAAATCTCGCCCCCACGAGGGTTCCAGCTCCTGACCCTCGTGCATATTGCAAGTCGCTATGTAGAATATGTTATCCCAGAATCCTCAAGACAATACACTTACAAAATGTCAGTGCCATAGACAGAATTCACAAACACCATAAGAATGTTTCTGGAAATGGCCTGTAACTCTACTACGACCTTCATGGCAAACAAGCCCTGTATCCGCCAGACATTTCGAATCAGTTTTCTCCTGCAGTTTAAACTTTTTTTCATGGAATATTGTCGAATTGTTGACCTCCAGCTCCTAAGCAGGCCTAGGTAAAGGTAAAGTACACCCTTGTACAGGCGCTGAGGCTCTGTACAGGCCGTACGGCCCGTAGAGGTAGTAGAGGTATAGCTCTACTCTTTCTTGACCACGGCACTAGAAGGGGTGACGGGTCAGCGTCACGCCCCGGCCAATCTTTACCGCCAGGAAAGACCCGGTACCCACTGTATTTGAGGCTGGGTGGGCCCCAGGGCCGGTCTGGACAGGTGCGGAAAATCTCGTCCCCACCGGGATTCGATCCCAGACCTTCCAGCCCGTAGTCAGTCGCTATGCCGACTGAGCTACCCGGAAGCAGGCCTAGCACCTTCTGAAAATATTTCTGGACACGCGACGAAGCTTTTGTCTTGAAACATTAAGTACTTATTTTAGGGAACCTCCCAACACGTTTTGTCAAATCAAATAGCTTATACTACACTTTTTGTTCTTCAGTTAAGTCCCGGAGTAATTATGTCGGATTTAATTTAACCAATCGTCGGAACTGTTTTTAGAACCCTGGTCCAATCATTTTGCATAAACTAGTTACACCTTAAATACAATTAAAAGAAACGTAATGAAATGGGCGGAGATATTCGTGATATTAGCGTTAGTTTTCATTTGTTCACCTTCCTTCTTAATATATGCCTAACTTCAGCCAAGAAAAATAGGGTTTGGTTTTTATTTTTGTCCAGCATTCTGCTAGCAATTCAAAAATTTTCCCGTATTCTCTAGCATTTTCTTTTACACGACGGTGGTCACGAGATTTTTTTCCACAAAACTTTCGGGTACGTTGTTTTCCATAACGTATACAAAGAAAAATTATTTCAAATGAATATTCGTGTTCAACTGAATGAGTTTTACAAGAGCATTGAAGCGGTCTGAGGCCCGTTTTCCATTTTCGACCTTTCTGTAAAGCCTTCAGCACAGCATTCGTAGTACCTCAACGCTTTCACAAGCAAATCAGGTGTATGCTTGTTTCTGTTTCAGGAGGTTAACCCGAAGCTTAAACAAAACGAGAAGAAATGTCAGTGAAGAAAATAAGTCTGAAGTACCTGATGTCAGTTCAGTTTCAACAAAGAAAGGATAATATTTTTCGTCAGAAGCGTAACAGTTTTTAGTATATTTGCGCATATGATGTGATATCATTTGTTATGATTTGATATATGATATGATATATTTATTTACTGCAATTGGGTTTCCACCAGGTGGCAGTGTTCGTAAAACTTGTACAAAAGTAGGACAGAGACAGCTATATACAAAAACACAAAGAATACAGAAAACGATGAAAAAACACAGAATACACAAAATAAAAATACATACAAAACAAGGAAACAAACGTAAAAAGAATATTACAAAACTTAAGCCGAGTAATTAGAAAATAACGTGAGTGATTTAACAGCGACTCGGCTTACTCATAGCTAAACTTTAGTTTATACTATTATTTGAGAATTTACCTACAAAATGTTTTGACAAAATATCAGAAATACAACTACACCGTTCGACCGCACTCTGCTCTTGAACGGTGTGGCCCCACCAACCGCATAGATTCTTGTAGCCTTAAATCGGCCAAGGCCGGTTAAGGCTAGGGTTTTTCATCTTTGTTAAATGCATTCGCAGTTCATTTGTTTTTGATTATTGCTTAGCGCTACTTTTGTTTACGTATTCTTTCAGCGTGCCGTTTTTTATTTGTGCTCCGCGAGCAGCGCTCCTGTTCCTCCAGCGGCCACGCGTAGAACTCCCTGAAGTTCGTATGACCCCGCCGCTCTTCGTCTTTGCCGAACCGGCTGCCATTACGATGGCTCGCGCGGCGGGGGGATAGAATCGTCAACATCAAAGCGGCACGCTGATTGGTCGGCAGCAGAGTCCCGTCTGACGGCGCCCAGACTGCAAAGCGCGCGGGCCGGCAAAACGAGGTTCAGTCAGTCAAGTACTCAGTGGGATGGCCGAACGTGTCGGTCAGGGTGTTGCTGCTGTAACCACAGCAGATATACAGTGATAGCGGAAAATTGATATTTTTTCCATCCCCCCTAGTGCTGCCCCATTCACACACGGGGTAGGGGAAGATCGGTGCTTTATTTTTAAAAAGAAGTGAGTGTTTTAAAATGCCGCATGTAAGCAGCGGGGGTGGAGGCGACGATTTAGGAAGCACGGACGAGGTTAAAGTTTTCAAAGATGAAGGCGAAGATGAGAAGAGATCGTCTGAGAACTTGACCGAAGATAAAACTAGCTTGATAGTAGACCTTACAGAATCTGAGGTATGTAGAGTGAAGTGTTGTGTAGTGCAGCTTACGTCATGGTGCCGTGTTATTGTCGTGTGTCATCAAGTCATTAAGCATGTTTGTGTGTGTGATTCTACTTGTGTAGGGGCGGGAGGGGGGACAACACGCGTGTTACGGTGAGAGAAATAATGCTGGGGTTATTGTCTGTATCCCAACCCATTACAACAAGAGACATTCATAATGGTGAAGAGTGAGATGTGTTCGTTTGTTTTTCAGGAAAAGAGCGGTTCGTTACCCGGACAGAGCTATGCCTCCAGCAAGAATGTGTCGCGATCAGATCATAGTCCTGTATTTGGTGAGTAAATTATACTCATTGAAGAGTGAAAGCATTCGAATTAATGACGTTTAGATGCATGTCCGTGCGGACCTCATGCCACATTTATTGTGTGCACGGGCAGCTAGGCAGCAGGCATGCTAGAGCTGGCAGTAAGATGGTGGGTTAGGAGAGAAGAAGGAGGCTTTTTGAAGGTCGCTAACAGGGCCTTCTTAACAAAGCAACGGCAGGCAGCGCGCTCGGTGAAAGGCTGTGTGTAACGAGCTGAGCGACTTGGCGACGTTGCGCGGTTATATGGACAGGATGAAAACATTTGTTCGTTGTGGGTGGAATTTGTAAGCGGGTTAACAGCTCTGTTCTACTCTCGCTGAATGGTCCCCTGCTAGCCGGTCGACTGCTCTAGCTTCTAGCGGTCAGCCGTTTTTGAAACACATACCTGTTTTCCTGTCTAATGTGTTGTTAAGCACCGTGGTAACGTGTATGTACCTACCTTCGTTGATGTTAAAAAGCGCAGGGTATGCGGTTCGTATGATTCTTAGCAGTAAACATTGATTTATTGTTCGATGTTTGTAAGTGAGACGGTGCTTTTCTGAGGTGTAGAATTTAATTTTTATCTGGTATGTAGCCGTGTTTAAGTTTCGGAAGGTTTGAGGGGACTATGCTGTTGCCTGTAAAGGGCCAATCAAGAAGTTCGTTGTCTGAATAATGCATGTTGAAATATAGATCGATGTTTTAGTTTTCTCAGATTTTCGGTATTTAAACGATTCGGTTTCTGAAAAAAAAAATAAAACTATAAACCTCTCAGGGGAAGGGGGCATTTAGTTTGTTCGCCGTATTCAACACACACCGGGACCAGTTTTGAACAATAAAATATCGATCCACATTTCAGCAGGCGTTATTCAGTAAATATTTTATTGGGCCTCTTGCACGTTCAGTGTTAACATGTTCCAGAAACATTAACAGAAATAAAAATAGGTTCCGAATGACAGCGGGTTGGTGACGAGGACATGGTTATCGTCCATTGCAGATTATACAGTTGGCCAGTCGTGGTGATTAAATGCAGTTGTGAAATTCATTGCGGTCGCAGTTGATGCGACCTGGCATGATTCAAAGCTCAGGTAATTTAAGACTAATCTTTCTGTTGGAGTGAATGTAAAGTAGAGGGATGCATTCTCCGAGTGGATAAATCCACAGCTATTGTAGCCAATTTTTGCTTTTAAACATACTTCTCTCCCACAGTATAGATGGCAAAAATGTTAGTGACAATCTTATTAATGCTGTATACTGCCTGAAGAAAAATCATGTGCCAGCAACACTGCAGGAACAGATGCAAAGGTGCCTATTTAGCTTGTGGTTTCTCTACACATGATTTTGAGGTCTGGTCTGACAAGTCAAATTTTTTTGGATTTGCATTATTTAAATTTTGGGCATGAAGCGGTACTTTTTAAGGAAATAGGGTATGCCCTTTATAATTCCCTTGGTAGGCTTAGTTTGTCCTGATTTTGGGAACTGTCTTTATTTAAGGCAGTTGCAGTTTAGCCAAATAATGCCCCCAATAAATATAATAAAAATAACAGGCGGAAGATAAGCCAGATAGATGGAGGACCAACTTTGTCAGCTGTCTTGTCCTTCACAGTGGGAGGGGGGGAGTTCTTGGCCCCTCTTCAATATAAGGATGACACAAATGTCAAATTTCTTGCTTCCCCGGTTGTAAGAAAGGCACTTTTAGATAAAAATTTGCTTTGTCTGTAACTGAACAAAAAAATATCACCAGAGAGAGGTCCTTGATCCTCATGAAATTTCCAATTTGTTTTCGATATACTGTATAATCATAATGAAAGTATTATTCATTGTGTTAATGCAGCTTGGTTCACATGTAAAACTTTGTATCATATAGTTGTCATGTTTCTCCCCTGCCTCTCAATGAAAATTATTTTGCATCTGTATAAACGGAAGTGATAGCTTTTATTCTGCATTTTTACCAAAGCAGTTAGTATGCCCCAAACCAGTAATGGTTAGCAAAACCATAAGAATGATGTTTATATAGAGGTTGCCACTGCCCATTGGAAGGAATTTTGCATTTCTGAACATTCGGTTACATGAATAGGCATTTGTTTTCAAATACCGAGTTTTCAAGTACCGAAACTACATCCTGTTTGACATTTGGAAGAGCTTCACATCGGTATAAAGCAGTTGTGATCTGGCTTGTCCGAGAAGATGTAGATAAATTCATAACGTCTGCCCAAACGATATTATGAGTGTGTTGCCTCGCCTTCATTTAACGATCTGCGGATCACAATCATGTGTATATGTAACTATTTTCTGAACGTAACAACAATTACCACCACCTCCATGTTAGGTCACTCTGTTGGGGTGGGTTATTTTCTCTGTCTAAATCATAAGATTCTTTCACTGAATTCCAGCGAATTGGAATAAATCACACTATTTGTAATGACGAAGTGCACAGACTTTACGCACCAGTAGAGGGGACAGAGAAGGGTTCAGTAAGTTTGTACATTATTTTTTACATCGACTGCTGTTTGGGTTGTTCCAAACAGATCGTTGGTATAAAGTGGATCAGTTTTCATAATGACGTGTAGAGGGAGGAATTTCCGAGTGGGAACCTTTTTAGGCGCAGTCCCAAAATCGCTACGAGTGACTGTTAGCATCGTCATATGTCTTCGTCCATCCGTCCGCGTGGAACAGCTCGGCTCCCACTGGATGGATTTTTATAAAATTTTGTATTTGAGAATTTTTCGAAGATCTGTCAAAAAAATTAAAGTTTGATTAAAATCTGACAAGAATAACGGGTACTTTACGTGAAGACCTGTAGTTATTTCTGATAATATCTTGGTTAATTTCTGCTTAAAATGAGAAATGTTTTACAACAAAAGTTGCAGAGAAAATATTATGTATTTTATATTAATTTGTTCTCCCGAAAAGTATGTGGTTCATGAAATAATGTGGAAAAATGTGGTAGAACTACGCGATTTGCATGCCGGGTAACTGAGGCAGCAATACAGACACGCCCTCATATTTAATGCCTACTGCCTCTCCCCGGCGGCGGTCTTGTTCTCGATTAGTCCGATGATGGAAATATTCATGTTCCGAAACGTCGTTTCTGGAACAGAGCCCTCTCATGGTCATATTGTTACACACTGCCCTCGGACACATTTATTTCGCTGCGCTTGTTAGGATTTGCGTTGTAATATGAATTTGAAGATTAGGCTGTCGCATAGGGCCGATTTCGGAAATTTCTGGACCCAATGCAGTGAAGCGTTCGGAGCCAGACGTACGGAAATGTCTTAACCCATGTCTGAATGTGCATGTAGCCAAGGATGTGATTCCAGTGGGAAGTGGCGCAGTGTCATGTTCCAGAGAAACTGAATTCAGCCACACCGCTGCTAAAACCTCTAAATTCGCCGCGTATGGAATCGGCTCAAATGCTACAACAGTCAAATGAATTGCCAGTGGCAATTGAGCGAGTGCATTTATTGAGACCTACCTACAGTATTTCAAGTTTCACACCAGTTTGTTTGCCAGACGCGTGAGTGTACTCTGTTTACACCGTTTAGCTGATGTTTGCCCTTGAGGTTTTCTGACCAAAACGTTTTGTGAACGTCGTATTTAATGGCTAATGCCATCGTTCTTAATGACTGGCCTAGCTTTGGAGATATAAAAATGTTCGTTTGCGAATATCTGTCATTGTCTTGCTTCTCTTCAGTGCATTGTTCGTACAACGCCCTTTTTGTCAGTGAGACACTTAAGTTTCACACTCGTTTTTTGTTTGTGGGACACCGTATATTCTGCGGATGACGCAATCAGTTATATAGCGTCAAATGTTTGGATGTGAGAGAAGAGGCAATTGGAATGGGCGTGGAATAAGTTGATGGTGGCGTAATTGTAGGTGCTGTGTTGGCATTTTCCTGAAGGGACTGAGTTTAACCAATAAAATTTGTCACTTAGTTGTGGACTGGGAAACTTGCGAATACTTTCCCACTAGATCAGACGTGCTTCGTGTACGCAGTGGCATAACCAAAGAGACCCAAAACATGATTCGTCTCCTTGAAAACCTTTAAATTTCTCTTGTCTGTGTTGTCTCATTCTGACATATAACACAAAGCCAAACGGTACCTGTCGAACTGTCTTCTCCTTCGCCAGTATTTGGACAGAATATTTATATGTAGGAAGGACTTAATAATGAAATCTAAAATCCTTTGTGTTCGCTGCTACCTGACCGGATAACAATTAGCAGACCAGCGATGCTTTCTGAAAGCGAAGCCTCTAATAATGTACTTCATTGGGTTGGGTACTGAACCGCCATAATCCTTTCAGATTTATGGTTCTGTCAAATGAGATCCTCCTCCGACTTCACAGTAAGGAGTACATGATCCTGGAGTGGAAGGAAGTAGCTTTAAGTTCTCCGTACTTTTGGTGGGATTTGAATTAGAGATTTCTGCGTATGCTACGTGTGTCTGAAGGGGAAGTGAGTACATTTTGCCGGGACTAGTCTGGCAACGGAGCCGGAAGACTGTGATTCGATTTCTGGTTGATGCGTATTTTCATTTCTCCAAACCGGTTGTATGTTATTACCCACTCATTGCATGCAGTACGTAGAGGAGTAGACGGGTTTGACTCTAGAACCGATCTGGCGAAGACGAGCATTGTTGTGTGGGTCGGGAATCAAATCCTAGTCGTTGGGTTCCATGTCCGGTCACTTTGAGTCCTGGGGTATCCCGGCCCACAGAAATTAACGACTTAAAGAGCAATGGATCTTTATTATGCTAGATGTGGGGGGTTGTGAAGACGGTGTGCATCGATCGCAAGGATTTGTCGGTTAGTGTTGTATGGGGAAATAATGGCCCATTATTGCTGGAATCATGTGAAATGCATAAATAGACAGTATGGGTAAAATTCAGAATTTTAGTATTAAATATGGCAGTAGTGCTCTGCCTTCTAGGCATTAGAGGATTAATTCGATTGGACGTACGGTAGCCTATACCGCAATGAATTCATACCAACTGCTGGAAACAGAAATTGTATTTACGGTAGTGAGAACGCAATTCAGATAAGAACAGCTGAAGCAGATGGACCGGTTGTGGAATTTCCGGGTTATAGAGGACATGTATTCCATACGACTTATGTTCCTTCTTGGTGTTCAATCCACGAACAGTATTATTGCCCGTACCGAAATTCATGTTATGAAACAGATTTCTCCATTATCCATGTACACTGCAAGAAGTGAAAATGAGTTGGACGTACTGTACGTTACGTGTCAAGGGGTTCAGTTTCGCGTTCTATATTTACCGCTCACTGTGCACGCGGACGTAAGCTGCATATGTGTCGTACCGAGTTCACAGAACCTGCAATGCGAGAAGTAGACATTCTTATAAGGCGGTCCCACTTTCGGGTGTAGGTGTCCAGAACATGAATCCAGTAAAAATCGAAATGGACTTTAATGTGTTTATCAGAATGTTACTGACAAGGATTTTTTCTCAGATTTCCTCAGTGATTTGTTATTTTCACCTGAAAGGGACGGGACAGAGGGCATACGAGTATAGGCTTTTGGTCTGGAAAGACTCCAAGACGTGGCCTTAGACAAATTTGAAGTTTGAATAGAGTCTTTCTTAGGCTGTAGAGCGTAAGTAGTGTCAAATGGGAGATTGGGTTATTTTAGTTTGTATTTGTAAGAGATTGTGAATCATTACAGAAAGCGTTTTCGTGGTCGCCATGTCTGTTCTTTTCCAGAATTTGCTCTGAAGGACTGGGAATAACCACGAGAGTCATAGGATAGCAGGTCTGCTAGCCCAGAATCGATCTCGAGGTCTCCAGAATTTAATACATAATTTCTGAGTATTTAGTCTCAACGTTTAGTGTTCGATTTGGTTGGGGGGGGGGTAATATTAAGTGTATCTTGACGACCTTGTTTACGGTGATATGAACCAGATACATCTGGTTGAGGTATGGTCCAGTAACAAGCATATTCATTAGAATACGAGCGGTCATTGCAATTCTACTTGCGTGTTTTCCCCCCAGTTATAGTACAGTAAATGTGTCTCAGGTAAAGTTGTCCAGTTCTTAATTAAGCGCCTTGCCAAAATAATGGCGTTAGGTGCGTGAATCAGTATGGAATGTTTCCAACACCATAATTTATTCAACGGCTTTTAATGGTCCCGGAGATCTGAACGCGTTGCTGCAGGTGGCAGTAACAAGCAACACTCACATTTCGTACGCGTACTGATTTGGAATCAGAGATCCAGAAATTGATACTAAATGTCGTTTACAAAATTGGAGCCAAGTATATGCGTTCTTAAAAAGACCGGCTGCAGGTTGGACTGGGAGTTCACGGCGGAGTAGGGATTTTGTTGATGCTACCACGCCCAGACTGGCTCAGGGTCCACCCAACGTCCTACCCGGTGTGTGCCGGAGTAAAGAAATTGGAGCGTCAAGCTGATCGCTTGGTTTTAACTAGTTCGTATCAAGGTTCATATATTACCCCTGCCCCTTTTCTAAAATACGTTCTTCCATGTAACCAGAGATCATATGCAGCAACAGGTATTAGTAAAGCTTCGTGTATTAGTCATTCTTTAGTGTTAGAACAATATCCAGTCGCTTTAGTTTATAACGATAGGCGTGTTTGCTTTATGGGGAGTATGGTGGTAGTTTTTGCCGAATTTATCGATTCCGTTGTTAATAGTAGGGTTATCTCTACTTAATTCAGCACCGCACCGGGAAGATATGTATGGGGGAGTAAAGATAGCTTATACCTCCCGTCGTTCTTAACTTCTGCACTAAATGGAGGTGAGTGTTGAGCTTCACACCCCCAGACCATGTAGTTATCTGTTTAACGACGTTGAGTGACGGTATAGCGCCGAATGTTTGGTTAATTCTTTGGAATAAATCGGAGAGGGTGTGTGAAGTGTCTCAACCTTTGCCGAGAGTTTCGCTTGAGCCAGGTTCCTCCCAGTTGTTAGGGTTTTCGTGGAATATTGTTGTTAACCCTGTAGTTCGAACATGTTTTGAACATTTTCTGGCCTTTCTAGACACGTTTATATAACAGTCCTTTCTCTAACCCCGCAGTAAGCGTCCTTCAGTCCTCAACGCGACACGTTTTGGAATGTCCTATACCACTGGTTGCCTGTTTGGTTGCTTGGCTTTTTGAAACAGCCTTCCTCTGTCTGAACTGTAGGGTCATTCTATTACTCGCTTCGGTCGTAAATTCTGGCGAGTTTGACAGTCCTGTGCATGCTGACTGCTTGCCAGCCTGCCATGCTTGGTTCCTTTCTTTGCCTGCCTGCTCCAAGGCTCGTGAAGTTTAAACGTAAGTTATCCTTATGATCGCTGCGTGTCGCTCTTCATTCTTAAGGCTGTGTTCGGTATTCGGAGGTCTCTGTTCGTAAATAAGTATCTTGCAATATGGAAGTACCCGAAGTTCGATCAGGCAACACGCGATACTGATGATGATTATGTATGGAAAAATTATATATCTCTTGACTTCGTGATGGCAGCACCCCACCGAGGTGATTGGTTAGCTTAACGCTCCGGCCTCTGTGACCCCGAGGTAAAGGACCGTCCGAGGTTCCATTTGACTAAGGGAGTAGGATGAGCTGCAGAGCTGGTATGAGCGCAGGGAACGGAATGGAACCCGTTACCCAGTTACTACTGAGGTAACCATTTCGGTACCAAATATGTTATTAGCTGTAAGGGTTACTTACCTACTCCATGGTGCAGAGACCTTCTTGAGAAGCTAACTGGTTTGCAGCTAGTCAAGAAATTCCCCGCATTTCACGGAACACGAAGGGTCATTACCGCACTCACAAGCGTCCGCCACCTGTCCCTATCCTGGGCTAGCCCAATCCAGTCCACATACCCACATCCCACCTCCTGGAGATCCATCCTAATATTATCCACCCATCTGCGCCTAGGTCTCCCCAGTGGTCTCTTTCCCTCCGGTTTCCCCACCAAGACCCTATA
>Ga0123354_10004891_pt1 | contig 19212 bp, 10 predicted proteins | sample TergutLab28metaG_2_FD_97872 | JGI IMG/M metagenome (GOLD analysis project Ga0123354, IMG submission 97872) | Labiotermes labralis P4 segment gut microbial communities from Petit-Saut dam, French Guiana - Lab288 P4 | ecosystem: Host-associated > Arthropoda: Insects > Digestive system > Gut ...
CACACACACACACACGCACACACACCACACACACACACACACACATAAACACACACACGCACACACAGACACACACACACACTCTCACACACCACTCACACACACACACGCACACACATGTACACACACACACACACACACACATGCACCGCCTGGAAGACGATGTGGAAAAGAAAAAAATGTCATCTAATGTTTTCGATGGACAGCCACGTGTTCGATCCACAAATCTGCAACTCTTGTTTTAGTACCTTAGGATAGAGAACTTTGATCATTCCAAGAACTCCCCTGTACGAAACCAATAATCATGACCCGAACAACGGGGGGCAATATAATCGGGACATCCCCACGAGAAGATGGGGAAAGAGAAATCAAGAGCTAACTAGCACAAATCAAGTGGACCAAGGAGGGGTCGACATTTCGTTAGTGACACCCTCTCCACTGACTGCATACACGAAGGGTGGAGATACGATCGAGACACAAAATGCATTTTTTTTTTAGTTTATAGTGGAGATTACAACAGGGGCAGTAGTGTCTGTCACTGCTACAAGTGACTTGTTATTTCACTGTCGGACTGAAAAATGAAGTTCTGCTCTAACAGGCCTATCACGTGCCCCCAAGAAGCAGCTCGTTTCCAACGAGTAGTTTGGAAAGGTATTTAACTAAGATTTATAATATTAAATTGTTGCTTAGAGCCCAGTGGGAAGAGACAAATCTTTAAAACGAAATGGAAAGAAGACAAGATGAAACTCCAAACAATGATAAAGTAACAGATGTCTATAATGAAGTATAAGGGGGGGGGGGTTTCTCAATTTGTTCTCTTCACCTAGGAATGCTAGTATTGTAAATAAATCAGGGACATGTCACACGTATGGGAATGCCACACATATGGGAACATGTCACACGTATGGGAATGCCACACATATGTGAACATGTCACACATATGGGAATGTTACACATATGGGAATGCCAGACATATGGGAACATGTCACACGTATGGGAATGCCACACATATGGGAACATGTCACAGTATGGGAATGTCACAAACATATGGGGCATGTGCTACATATGGGATATGTACAACATGTGGGGCATATGCCACAAATGGGACATGCACCGTACAAAGAAAACGAGATGTAGTAAATATTTCGTTTTCAGCATCTCCAAGGAAGAAAAAGCTTAAGAGTCTAGCTGTAAGCTGGAGGATAATGTACAGTGAATATTACAGGAACAGTGCCTGAAAATGTAACTTGGGTTCAACCGTCTTACAGTATTCAGTAATGAAACATTACTGCACGTAAGATACATATCAGTCATTCATTTATGCTGACAGTATATTTCCTACACTTTGTGTCTTGATATAACACCATCAAGCAAATTCAAATTTAAAAATATGGTGTAATAATAAAGGTCGTATATTAAGGACAGACATTTCATGAAAATATTAGGACGTTCCGGAAAATACTGCAGTTGGTATAAGTCACCATTACATCTTGATTGAAAAAATAAACTAAGAATTAACCAGTCCAAGATTTATCAAGTAAAGCTACGTGTATTCGCGCGAGGATCCTCGGAAATTATTTTAAATTCTTACCCTCTATTGGCACGCTATCAAAAAAGACAGAAGTTCATAATTCTTACCGTCAGGACATCGTCACAAGTCTCACAGAGTTATGCGTACATATTCTTAAGCTGGTATGCTGAACTGTGCTGATTTTCGTAAATCGAGAGATTATAACAGATGGTAAACTTATGTTAATAGTGGGAACTGGCTTGGTGGCATTCTAGAAACCTTCATTCACACTGATATGTTACGATTGCACTTAACATGTTCTGGACGAAATATATTTGTTTCACTTCATGATATTCGGAAAAGTGACAAATCTTGAGCAGTGACTTTAGCTCATTACCCGAATACCAGCTAGTCAGTCTAACATTTTTCGTTCAGTTACAATTAGACACATTCCACATCATATAAGGAATTTTGAAAATAGGCAGTGTAAGAGACAAATACTGCAAATCCACTACGGGAGCTCCTACAATTAACCATCAAGTCACCATCTGCTATAGCAACAGGATAAAGAAAATCAGCACATATAAGAACATTACAATAAGGAACAATAGGCATAATAGTGTGAGAGTTCTCATGATATTCTGACGGTAAGAATTATGAGCTGCTGTCATTGATAGCGTACCAGTAGAGTGTAAGAACGTTACAAGAATTGTCAAAGATCCTAACAGATATACATGTCGGCATTATTTCATACAAACTAAGACTGACTGATTTTTGGTATATATATATATATATATATTAAATCTGGACATAAAAAGTGATTAAATGTAATTGCGTAAACAGAATATACGGTAGGATATTTATGAATGTATCTGATTAATATTGAAACCTTCAATATTAGCCATTGCTTTTAATTTGTTTGGCGATGGTCCTTCAAGGTCGAAACTTGTACGAAATGTATTCCGTAGAAACATGAATTACCGATACATATTCATGCATACAGTGATGGAATATTATTGACTAGTTATACAGTTTGTATACGGTATATAATAAACGATTTCATAGAAGATTACAAGTGGCCTCAGGTACGATCAAGGAGTAAGTTTCTTTGTACAGAGCAATGAACTCTAAACACGTAAAACTCCTCTGAGCAGCCGAGAGACTGCCAGCGACACAATAAATAACCTGCACTCTATAGTGAGCACTGGCTCAGTGTGAAGGATGGACAGACATGTACGGACAGGCTACTAGCAGCTTGCAAACCGTTATCCTTCTAGTTCGTGGCGATAGAAATGCTGGTCAGAGATAAACATTAAGTCTCCCAAAACTGAACACGCAACCCTCGAATTATTGGGTGCGTGTCTTTATGTTGGGCCCTCGATAAGTAGGATAGTGCCTCTGTTCCTAAACGTCCGACGCTAAGAGTGCAGGATACAGTCCTGAAACTTACAAACACTCTCTCTTGTGACAATGCAACAATAACACATCAATTACTAATTGTGTTTACCAATCACCATGATATATGGGTTGGCACTTCTATTTCGTGTGAAATATGCCCATATTTCAGTCGTAATGTTAGCTAGTCTGCTGTACTTCGTGGTATTACTCAGGTTCTCAAGAGAAATGCTAAGATTTTAGTTGAAATAGGCAAAGAAATTCTCATTTCATATTCCAATGTACTAACTATTGATGATTATCTCCTATCTTACAAATCCTTGCAGCTGAGACAGCGGTACCTTAACTATCAACAAATGAGATTCTATAGTAATAACCACAAAAATGATAAGCAACTTTATGATAGGCAATAATAAGAGTGATTCATGGAGGTTCATGCAATGCGCAGTGAGCCTCTAGAAATGGTCTCACGATATGCCATGACAGCATAACAGAAAGGAGAGACATAAATTACAGTGCATAGCAAAAGGCGTTGGATAGTACCCTTCCAAATAAAAAGTTACTGTAGCCCTACTTGAAGTATATAACCTTCAATAACCTGTTCAGTTGATGCACAGTACATACGCTACTGTTTGTTACCACTGTCCTCTCTAGAGTTGACTTTTCGTCTGATGGTTTAGAGGGATTTTGCATTGTGCTAGTGACGATCATGGATTAATGGGATTGTGAGGAAGTTTGAAGGGGTGCGAATTGGATTATCGAGGGTTGGAACCGCCGCTAATAGACAATCTGCGCCAATCACAGCCTGTTCGAGTACCCAGCACTCTCAACTGTTTCCTCCATAAAATGAAAAGCTACAAACAGCCGTGTCTCGCTGTGCCTCTTTTTTTTCCTTTTCCTGCATGAAATAAACTGCTAATTCATGTAATTTTGACTATCTAGAGCAATTTATAAAGTGACGTTACCCTCGTCCGTTACATGTGCACTGATCACTTCACATTTGTACTTGCAGACAGAGATACATACTGTTATTTTTAATAACCTTTTATTGCAAGTTAATGAGAACAGATTTTCACTTTCTCTTGTTCCGCTGCATACTCCGAAAACGTCATTACATTTCTACCAATCATTGGTCTCTTACGTAGGAAGAGTCTAAATTTAGGTGATTTATGATTACTAAATATTTTCCAGTTGAATTCAGATTTCATGACGAAAAACAAACAGTTTAATAACCCCGTACAGTTATAGCAATAGAGAAGTTATATTTTCGTTTCATCTGTTAGCACATCATAGCCTCCGCCCCCTAAAATGCAGTGATGACGGAGATAATAACAATAATAAATAACAATAAATAATGAGGCCAATATGCCTAACCACTAAGCTACATGTACAGGAGGAAAAGATAAATGTTCAACAGTACTTCGACTCGGAACTGACGAATAAAAGGGCGGTATCATGATGCAGACATTGGATCACGAGTGTGAGAATTTCTTTTAATGAAAACAATTGAGAATAGGGCAGCATTCAGGAAGAGATACAGAGGCGTTGAAAACCACACAATGTGTAAGTGTTAATTTGCCAATATGATTAATGAAGCTTCTAGTCATGAAGACGTAAGGGGTGGAGGTAGAACTCCATACATTCCTACACTATGTCCCTCCGCAATAATAAAAATTCTCGTAAATATTAAACGGTTTGGTTTCATAGTTTAAAATATATGTTTATAGTTTAAAATTTATATTTACTATAACCCAGTCAGTTTTTTTTAACTAAAACATTCTATTCTGCAAAATATTTAATAGATTTCATACTCATATCTCATTTAAAGTATCTATTTGTTGACCGTTCTTCTGTGTCTGCCTATACGGCTTCTTTTCTTGAATTAAATATCGACGAAATTGCACGAGGCTGTACTAACCGTTTCAGTTCAATGCAGACAGCATTTTCCAAGCCGTACGGCCTTCACAGACCAAATAATTCCACAGTCACCCAGCTAATGCAGAGCTATAAATATGCCCCTGCAGTGTTCCAGTTATGAAAAGTATATCCTGTGTGAGTGATTTGTCATAAGAGGTCGATAGACGAAAGGTCAAGGAACAGGCGCGATCCCTACAAGATAGACAACATGCGATGCAACGATCAAATCTTATTACGAATTTAAAATGGTACATATATTTAATTTATTTTTTTGTTCACAGAAATGAATTACACTGCGTCCATTATAATATTTAAAAGCAAACTCCTCGGGGGGAAAATCTTACTGAGAAATCGTACTGCTTTTTGTGCATAGCGGAAGCCCACAGAATGGCATCTATTTTGTTACTAGATTGAACATCTATGTGTATATTACACTTAGACCCCATAAACGTACCGTAATTGTATTTCCGTTCTGAATCCTCCTTTCTTCATCTTTCTTACATAAAAGGATAAAAAATGAAGTATAGAAAAATGCAGCTTTTTGTTGCTTTGTGCAGGGGTGACAATTCCGTGTATTACATGTTGAAGTTATATGAAACAAACTGGTAGTATAAGAAGAATGGAGAAAACTGAGTAGGGAAGAGCTCCATCATGTACAGAATTTACCAAATATAATGTGGAGCATCAAACCAAGAACGGTAACACGGAGGGGCCATATAGCATGCACGTAAACCATGGGAAATGCATATAAATATTTTGTCGGAAATGTGATGGGAGAGAAGGCTGTAAAGTCTACCTTTACAGCGGAGGACAATATTAAGTCGAACGTTATGGAAATATGGCATGACAATGTGCACAGTCCGACTGACACTGTAAATGGTCCACAGAAGGCAGCTATGAATCCGGTGAGAGTTAACTGAATCTTCAACTTGCAGGAAGGTGCGTAATTTCGCAGTAGGCTGTGCAGCTCGTATTTCTAAAGACGGGCTGTTCAGTGAAGCGACAGTATGTCTGATTACACAGTTACAGCGTGCTGTGAAGTTCCTATAATTTACTGTAAGTTATTTCAAAGGTCAAGAAAAGCCAAATGCGAAATTACAAGAATCCGGGTGTTTCAAGTCAACGAGGTGCTTTTATATGCATTTTTTGGGGGTGGGGGAGAGAAGATTACCCTCCAGGTACGCAGATACAGTTTCAAAGAATATGTAAGGGTCTGGTATAACCGCACATTTCCACCTAGCGGCAAGAAGAACAAAGGATGAAATTATACCTCCATTATCAAATGGCTCCACATCGTAATATTTAATTGAAACACCTGCATGTAAACAGTAGACGTGGATGCGTGTTCTTTCCGGATACACCAACATTCTTACGATAAATATGTAAAAGTTGACTTGAATACAACAGTTAAGTTTAACGTGAGCAAAATTCGTCCCGTGAATAATATACACTTCCGTGGATGTACAGGATACCAATTGGTAACACTGATTTATTCAGCAGTTACACATGTTTGATTCTAATCTGGAGATTCTTTGAAGTGGCAGGGGATTGCTACTACTACTACTACTACTATTACTAGTACCGCCACCACCATCATCACCACCACCAACACTACTACTAATTCTACTACAATTAATACCACCGATACTAGCCTATCACGGAATATACGCTCTGGCCTGTTCCGAATTCACGGTAATTCAAAAACAACGAATTATTTAGACATTCTGTAAGACTTCTGCCCGTTACAGAGTGTGTACCAACACAGACTAAATCCTTAATCATGATGGATGCAAACAAGCGATCCCAGGTTTCGAGCGCTCCGAGGTAGAAGTGTCTTTAAATCGCGCGGACATTGGTATTATTATTATTAACTCCAGGAGTGGGGTCCTTCTTGAGCTCACATTTTGTCAGCTAGTCGTCGAGACATTCCCTTATTTACGTAATTCGAAGATTCAGTACAGTATGCACAACAGCCCGACATTTTTTCCTATCCTCAGCCACCACAAATCCGTCCACGACCTCCAATCTTACTTCAAGATACTTTTTAATAATATATTCCCCATAGATTGGCGTCTTCCAAGTGGTCCATTTTCGTCAAGTTTCCCCTCTAAAATCCTGCATGCATTCTCTGCTCCCCGATGTTTTCTACACGTACAGGCCATCTCTTTACGCTCGATCTGATCAGCCTAATTTATTAAGTGAGTAAAAAGCACGAAGCTCCTCGTTATGCAATTTTCTCCACCCTCCTGTTACTTCCTCTTTCTTAGGCCAAAAACCTTTCTTAACATTCTCGAAAATCTTTAGTCTGTATATTTTTATCAATATTAGATACCAAGCATCACACCCATATAGAACAAGAAGCAAAATTAGTTCTCTGTACCTTAATATTTATGTTTTCAGATACAAAACAGGACGATGAAAAGTTCTGGAACAAATAGTAGTAGGCATTTGACGATATTCATTTGCTCTTCCTGTTATTAAGATAAAAGGTTTGCTGCCGACATCATCATTTAACAAACAACTTCGAGAGTGTTGCATAACCCCTTACGGCTGCGCTGTGTTGTGAGGAGGTGTAAGAACGTGGGACGTGTTCTGCGTCCGGGTGCTGGAGTCCCGGGAGGGGTATAAGTGGGGGAGAGGCAAAGCCGGAGACGCCAGCTTCCTGGTCGGTTTCCTAATAGATTCCGGGTCGAACCTAATGTCTCCGGGGAGGGGTAGTGAAACAACTTGCACGTATTAGGAGCCCTCGCTACAGCAATCTCAATGCCGAATGAACATGCCTCCCTATGTTTTCCATATCTGACACTTTTCCACATACTTTGAAGACATTACGTATTCACGGTACAAGTAAAATGTTTTAAAGTTAGTTTTGGGCACAATTTTAACCCTATTTCACAGGAAGCCTAATTGGAACGCCCATAATTTTTCTCTAAACGTTTAATTGTATAAAAAAATAAATTAGATATATCGTTAAGAATTACACATTTATTGTCATGTTTATTAGCCCATCTTTCAAGAACTACAGGAAATACAGTTCATAACTTTATGCAGTTTTGTAGCATGATTATTTATGCAGTAAATTTGTATACACAATAAATAAACACGAAGGTAGGATTGGTAAGGAATCGTATAACAACATAATTTGTAGATGTTAAACAATAATGATCACCGCAATTTATCCTGCCTGTTGTGACATTTCCCTCCCGCGCGCCTTAATGTAAGAATGTTACTGTCCGTTTAAGTGCCATGAAGTTATGCAATCAGCGTCATGTCAGTGACCATAACTGACCGGGTAGTGGCCGAACTGTCACTAACTTTAAATCATACTTGTAATAACACTCTGTTTTATTCGTTGCTACACGCACTGGCTCGCAAGGTAAGTGAACGTGACAGCAGTGAAGAACGAAGTAATTGTTGTAAAAAAAAGAAAAGAAAGCTGGACACGTTTTATAGGAGAAGGCCACTGTAGCCATAGCTAATTAGGCAGTTACTGTTACACACACGTATGTATGTATGAATTTATGTATGTATGATGTATGAATCAATGTATGTATGTATGTATGTATTATGTACATGCATACCACGCACTCGTGCACTGCAGCAATCAATACAGAAAGCACACAGATCTTCTGAAACTGCACTTCGTCTTGTCCAACAACGCTAATAACCTTCGGAAATATGTACCGCCAGACTGTAACTTAAGTTACTTCGAATTGCCGGGGTGTAAACTACTTCCATTCAAATCGGGTCAATTAAGGTGTGAGTCTGTCGGGGAGGGAAAATAAAATTTTTCGTACGTTTGCCAGACAATTGTTAATTTTCTGCGTTTGTACATGGGATACACAGGTTGATTTTAAAAAGATTCATTATCGCCCTTTTAGGTGCTTTCGCAAAATTGCGAAAAGCGACTATTAGCTTCGTCATGACTGGCTGTCTGCCCGTCCGTCTGTCCGCATGGAACAACTCGGCTCCTACTGGACGGATTTTTAAGAAATTTGGTAGTGGAGTTATGTTTCGAAAAACTTTTGAGAAAATGCCAGTTTCATTAAAAATGGAAAAGAATAACGGGTACTTTACATGAAGATAACTAGACATTTTTTTATCATATCTCGCTCTGTTCTTCTTAGTATGAAAAATGTTTCAGACATAAGTTGCAGAGGAAATCAAAACATGCATTTTATGATCAATAAATTTTTCGAAAATCGTGCCGTTTATGAGATAATGTGGAGAAAGTAATGTAGAGCGGGACAGGTCACAGATGACAATATGGCGCATGCGCATTGCTGGATATCTAGGGCTACAAAAACACACTCAGGTTGTTTAAATGTTACTGCTTTTCCGCTGCAACAAAGGTTGCGCGAACGCGCCTCAAATGCTACTTTATACTTACATTGCCTGTCTTGTCTAATTTACAGGCATTCAAATTAGACACCGTATGCTACAAAAATATGTGTCATTTACTTTAAAATCTACTACTTGTCGCGCATTTTAGTATTAAAGTAATGTAAATTGTGTAACTGCAACGCGTAGTAAATATAATTTAACATTCGCTATGTTTTACTGAGTGAGCAGCAAACATAATTTCAGCGAGACCTTCAGCAAATGAACTTAACAGTCACATAATGCGCAGGGTGCTAATCTTTTTGATTCTGGCATATATGTCAATAATGTAGCTGGTATACGAAATAGACAATGGAAGAAGATATAGTGCCTATTTCTAACAAAGAGGCGCCTTTGCTGTAAATGAACAAACAACCAAAGAACACCAAAGTGTCCTGCATATAATAATACAGATTTTTTTTTGTTCTCCGTCAGATATGAGAATTCAGACTTGAGGCTGCAGTGTACAGATTTATAAGATACACAGGTTTATCTACGGAATAATCTGTGCAGATAAATATAATAGTGGGTGAAACTGAGAGTCTGTCTCGCAGAAGCAAGCCTTTCAGTTAAGCATACAAAGGCTACAAGGAAAGTGGCGCTTTCCCCCCAGCTGGCATCTTCCCTCAACGTACCTTAAATACAAAGGTTCAAGACAGTTGACCAGCATCTCAAAGCAACGGGAAAGTAAGAAGAAGGAAAGGAAGGTTGGAAATACAGTTTTAAGACTGTTACATGCAGTTAATGCCGGTATAAGGCGTGGGTCTGCAGCCGCTCGCTTACCGGGATTGCGGGTTCGAATCCCGCCGGGGGCATGTTGTGAGTGTTGTGTGTTGTTAAGCAGAGGTCTCCAGGGTAGTCCTACCGACTGTGGTGCGCCGTTCTGTGTGCTCTAGAAACCTTAGGAATGAGGAGGAAATGGCACGCGTTGGTCCGCAGAGCCACAGGAAATATGCGGTAAATAGCCCAATCTGAGAAGACAAGTGTATTTAGTTGTCCGCGGCTATAACTTGATAACGCCCAAGATAATTAGCGAAGAAGATATTAACTGCTTCACTAACAAATTTCATAGCCTCTCTAATACATCTTCCTTTTTTGTCTATTTCACTAACTGAATAATATTTCCATTAATGGCTTATTGGAAAAAAGTTAAACACTTCCTGATTGGCGGTAGCAGTAAAATTTTATATTGATAGTGGAATGATACATGGGATGTTCGTGCAGTCCTCGCCGTGCTCTATCGACCACTTCTCCAACACGAATACGAAGCGAAAAGCCTGAACGCTGATCTGCAGGGGCCGCTGTTAGGTCGCCAGAAGATGGACTGTGGAGCGGTATTTGATCATGTGCAACGGCAAACATCTGCACGCGTAGGTCTGTCATTCCAGATACAAAAAGTGCCTCGAGCTTGGTGCATGTATAAACTGCCGAAAACTAGGGCCACATTTATTTAAGTGTGCTAGTTAAAAACGCAGTCATTTGCTTGGTTCTAAGAGGGACGAGGTAACAGGGGAGTGAACAAGACTACATAACGAGAAGCTTAATATTCTGTACGCGTCACCAATTATTTGGGTGATCAAATCAAGAAGAGTGAGGTAAGCGGGGTATGCAGCACGTATGGGGGAAAGGGGCGGTGCATACGGGGATTTGGCGGGAAAACCTGAGGAAATGAAACGACTTGGAAGAACCAGGCGTAGGTGGGAGGGTAATATTAAAATGGATCTTCAATAAGTGGGATAGGGGAGAAAGACTGGATTGATCTGGTTCAGTATAGGGACAGGTGCATGACTTGTGAATGTGGTAATGAACCTTCGGGTTCTATAAAATTCTGAGAACCGGTTCGTTTCTCAAGAAGGACTCTGCTCTAAGGAGTTACTTGTTAGTCATTTGTTACGATGATATAACGTCGGTGATAATGGAATGAATATGTATGGAGCAGTGGGGGAATGCACTGTTAAGGCAAACTGTAGTATGCGACAAATCTTCTCATCGATACTTTGTGCACCGAACATCCTAAACTTATTGACCTTGGATTGAACCCGAGCGCTTAACCCTCACCTCGCTAACTTGGAGATTATGGTGAGCTCCTAATAATGGCAGCAGATGGCAGCTGGGATTTAACTTGGCGTTTAAAGGATTAATTGGAGTTGACAACACCGAATAGGTGAAGCGAATTCCAATTCAAAATTATCTTGTCATTTTCCTTCATTCGGCACATCAAGATGGAACATGTGAAGGAAAACAACCAAGCCATTTATTTTCATGAGCCGACTTTACAAGAAGACACAACAACTGCTGCTGCTTTCAGGGCAATAAAAACATTGCACCACGGATTTTCTTTATACCTTCGTCTCTGAGGGGCTGAGATCGCAATAGCAGTAACAATCATTTTGTTACAAGTAGCCACGACCAAGGAAGACAACAAATTTCGTAACTAAATTTAAGTTAACCTCCGTTTTTGATCACGTCTGTGTTTGTTTACAAACTAAAGTTCACTGTATGATTACTTTGGGTCACAGCCAAAGATAGGACTTCTGTCTTAGTGGTTTTGAAAGTTGGGGTTCGGGATACCAGAGAGTCAAGTACTTTCTAATGTCATATTCTGCTGTATGTAATTTATGGAGATTTGCTGGGCGCTTTTTTCTTCTCCAGCAAATGGGGTTAAACACCAATTTTACTTTTCTCTGCAGTATAAACCCCAGTTGTTAATGTGGACAAAAATAGTGAATTTAGCAATAAAAAATAACCAGCTATTGCATGCAATATAAATACACATTTCGATAAGCAATTACTAACTAAGCTACTGTTGCCTGATCGTAATTAGAAACTGAGGGTGGTAAGGAAACGTGCCATCAGTGGGGTTGCCTTCACTGGTTCAAAAGTTATACGACTCACCTGAGCGCTCTACTCAGCTTGTCATAGTTCATGTTTGGTTTGGACTTCCGCTCACCCCAGCGCCGGGCCACTTCATCGGGGTCTGTCAGCTTGAACTCCCCGTTCGTTCCCTCCCATGTAATGCAGTTCGCGTTGGACGAGTCGGACAGCAGCTCCAGCAAGAACTGCCACAGCTGGATCTGCCCTGAACCTACAACAAAACACCATATAACACCATTGTGTCCACTCAGCGAGGGTGTGTCGGTCCATGTACGCTTTCACTTCTATTTACTTACAGCAATGAGCGAATTTCATATACCATAAAGATGACGTAAATATCTGAAAGAATACTGACTGCCACTATAATTATGGAACTAGAAAAAAACCCGTCATGTGATGGCGTTAACATAATACTGACGAATTAATCCGAATTGTCTTTCATCAAGCGTCTCTTCTTTTACGAAAACTAATCAAGTTATTGGGATTATTTTTATTAAATATTTTTCCTGTAAGAAACTTTGAAACCCGTAAATTTTGACAGCAGAAAAATGAAGCTCCCCTATGAAACAAACAAACAAAAAAAAACGCTTAACTTTAGTTGTTTAAAAGCTCCTTCATCACAAGTTTTCAAGCAAATGTCCCTTTTTCTGACACAACCTCCCTTTGATAATTTGTGTCGTGAAAGCAAGCCTTAACATTTTCATGCTTCTTTCATCATGCAAGAGCAACAATGCGTGGACTTGGTAAAGCAAAACCTATACAGACCTGGACTGGTCCTGAGGATTCCATGCGGTTGAGGCTCGCAGATTTCAAGACAGTCGGGACATGAAGGTGGTTTGTCAACCCTACGCACCGGTCGCCTTTACCCCCCAGGAAATATTGTTGGTACTCATTTCTGTTAGACACTGATTCGATCCCCGGGCCACAGCGCAGCAAGAAGAATTATGTCAATCAAAATTCCAATCGAACCCGCGACCTTTCGGCTTGTAGCGCAGTGCATCAACCAACTGGGCCACCGCGTGCCCTCAGAGTGACCCACAACAAACCAGCCGAACTATAAGGTAGATACCAATGTCAGTCGGATCGTGGATGCTAGTGTTGCAGCGCCAGGATACAGTGCAAAGTAACGCCATATGTTAGTTCAACTGATCCGTTAGCGAGTATTTGAGTGTGATTAAAATAATTTTGATTGTTTTCAAGGAATGTGGAATTTGTATGAGTCACGCATTTTTCACCAGTAAAGTCGTACTGATATTTGTGACACGTCTCTTTGTGTCGTTTGAGAACATAAGCACAATTGTATTATTATATATTTTGTATTTTGGTTACTGCATACAATATTATACAGTTAAAATTTTAAAGTTAATATGTCACACTACAGTATAACCTAAGAAATTGGGACATGTAATAATATTTGATACATTGCACATACATATCATACTTTTAAAAATTACAGATATTTCATTTAGGAAAAACTGAAAAAATACCATAATATAAGTTCCATGGGAAACAGTGGTATAAAGAGAGAATGGGAGAAAGAATCTACTAGTTCTAATTTGAAAATAAAATATGAATTTCTGGGAGAGCCTTTTGTATTTTATCAGCTTCATTTAGAGTTATGTATAAGAACTGTGCACCAAGATGACATGGTATATCTATAGCAACTTTTAGCTTCTATTTCATTTAGTGTAGCTAAAATTTAAAGAGAAAAAGGGAGTAGGCCGCAGTCTTGGAATTTCGACTAAGGAGCAAAAACTGCTGTAGCAATAAACGGATACCAAGGTCAATGTTCTTTGTACAATAGCGAAGAAATCACTTGGCAAACATGCCTGTTCCAAACTAACAGAATACAGGTTTACACTCTCTGTTATTTGCATAGCAAAAACAACTTCGACCTTACAGCACAGGGTACTAATTTCAGAATTATAGGTGTCAGTAGGTGGAATTATAACAAATGGGAACATTTGCATATTTATGAGTGCAGTTAAGGTCTGGAGATCAACACTCGCGATCTTGACGTACTGCAGAAACAGGTGCGACATTACTCAGTCATGGCCTGAAGGTGGTTGGGTGCACCCAGGCTGCAGGGATAGAAAGAATACAGTATGTGAACCAAGTATTTTCAAAAGGACATCTTTGCGACTTTGCTCAAATCGCTGGCACAGATGTTCATTTATGGAATACGCAACGCTATTGACGTAAACATGAACCCACTACAGATATTACATTCCATAAGTTACAAAATGTACCTTGAATATATCCTTATCTCAGTAATCATTAATAATACCGAAAAATATTGTAAATAACTGAACCTAATGAGACCTACAGTGTATTTTACAACACATAAATCAGTTCTGATATAACGCGACAGTTGCATTCTTTCACGAGGGGGAGCTGATAAGTCCTTAGCACGACCAGGAAGGAAACAAGCTACAGCGACCAAATTCGGGATTTATTCAACATACTCTCCATGAAGCTCAATACACTTCTTAGTCCGTTGCTCTAACTTTTGCAAGCCACTTAAAAAAATTCAGAATTTAGTCGTCAAACCAGGTCTCCGCGGCAGGAATGACCTCCACGTCAAACGAAAATTGGCGAACTTTCAATTGTTTTTTTCGGTCCAGGGAACAAGTGGTAGTCCGACGGGGCCAGATCCGGAGAATAGGGTGGGTAATCAAGATATGGGAAGCCGAGGTGGGCCAGTTTCCTCTGGGTTGCAAGCGCCCGGTGAGCCGGGGCATTGTCGTGCAAGAACAAGACCCACTTGGTGACCTGCCCACGGCGAATTTCCTTCAAAATGTCCTTCAATTGCACCAGCAGAGATGAGTAATACTCCGTGTTGATAGTTTGGCCCTTTGGAAGATAATCAATGAGGAGGATGCCGTCTTGATCGCAAAAAATCGAGGCGAGAACGTTTCCAGCGGATTTTTGCACTCGGAATTTTTTTTGGGGCGGGGTGAGCCGTTATGCCTGCACTTCATTGATTATTGCTTTGTCTCCGGGTCATAGTGATATAACCAGGTTTCGTCCATGGACACCAGTCGCGACAGGAAATCATTTGAATCGGGCCGAAAAATTCCAAATTTTCTCAGACGACTGGCACCGCTGACGTTTTTTATCCGCGTTCAGACATTTCGGGACCCACTTTGCGGAGAGCTTCTGCATGTCCAAATCTTCATGAGTGATGGACCCAACCCACTCACGTGAGATGCCCAGTTGCTCAGCTACTGGTTGAGCCGAAATCCGGTGGTCTTCCAAGATTAGTTCGTGAATTTGATCAATAATCTTCGGGGTGGTCACTGTTTTGGTTCGTCCAGAACGAGGCGCATCACAGGCGGAAAAATCACCACGTCTAAACTGGGACACCCAGTTTTTAACGGTGGCATACGATGGTGCAAGTTCCCCTAATGCTTTTGTCAGATTGGCGAGAATTTCCTTCGAAGCCTTGCCTTGCAAGGAAAAAAAACTTGATGACAGCTCGCGTCTCCATGTTGTTGAAATCGCGCGCGTCGCCTGACACGTTTCCTTTCAGCCTCTGTAACAAGAAAAGACTTGCAATTCGGCACATGAACAGACCCCCCTTTCCAAAGACACTATCGATTCCGTCCTATGATACCGGGAAGTACGTCGGGCTAAGGACTTATCAGCACACCCTCGTACAACAAGGAGTTATAGAAAATGCCGTAATAAAAATAATACGGGGCGTGCAGAAATTGGCTGCGGTGTTTTTGTACTGGTCGCTGAAATCGCGTAACAGCACCCAACGTGATACTAGTCAAATTGAAATAATATGGGCCAAAAATTTTCCAACAACTCTGGCTCAGATACCTTTCACACAAAATTTCATAGGAACTTGTTAAAGAGTTCTGGAGATAAAGCATCCAATCCTATAGGTACAACTTTTCTATTAAGAGGTGATTATGCACTTCAGGCAAAAATAAAAACATATAAACATATAATAGCAAAAGAACATATATTACGATAATACAGTACGTGTATTGCGTACTAACAGACAGAATTACAGCAAACAAAGTGTACAGGAAGGGGGCGCGCAGTTGGTTGAGGTACTGCGCTACAATCAGGAAGGTAGCGGGTTCGATTCCCGATGGTGTCATTAGAATTTTTCATCGACATAAACCTTCCGACCCCACTACGGACCTGGGGTCGACTGAACTTCTAAGAGAATATTTCCTGAGGATAAATGCCTTAAAGTGCTGATTGTCTGGAAATCTGGGATCCTCAGCCTCTTGGAACCCTCAGGGTCTGTCCAGGCCTGTTCAGGGATTCCTTAACCTTGACGTGTACACGAAAGCCTATTGCATGAAGAAGTGAAATTCAATCAACATCAGTCAACATCGGTCAGTGAGGGAGCTCTTTCCCAGAGTTAAATCTGCTGAAGCCTAAAGTGCTGCTCATTCTTTCTGAGGCTAAGTTTCAGCTAGAATTCATCGAGTTTTATACCCGCCCCTCGTCGCGCAGTGTGCTTGTACGATTTACTTTAATTTACTACAGATTCTAAAATTGTGGTCATGCAATTCGACTCCATTGGAAACGGTTCCGACTTCTGTTCGGTATACACTCATCTCGAATATCGGCCCGGAAAACGAATACACCTACTTTTCGTGGTTTTTATCAGTCCTTCCAAGTAAATCTGGGACAGTGTTTGAAATTATGGTAAATTGTTATTCATTACCTTCCCACCTATATATGTGATGATACCAGATGCTGTGTACTGCAATTTTGACTTCCTGATGATGAGCACATGTGCTCGAAACATGTAGAGGCATGAAATAAACTTATTGTAAAACAAAAATTTTGTGCATAAAGTTGGTTAATTACTGAGATAAATATACTGAGATGCACGGTCAGCAAAACGTAAAAAATTACTATCAGTATTTATGGGTATAGCATGTACCTGCAAGAATTTAAGATTTGGTTGCACATTCCTTAACCATGGACTGCCGAAGCTAAGTGTGATTAAGTCTAAAATGATAAAATGGCGACTGCGTAGAGTAAACAGGTAAGGACAGGAAAGGAAGGAGCCGCTATTTCACAATTACTTCAAGAAATTCGCCTAGCCTACTCAGCGAAAAGGACAGAACACATTTTACGTTTCTCTCTATTCGATCGAGATCGAATATACACGGTTCATACCCGTGACGATGTTACATAATATTTTACACAGACCTAAACATCATAATGCGCACTGAAGTATGTCTCGCAAGCGACAATTTATTTTCTTTTCCTTTAAGAAATAGCCTCCAATAAACATTACAGACTCTTGAAACATCCATCGTTATACAAATTTTCTGGCGGTTTTATCACAAACCCACCATGCTGGTGTTCATATATTGCTTGATATATTAAATAATGGCTTGTTTAACGCCGCCGCCAAGAGAAGTGACTATACAAATGGTTGGATACTAGCGACTAACGAACTGGAAAAGATGTAGAAAGAATCGATCGTGGACTATTTTGAAACATTTTACTTTCTCTGGTCGGATAGTCGGATCCCTGCCGAGATATGAACCTGGTAACTCCACATTACAGGTCAGAAACTTTATCGTCTCATCCACCTTGATCGATATATTAGTTCAGTAGAGAACTCAGAAGGAGGGTTGGATGAACTCCGGGGACAAAGTTTCTTAGCTCTGTCACCAAAAATTATGAAGAATTATGTCTCAGGTACTGACACCAGTAACTGAGTCACAACAAGACAAGAGGGACGTAAGTATTCAGCTCATTAACAAATTTCTAAATCGAACTTTGTCTTAGAAATAGCAGTGGCCTTAGGGTCAAAAGAGTTTTCTGGTTATCAGGAAAACCTACTATACTGAGCGAAGAAATACATATTATATTTAGACACAGTCACTACCACATCGGTTCTCTTGCAGAGCTAATCAGACACTGCAAGACCGATGGGCTAAGCCCTTGAAACGCAAACCTACCATTAGTCACACAAAGCGAGGTGTGTAGGATAAACAAATCTTTCACAGTTATGTGAGTAAAACTAATTTTTTCGTAACATAAAAAGACGGAAATTTGTCATAAATCCTTTATTCGAACAGTTGCTAATGAGAAAAAAACGGACGGTGGCAAGGGGAGTACTTCCCACGTGGCACACGACAAAGTAATTTACCAGAGGTGGTTTATAGTTAATTAAGGGCAATTCAACCCCCTCGGGACACGTGAACACGCGTGGCCGAATCAGAGAGCATAAAATTTGTTTGCAAGGGACTGATATGTCCCCAAGGGTTAACATTCACAGGGCAAGTGTTCCCATGTCTAGATTACGCATTATCTCTCACTACTTAATTACGTGATACCAACCGCGTGAGAGGGAGTCAAAGCCGCCTATGGTGGTAATTTGTGATCACGTCAACTACCTGAAAGCCTACCGTCATATACCACGAAGACGTACAGCTTCACACGATTCATACTCCAACCGCTTTGTCCACAGGAATGCCTAAGGCCGGAACCCATTGCCTAAGTGACGCAATTAAGGCAGGGCGAAATAACGCGGTTACGCTGTCGACATTCCAATCCCAGTAGCAACGGCAGCCAGTCTGTTTCATGACTACATTCATGTACTTAAAAAGGCGACTAACTTAAATAAAGTAAGTGAATTAAGAGTCTAACTTATATGCAGCAGAATCTTTTGTCAGAAGCTGGTCGGCGCTCAGTTTGACAAGGAATTTCTCGCTTCATTCTGCTATCTTCTGTGCTAGGAGAAAGTGTAGTAAGGAGGAAAATAACAAACTTCGAAGGAGCATACTGCCTCTGTCTTCATGCTTTATTATTATTAGGTATGACAGACAGGAGCAAGTTAGAAAAGAACAAATATCAGGGGAGCATAATGTCTCCATCTTCACGTTGCGATATTCCTGATTATGCCAGAGTGTACTAAGGTCATTCATTTCATTTAGTAGTCTGTCTTACGACAGGTCCAAAGCCTCTTCCAAAGCGAGCTCCTCACACAGTGAGAGCTAGAGCTTCCTCCTTCAAATGAGAGTAGTAGTAGTAGTAGTAGTAGTAGTAGTAGTAGTAGTAGTAGTAGTAAGGTAGAAAAGACCAAATTTTGGAGGAGCATACTGCCTCTTTCCTCACGCTGCGAAATTCCTGGTTATGCCAGAGTG
>Ga0123354_10004892_pt1 | contig 19211 bp, 10 predicted proteins | sample TergutLab28metaG_2_FD_97872 | JGI IMG/M metagenome (GOLD analysis project Ga0123354, IMG submission 97872) | Labiotermes labralis P4 segment gut microbial communities from Petit-Saut dam, French Guiana - Lab288 P4 | ecosystem: Host-associated > Arthropoda: Insects > Digestive system > Gut ...
CCAGTTGGGACGCAAGTACGCCGAAGCCCTGGGGCTGAAGGTGCTCGACGCCAACGGAAAACTCGTCACCGTCACGATGGGTTCGTACGGCATGGGCGTCACCCGCGCCGTCGCCATGGTGGCCGAGGCCAACTGCGATGAGAAGGGCCTGGCCTGGCCGCGCAACCTCGCGCCCTATGACGTCATCATCGTCGTGGCGGGCAAGGATGCCGAACTCTTGGACGCGGCCCGCACTCTGGCCGCCGACCTGGAGGTCGAGGGGATCGACGTCGTTCTCGACGACCGCCTCGTCTCCCCGGGAGTGAAGTTCGCCGATTCCGAACTGCTCGGGTTCCCCACATCAGTCGTTGTCGGACGGGGTTTGAAGGACGGTGTCGTCGAGGTGCGTGACCGGAAGCTGGGCACCAGCCGTACCGTACCCCTGGCAGACGCCGTCGCCAGTGTCATCGCCGACGTACGCGGGTAACCTCAGGAATCGGGCCATCCCGGCCACACCGCCGTACCGACGCCCAACGGCATTCCCACAGTGGCATTGTTCATCATGTACGTGATGGCTTGCGTGGGATCGGCCGCCGACGCGACCCACTGGGCTGAAGCTTGAACGAGACTTGCTTGTGTGGTGGTTAACAGGGCGAGACTGGCGTCGGCATCGCGTCCGGGGGGGAGTTGATAGATCGGTGGGTTGGTGTCCTGGGTGATGCCCATGCCTTGTGCCACGCTGACCAGCGACGCCGCGTCATTCTGTACAGTGCCGAGCACGGTCTGGTATCTGGACACGGTGCCGGACGCTCCCGGGTCGAGGAAACCCATCGCCGACCTGATGGCGAAGACCCCCTCGTCGTAGCGCGAGAGCAGGGTGTCCACCGCCGTCTTCTCGTCGAGCACCTGGATGGTTGCGCCCTGGTTGGCAGGTGTTGCCGTGTTGTACGTCCCACCCATCCCTTGGCGGATCTGCTCGGCAGAACAGGCGAGACTGGCCCAGAAGACGGCCGTCGTCCCGGTGGCCTGCTTGGCCTGGTCGAGGAAGGAATCGCGGGCAGTTTGCAGGGTGTCGTTCGCCGCGTCGGTGCCGTCCTGGATGGTGGTCAAACTACTGGCCGGACCGATGTCCACGTTGAGCACCGAGACCCGGTTGATCGGGTCCGGACCCACCAGGACAAGCCATTGGGCTTTCAAGGTGTCGGCCATCGCCGCCCACCGGTCAGTTGTCGGGTCCAGACTCGCCAACCCTGCCAGTGCGGCCCACGCCTGCTGGATCTGGGTAGCGGCCTGGGCCAGGTCCGAGGTCAGAGCGGGGTTCGCCGACGGCGGGGCCGGCGTACCGAAAATACGCGGGTCCGAGAAGGCACAGCCTGTCAGACTCGACAACACAAGGACGACAACAAGGGCCTTTCCCACCAGTTTTCCCATGTCATGTATCGTATCCAAAACCAGGCAACTGAGCTAAAGTTGACCTATCCCCGAACGGGACAAGTGAACCTGACAATCGAAACGGAGGCCGGCTGTGACGTCATTGGCGGAAGTGGTTGAGTCGGTCTTGGTGTCGATGAATATCGACCTTGAGGAGGTCAGACAGACCAAAGCCGGGTCACGAACCGTTGTCAGGATCACGGTCGACGGCGATGGGGGAGAGGGTCATGGGCTCAGTCTCGACGAGGTGGCCGAGGCGTCCCAGCAGATATCGCGGGCCTTGGATGACACAAATGTGATGGGGGACAAACCGTACGTCTTGGAGGTGGGGACCCGTGGGGTGGACCGCCCTCTGGTCACACCGGCGCACTGGCGTCGCAACACGGGCAGGTTGGTGAAAGTCGAGCGATCTGGGGGAGATCCGCTGACGGCGAGGATCGAGTCGGCGGACGAACAGGTGGTACACCTCGAAGGTGGGCTCACTCTGCCGTACGCTGACGTCAAAAGGGCCATTGTCCAAGTGGAGATGAATCGCGAGGACCCGGGAACAGAGGAATGACCATGGATATCGATTTGAGCGCTCTTCGGCAGCTGGAGCAGGAACGCGGCATCAAGGTGGATGTCATCATCTCGGCTTTGGAGGAAGCCCTCCTCCACGCGTACGAGAAGGTTCCCGGCCACACCGGCGGGGCTCGGGTGATCGTGGAGAGGCGTACAGGCAAAGTAGTCGTGTTGGTTCCCGAGCTGGACGAGGAGGGCGAGCAGATCGGCGAGTCCGACGCCACCCCCCACGACTTCGGCCGGGTGGCCGCTGCGACCGCCCGCCAGATCATCATGAACCGGATTCGCGAGGCGGAGGACGAGCAGAGGTATGGTCACTTTCTCGCCAAGGAGGGTGACATCGTCCTGGGCACGATCCAGCAGGACAAGGATTCCAGAACAGTACGCGTGGACCTCGGCTCGGTCGAGGCGATCATGCCGCAGGCCGAACAGGTGCCGGGCGAGAACTACACTCATGGGCTGAGGCTGCGGGTCTACGTCGTGGCGGTGCGCAAGGAACTGCGCGGGCCGCAGATCGTGGTCTCGCGCACCCATCCGGCCCTGGTCGAGAAGCTGTTCCGCCAGGAGGTGCCCGAGATCGCCGACGGGGTGGTCGAGATCCGCGAGATCGCCCGCGAGGCAGGGCACCGGACCAAGGTGGCAGTACGCTCCAAGTCAGCCGAGGTCTCCGCGAAAGGCGCTCTGATCGGGCCGATGGGCTCCCGGGTCAGAGCCGTGATGAACGAACTCAACGGCGAGAAAATCGACATTATCGACTGGTGTGAGGATCCTGCTGAGTTCGTGGCCCAGGCCTTGTCCCCGGCCCGGGTCTCCTCGGTGACCATCGTGGATCCGGCCGCCAAGAAGGCTTCCGCGGTCGTGCCCGACTATCAGTTGAGCCTGGCCATCGGCCGGGATGGGCAGAACGCCCGGCTGGCGGCCAAGCTGACCGGGTGGAGGATCGACATCCGTCCCGACACCGCCGACCAGAACTGACGGGGGTCCCGGGTGGCCGGGCGGTCAGGAGCCGAACCAGTCCGTACCTGTGTGGGGTGTCGCGCGCGCGAACCACAATCAGGGTTGGTGAGACTGGTCTGGGATGGGACACAGGTCGGTGCGAGCCGGACGGCTGTGGGGCGTGGCGCCTGGGTGCATCCGACCCGGGAGTGTCTGCAGCTTGTTGTTCGCAAGAAAGCATTGTCACGGGCGTTTCGGGCACCGGTCGTCGTGGATATCGACACACTTCTTGATGCTTGTGAAATTCGATGATTATTCACTGACGTTCAGGTGACCAGCCGCCTGTCCGCGTCACCTCTCCGTTCACACAACGCCGCAGCATTCTTGTTGAGATTGACGTGCAACAATGGGGGAAGGCCTCGAGAACTGACCAGCCTGGTGGCAGGATCGCTCCGAACCGTTCCGTTCGGTTCGCCTGCCCTGTGTACGCCGTAGTGACGCGGGATTCAGGCTGAAACTACGTGGTGAAGGGCCCTTTCCCGGTCGTCCACCGACCATCGGCAATGGTGAAAATTTTTGATTTATCCCTTATCAATTTCTTAGCCGGTGACCGTCCGGATGCATTGTGAACCTGACTGCCTGGAGATAGCATATTGCCTAACGGCCCCACCCCCTCGGGCCCACGGGATATGAAATCAGGCATGCATATGCTTCCTATCGTCGCGTCAAAGAAGACATCCGCTCCGACTCGCGGGCAACACCACCACCGTTCTAGCAGGGTTCTCAAAGTCGTGCCGGCGCTTGTCGCCGCGCTTCTCGTCATCCAGTCCTCGGCCGCTCAGGCCGTGATCCCAGCAGCCACATCCACCACATCCGTCATCACTGTCAAAGTCGGCGGCACCCGGTCCGGGGCAGTGGTCGTCAACCCGGTCGCCGGAGTCCAACTTTCCTTGTACGACGGCACGAACGCCACTATTCCCTCGTCGTCGGCCACTCCTTTGGGTGACGCCTGGGCCAAGTGCACCTCCGACGCCGATGGCGATTGCTCCTTTGTCGTCCCCGACACTGGTGTCGGGGGAGCGAACCGGGACAGGCGGTTCTACATCCAGCAGACAGGCTCCTCCCCGGCCGGTTGGTTCTCCGATCCCACCCTTGTGACAAGCACAAACGGGACGACTTTCAATTCCACCCCCTACGCGGTCCGTACTGGCGCCCAGTTGAGGGCCGGACAGAATTACGTGTCGACCACTGATTTCATGATCACCGGTACCGGGGCTCAAGCGTCCACCGGCATCTGGCCCGAGTCTTTGAACAACCCGCCGCTGCCTGACAAGTGTGGTCTCAATGTCGCCCTGGTCATGGACCTGTCGTACTCGGTTCAGGAGGCCTCGGCGCTGCCCCAGTTGAAGGCGGCGGCGAAGGGCCTGACCCAGGCCCTGGTCGGCACGGCCTCACAAGTGGGGTTGTACACCTTCGGCATCTCGGCCCCAGCGATGGGGACGGCCAACCAGAACCGGCCGCTGACCCCGGTGTCCACGCAGGCGGGCGCCGACATGGTCAATGGCTGGATCGACGGTATGTCCATCACCACGCCTGAGTCCACGAACTGGGACCGCGGCCTGTATCAGGTCGCCCAGCAGCAGAACTCACTGAAGGCCGACGAAAAGATGTATGACCTTGTCATCGTGATCACCGACGGCAACCCGACCCGTTACGGGGTTCCGGGAACCACCGCCGTTCCCTCCGACGGCATCCAGACCCGGTACGCCGAAATGGAGCAGGCCATCTTCTCCGCCAACGCCATCAAGGCCCGCGGGACGAGGATCGTCGCGGTGGGTGTCGGCGACGGTGTGACCGGCTCGGGGTACAACCTGGCGGCGGTCTCCGGCCCGGTTGCCAACAGCGATTATTATGCGGTCGGCTGGGAGCAGGCAGCGGAAACTCTGCAGCAACTGGCTCTCAAAGGCTGCGCCGCCGAAACGACCGGTTCGCTGACTGTGATCAAGCAACTGGTCCCCGAGGGCGTGACCGACCTCACTCAGGGCCAACCGCTCGGCGGCTGGACGATGGACGCCACCTCGCCAGACGCCTTGTTGGACGGACATTCCAGTACGTCGGGTGTCACCTCGGTGGGGACGGGCGCTGTCAGTTTCAATGTCGATTTCGCGGACGCTGCGTCGGCCAGCGTGTCCGTCGACGAGAATGTGGCCGGGCAGTCACCGCCGTACAACAACTATGTCCATTTGCGCTATCCTGATGCCGCGAACCCGGCTGATCCGGCCAACGCCAATGCCCAGTGCACTCTGCTGACAGCCGATGGCACACAACCATTGGCGGTGACCGATGGTGCCGGTGACGCGTTCTCGGTGACGATGGCGCCGGGAGACATTGTCTCCTGTGTGATCTACAACCAGGTGTACACTGGCCCGAATATGACCGTGCAGGTCGACAAATCCTGGAACATCGACGGGACGACCTACGCCCAGGGCACCCAGCCCCCGGAGTTCTCCGCGACGTACTCCTTCCAGGATGTCACCGACCCGGCGAACCCGGTGAACTATCCGAACCTGGCCTGGGGGACCACCTACCCCAATCTGACCACTGGCACGGCCGGGATCGTCACTGAAAACGTGTCTTTGCCCGATGGATGCTATTGGGTGAGTGATGTCAACGGCCGCAATCCGTCGAGTCCGGGCGGGCCCGACGCGGACATGATGGGTGTGCAGATGCAGCCGGTCAACCCCGCAACCGGTGTCGCCATCGTGGGCGACGGGCCGTACAACCTGGCCACACCCACGCACAACGCCGACGGGTCCTACACGGCGACCAGCTATCAGGTGGCCATCGATCAGGGCAGCCAGGGTACGGTCGGCGCCAACCGCTGGAAGGTGACCAACTCAGTGACCTGCCATCCGATGATGGTGCTGGCCAAGATCGTCAACGATTCCCCCGACCTGCAACTGCCGGCGGCCAGCCCCTTCGACTGGTCGATGACAGCGACCAATGAGGCCACGAGCGCCGTCAGTTCACCACCGTGGTATCAATACCCGACCTGTGACCAGGCTCCTCCGGGCGAGCCGTGCTATGCGCGCGGCGACTACGCGATCGCGGAGCCGTTCCCTGTCGACGCGGGCGCGTCCTACATTCTCAACGAGTCGTCGACCGCCGCCGGATCCGGGGCCTATGTCCAGGACACCATCGGCGCGTCGAACGAGGTGCTCGGAAATACCAGCGGGTCGTGGTTGTGCTGGGGCTTGGACCCGAACACGGGCGCCTACCTCGGCCAGATCGGTCCGGCGGGTACGTCGGGACAAGTGACTATTCCCTATGGCGTGCCCTATGTCGAGTGCGCGGCGGTCAACTCGACCGCTGAATTCAGCGCCACCAAGCAGGTCGTGGGCGGTTCCGCCACTCCGGCCGATTGGACGTACACTCTGACTCCCACCGGGACGGTCGCCGCCGGTGCGCCGTCGATCTCGGACGCGGCCTGGGGCCAGCCTGAGCGGATTCGCCCTGGTCAGCAGTACACCGTCAATGAGAGCAGTGGTCCGTCGAATTACGCGCTGACCGATCTGAAGTGCACCTGGGATTCGCCCAGCGCCGATGGCAGCGATGTGGACCATCATGTCAACGAGTCCATCATCAACAATCCGGTGATCACCGTGGCATCGAATACGGCGGCCTCGTGCGTCTTCACGAACAGTGCCAAGGCGACATTGACATTGACGAAGCGGGTTTCGACTGTGCCAGACCCCCTTGAGGTCGGCAGTTTGTTCACGTACTACATCGATGTGACGGCGGGTCCGGATGCGGATGCGACGAACGTGTCGGTGACCGATCCTGTGCCGGCTGGCTTGGACGTGGTCTCGGTCTCGACGGCCACGCCGGGCTGGACGGTCGGCCACACCGGCAACGCGGTCACCGGAACCGCGGCCAGCATGACCAAGGGTTCGACAGTGACCATTGCTGTCGAAGTGCGTGTCTTGGATGGATTCACTCCCGGTGAGGATTGGGTCAACACAGCTTGTGTGGTCGCGTCGAATGTGGACGGGCAGACGTGTGACTCGGTCACTGTTCCGCCGCCCCCGCCCCCGCCGGGCGCCTCAATCACGCTGGTCAAGCGGGTCTCGACTTTGCCGGATCCGATTGCTGTGGGCAGTTTGTTCACCTACTACATCGATGTCACGGCGGGTCCGGATGCCGATGTGACCGATGTGGCGGTGTCGGATCCGGTGCCAGCCGGTCTGGATGTGATGTCCGTCTCGACGGCTGCACCGGGTTGGACGGTCGGCCACACGGGCAACGCAGTCACCGGTTCTGTTGCCACGATGCCCAAGGGTACGACAGTGACCATTGCGGTCGAAGTACAGGTCCTGGATGGATTCACTCCCGGTGAGGATTGGGTCAATACGGCCTGTGTCGTCGCGTCGAATGTGGAGGGACAGTCGTGTGACACGGTCACCGTACCGCCGCCTCCTCCACAGCCTGGTGCGTCGTTGACCCTGGTCAAGCGGGTGTCGACCTTGCCGGATCCGATTGCTGTGGGCAGTTTGTTCACCTACTACATCGATGTCACGGCGGGTCCGGATGCCGATGTGACCGATGTGGCGGTGTCGGATCCGGTTCCCGAGGGGCTGGATGTGGTCTCAGTCTCGACAGCCGCACAAGGCTGGACGGTTGGCCACACCGGCAACGCTGTCACCGGGACGACAGCACTGATGACCAAGGGCACAACTGTGACGATTGCGGTCGAAGTGCGGGTCCTGGATGGCTTCGCTTCCAGCGCAGAGTGGGTCAACACCGCTTGTGTGACTGGGGCCAATGTGGAGGGTCAGTCGTGTGACACGGTCACCGTACCTCCGCCCGGGCCGCCACCGGGCGCGTCGTTGACGCTGGTGAAGCGGGTGTCGACGTTGCCTGATCCGATCGCGGTCGGGAGTTTGTTCACCTATTATGTGGATGTCACGGCGGGTCCGGATGCGGACGTGTCGGATGCGTCGGTGTCGGATCCTGTGCCGGATGGGCTGGATGTGATATCGGTGACCACGGCCGCACCGGGGTGGACGGTCGGCCATACAGGCAATGCAGTCACCGCAACGACAGCACTGATGCCCAAGGGTACGACAATCACCATTGCGGTGGAAGTGCGTGTCCTGGCTGGCTTCACCCCCGGTGAACAGTGGGTCAACACTGCTTGTGTGATTGCGTCGAATGTGGAGGGTGAGTCGTGTGACACGGTCACCGTACCTCCGCCTTCGCCGCCACCGGGCGCGTCGTTGACGCTGGTCAAGCGGGTGTCGACGCTGCCCGATCCGATCGCTGTTGGCAGTTTGTTCACATACTATGTGGATGTCACGGCGGGTCCGGATGCGGATGTCACGGATGTGTCGGTGTCAGATCCTGTGCCGGATGGGCTGGATGTGATCTCGGTCTCCACGGCGACGCCCGGATGGACGGTCGGCCACACCGGCAATGCGGTCACGGGATCCGTGGCCAGTCTGCCGAAGGGTACGACGGTCACGATTGCGGTGGAAGTACGGGTCTTGGGCGGATTCACACCTGGTCAGGAGTGGGTCAACACGGCTTGTGTGACGGGTTCGAATGTGGAGGGTGAGTCGTGTGACACGGTCACCGTACCTCCGCCGGGGCCACCACCGGGTGCGTCGTTGACGCTGACCAAGCGTGTTTCAACGTTGCCTGATCCGATCGCCGTGGGCAGTTTGTTCGCCTACTATGTGGATGTCACGGCTGGCCCGGATGCCGATGTGACGAACGTGTCAGTGTCGGATCCCGTTCCGGCCGGGCTGGAGGTAGTCTCGGTCACGACGGCGACACCTGGTTGGACGGTCGGCCACACCGGCAATGCGGTCACGGGATCCGTGGCGAACATGCCGAAGGGCACCACAGTCACGCTGGTTGTCGAAGTACGGGTGCTGGACGGATTCACCACCGGTGAGGATTGGGTGAACACTGCTTGTGTGACGGGTTCGAATGTGGAGGGTCAGTCGTGTGACACCGTCACCGTACCGCCGCCTCCGCCGGTCCCCGGAGCGTCGCTCACGTTGCTGAAGCGCGTGTCGACCCTGCCCGATCCTCTCGAGGTCGGCAGTGTGTTCACCTATTATCTGGATGTCACGGCCGGTCCGGATGCGGACGTGACGAATGTGTCGGTGTCGGATCCGGTGCCGGATGGGCTGGATGTGATAGCGGTGACGACGGCTGCACCAGGGTGGACGGTCGGCCATACCGGCAATGCGGTGACAGGAACTGTTGCCAGCATGCCGAAGGGCACAACAGTCACCCTGGCGGTCGAGGTGCGTGTCCTGGATGGGTTCTTGGACAGTGAGCCGTGGGTCAACACCGCGTGTGCGAATGGCTCGAATACCAGGGCCCTGAGTTGCGACACGGTGGTCGTACCCCCTCCGCCGCCGGAACCCCAGCAACCGCCGATTCCGCCGGAGCCCCCGCTCACGCCGACTCCGCCGCTCACGCCGACTCCGCCCCTGGAACCGGCGCCCCCCACAACCCCGGGCACTCCGTCCATTCAGTCCGGTGGTTTCGTTGCAGATGATCAAGGGTCCTCAGCGGCTCTGATTCTGGCGATGGCGTGCCTGGCCGGCGCAGCACTCGTCCTGCGATTGCGCAAGACGGGCCTGCGACCTGTGAAGGCGCTCCCTCGCCTGGTGGTCCCACGAAAAATTGGTCCGCGAAGAGCGCTCCCCTCGACGCCAAGAAGGGGAGCACCACGCTCTTAAGGTGATCGAACAACGTGGTTGACACCGGTGGCGGGTCATGTCATAGTCGGAGACATGACCCGCCACATCTCTTGTTTTTTGACAGTACGAGTAATGTCACTTGCCTAATGATGAGAAGTTGAACACCCATTTTACAAGGTGTTTTACAATGAGACTCCGACGAATACGGGTTCCGGTTCTAGACGAATCCCGTAGGTTGTCAGTACGGCGTCTCGTATCTTCCGGGCCAGCCTGAGGATGTCCTGGGCAGTGGCATGTCCTGTGTTGGTGAGAGCCAATACATGTTTTGATGACAAGGCGGCTGGTCCCAGGGCGTACCCCTTGTGGAAGCCGGCGTGGTCGATCAGCCAGGCGGCGGATGTCTTGACCGTGCCGTCGGGTTGGGCGAACCGGGGGGCATCCTCGGGCAACGTGGCGGCCACCGCGCTGGACACGATCGGGTTGGTGAAGAAACTGCCGGCGCTCCACGTGTCGTGATCGGCGGGATCGAAGACCATGCCCTTGGCCCGTCTGAGGGCGAGGACTGCTTGACGAGCGTCGGTCAGCGGTACTCGGGTGCCGATGTCGACACCCAGATGACCTGCCAGTTCGGCATAGGCGACCGGTTGACTGAGCCCGAATCCACCGATCCATTGCTGCTGCGCGAGGTTCAGGTCCACGCTCAGCACCACGTACTGGTCGCGTTGTTGCTTGAAAAGGCTGGTACGGTACCCGAAACCGCAGGCGTCGGGGGAGAGGGTTACGATCTGTTTGGCAGGTCTGTCATAGACTCGCACCGCGTGGATGACCGATGCGATCTCCGCTCCGTACGCCCCGATGTTCTGCACCGGAGCAGCGCCCACCAGACCCGGGATTCCCGAGAGCATCTCCAACCCGCTCCACCCTTGGGCGATCGTGTGCTCGACGAGTTGGTCCCAGGGTTGCCCCGCGGCGACCCTCAGGTGGATTCCGGTTCCTTGAGTTGTCTGTTGCTCGATCCCCTGGGTGGCGACCACCACGACAGTCCCTTCGAACCCGTCGTCGGACACCAACATGTTCGATCCGCCGGACACGACCAGCACCGGTGTGGACGCCAGATCCCCCCGCTGAACAGCGCCGACTAGCTCGTCCTCAGTCTGGGCGATCACGAGATTTCGGGCTGGTCCGCCGATCCGAAAGGTTGTGAAGTGCGCCAGGACAGCGGGGTTGTTGGGTAGCACGGGATGAGCCGGGGAAAGCGGCGTGGAGGGAGAAGGTGGGTTGTTCACAGACGTGGGGCTGGTGGGTGAGGGACCAGGATCAGCGCACTGCTCAGGGCTCTTGGCAGGACGCCCGGCAGATCCGTTGGAACCACTACTCATGATGTTCATCATAATGGGACTTGGTACATTAGGTCGGGTGAGTCCTGGGTCGCCGATCGATGTGAGCGTGGATGCGAACCTGCCCATCGCGGCCCATGCCGACCAGATCGCGGACCTGATCCGTACCCACCAGGTGGTCGTCGTGGCGGGGGAGACCGGGTCGGGGAAATCAACCCAACTTCCCAAGATCTGCCTGCACGCGGGCCGGACGCGGATCGGGCACACCCAACCGCGCCGGATCGCTGCCCGTAGCGTGGCAACTCGAGTTGCCGAGGAGCTGGGCACCGCGTTGGGCGACGTGGTCGGCTACCAGGTACGTTTCGAGGCGACGACGTCCCGTGCCACCCAGTTGAAGGTCATGACCGACGGCATCCTCCTGGCTGAGATCGGCCACGACCGACTGCTTCGCCAGTACGACACGATCATCGTCGATGAGGCCCATGAACGTAGCCTCACCATTGATTTCCTGCTTGGCTACCTGAAACAGTTGCTCCCCAAGCGACCGGACCTGAAGGTCGTCATCACGTCGGCAACAATCGACACGGCCCGTTTCTCGGCCCATTTCGACGATGCTCCCATCGTCGAGGTGAGCGGACGAGCGTACCCGGTCGAGGTGAGGTACGCCCCCCTGACCGACGATGACGACCCCATCGCCGCCATGGTCAACGCCGTGGCCTCTCTGCCGCGCCACGGCGACATCCTGGTTTTCTGTTCAGGCGAGCGCGAGATCAAAGACGCCGCCAAGGCTCTGACGGACTCGCGCCTGGCAGTCGAGGTATTGCCTCTGTTCGCTCGCCTGACCATGCAAGAACAAGCCCGTGTCTTCAGCCCGCACTCCGGCCAACGCGTCGTCCTCGCGACCAATGTCGCCGAGACCTCACTGACCGTTCCCGGTGTCCGCTACGTCGTGGACCCCGGCTTTGCCCGCATCTCGCGCTACTCGGCCCGAACCAAGGTCCAACGTCTGCCCATCGAACCGATTTCCCAGGCCTCAGCCAACCAGCGGGCCGGGCGCTGCGGCCGGGTGGCCCCCGGCATCTGCGTACGGCTGTATTCCGAAGAGGATTTCCTCGGCCGCCCGCGGTACACCGAACCCGAAATCCTGCGGACCAATCTGGCGTCTGTCATCCTGGCCATGGCCAACGCCCGCCTGGGCGACATCACCAAATTTCCCTTCGTCGAGGCTCCCGACCGTACTCACATCACCGACGGCCTGAGACTGTTGACCGAATTGGGCGCCATCACCGGTACGGGCAACGAACCACGCTTGACACCGCTGGGCCACAAACTCGCCAACCTGCCGATCGACCCGCGGTTGGGCCGCATCCTCCTGGAGGGCGCCGAGCAGGGCTGTCTGAAAGAGATCTTGGTCATCGTCGCCGCGCTCAGTATCCAGGATGTACGAGAGCGTCCCCTGGAGCAGCGCGAAAAAGCCGACGCCATGCACGCCCGGTTCACCACCGACACCGGCTGGGATTCTCCTGGAGGGGGTGGCCGGTCCGAACCACGCCACTTCTCTCCTACCCTTCGATCAGGCCACCAGAAGACTTCTGACAAGGAAGAATACAGTTCCGCATCAACTGACGACGGCTCAGCACCCGTCATCATACCCCACCAGGGTTGGAAGGGAGGATCAGGCGGGGGCATGGGGCAAGGGGGTTCCCACCCCGAAGCCGGTTCCACACCAGCCCGGATCACCCCCCACACCGGCTGGAAGGCCGGACCCCACGTGGGCAAGGGGAAATCAGGTCGCGGTCCCAACACACCTCAGCCAAGTCCCGGCGGTGACTTCGCAGTTCTCCTGCGCCTCTGGGACTATCTCAGAGCCCAGCGCAAGGAACTATCATCCTCCAAGTTCCGCACCATGTGCCGTACTGAGTTCCTGAACTACACCAGGGTACGAGAGTGGCAGGACCTAGTGACCAGCCTTCGCGAGGTCTGTAAACAGATGCATCTGCCACTCGGATCCCACGTATCCAGTCAGATCCGTGGCTCGGCCCACCCACGCACCACACTCCCCGATGGGACAAATGCCCGTGTTCCGGTGCCCGATTTCTCCTCATCGCTCATGGACTCCATCCTGACCGCATGTCTGTCTGGCTTGCTGTCCAATATCGGTGCCCGCATCCTGGACCCGGATTCCGGCAACCGTCCCCGTCGTCGGGGGCCGCGCGAATATTTCGGCGCCCGGGGTGCCCGATTTGCCATCTCACCAGGGTCGACGCTGGCCAAGAGCCAACCGGACCTGGTCATGGCCGTCGAGCTGGTCGAGACCACCCGGCTGTGGGCCCACACCGTGGCGCCCATCTCGGTTGCCCAAGTCGAGGCGGTGGGCTCTCACATGCTCACCCGGACGTACTCGGAACCGTTCTTTTCCTCGTCAACCGGCACAGTCCTGGCCCACGAAAAGGTCAGTTTGCTGGGTGTGCCGCTGATCGCCGACCGCCGGGTGGGCTACGGGGCCATCGACCCCGAACAGGCCCGGGCCATCTTCCTCCAGTCGGGCCTGGTGGAGGGCCTGGCGATTCCCGACCGGGGCGCCCCGTACTCCAAGGTCGCCGCCCACAACGCCACAGTACGCGCCGGTGTCGAGGCCCTGGAGGACAAGGCCCGCCGCCGAGGCCTGGTGGCCGACGACCAGGCGATCTTCGACTTCTTCGACTCCCGCATCCCCGCAGGCATCTGTTCCCTGGCCGCACTCGACGGCTGGCTCAGAACCGATCCCCGTCATCCGGCCCTCCTGAGGATGACAACAGACGATGTCCTAGGTCAAAATGTGGCCCTGACCAGCGAGGACTACCCGGACTCCTGGTCTTTCGGCCCGATCCCGCTCGGGCTCGACTATCACTTTTCGCCGGGCGAGGACCGCGACGGTGTGACAGTGGCCGTACCCCTGTCTGCCCTCAGCGCCCTCGACCCCGCGCCCTTCACCTGGGGTGTGCCGGGGACCCGCCGCGAACTGGCCGCCGAGTTGATCCGTACCCTGCCCAAGCCCGTGCGCACCCGTTTCGTACCTGCTCCCGATTGGGCTGGGCGCGCACTGGACTGGCTGGAGTCCAACGGTGCCGACCACAGTCAACCCTTTGCCGCCGAACTGGCCCGCGCCCTCCAAGCCTTGTCCGGCCAGCCCGTCGACGGTTGGAACCAAGACAAGTTGCCCGCCCACCTGAGGATGGGTTTCCTGGTCTCAGCGGGGGAGAAGACCACCTTCAGTCGCGACCTCGATTCTCTTCAGGCCGATCTCCACCGCGAGGTCCACGAGAAACTGGCAACGTCAAGTCCCCGCAAACGCGCATCGGGTACGACCTGGGTCTTCGGCGACATCCCCGAGTCCGTCACCATTCGCGACCACGGTGTGATCGTCACCGGCTATCCGGCCTTGAAAGACGGGGGATCGATGGTCGCCGAAACCCTGCTCACCAGTGTGGAGGCCGCCCGCTGTGCCCATGTCCGCGGCCTGGCCCGCCTGACCGGTTTCGCCCTGCCCGAACCCTACAAATGGGTGGTCGCCCACCTCACCAACCCCGACAAGTTGGCTTTGGGGTCGAGCCCCTACCCGTCGGTCCCCGCCCTGATGGCCGACGCGAGGTTCGCCGCGATCCTCTCGCTCGTCTCCGCCCACGACCCCTGGTCAGTACGCGACCAGTCCGCGTTCGACCAGACAGTCGTGTCAGTACGCCCCGAGCAGGTCGAAGGAACCCACCGTCTGGTCCTCCTGGCCGCCGAAACCCTCCGCGCCCACGCCGCAGTACGCCAGGCCCTCACCGGAATCCCGACCGGCTCCGACCTCTACCATGACGTGACATCCCAGGTGAATGACCTGGTCTTCAACGGTTTCCTCCTCGTCATCCCCCCACGCTGGCTCCCCCGCGTACCCATCTGGCTCAAAGGTGCCGAAATGCGCCTGAATTCGGCTCGCCAAGACCCCCGCCGCGACCAAGCCCGCCAAGATCAGTTGTCCCCAGTACTGGACGCGTACGCCCAACTCGTCGGCGCACACGCCGATGGACCGGGCAGCGGACTCCGCAGGGCTCCATCGACCGACGCCCACGACCGTACCGCGACCGACGCCCACGGCCGTACCGCGACCGACGCCCACGACCGTACCGCGACCGACGCCCGCGACCGTACCGCGACCGGACCCCGCGACTCCACTCTTCCCGATGAGATCACCCGTATCGGCTACCTCATCGAAGAGTTCCGACTCCAGGTTTTCGCCCAGACCTTGCGTACCGCCGAAACCGTCTCAGTCAAGCGCATCCTCCAAGCCATCTCCCAGATCACGTGACATCGACTGCGTCCACTTTTTTGGCGCGAAGTGCAATTGCATTATGACCATTGTGCGACATGCTCACCGTCATGGTTCTTGTCGGATCACTCATGGTGCTGATGGCTAGCGTACTGACAATGAACCGTGATCCTGCATAGGATCCCAGGATTGATGAAGACTGGTGGGAGAGGAGATGACCAACCCGCCACCCGTGTGGTGGAGCGATGGAATCTGTGACCACCCATCCCCCGTCGACGCATTGGGTGAGCTTAATCAACGAGGTCCGCAATCCTGCGTCATTCAGCCTGGAAATGAAGAAAGACAGGGAAATATTGTAGTTGTGTGACAGTCTCATGACATCGTCGATTGTTGTGACGTGAGTACCATCAACACTGGCCCATTGAATTGGGTACAGCAGTTCGAACGCCAATTGGTCACACAAACGCTCAACACCTTCCGTTGAAACGTAATCGGCTATTTGCTCAAGATCGCGTCCCATGATGTTTCGGGAATAGGCCTGTCTCGCCTGGAGGAGGCTCGTTGATGTGTCTGCTAGGCCCTCAAAGTTGAACAGAGGATCGAACAACACGTGTGCACACTCGTGTGCGAGTGTCATCCGGCGTCGACCGCTGACACGAGTGTATTGAACTTGGATGACAGGACCTCGCGCGCCCCAGACTGTGTATCCATGCATGCGTTGTTGTCTGTAGAGTACGTCGATTACTCCTATGTGGTGGCGCAGTTTATCGAGATCACATGCTAAAGCATGAGTCCGCTCTGGCAACAAGCGACCAACAATTCTTCGGATGGGCATGACGATGCTTTTCATGGCATTCACAGTCGCCGAAGATTGTCGAGGTTTGCCCACGCTTCGACCGGGACGGGAGAACTTCGATAGGACAGCCCAAAGATGGCGGGGTCTTCTTCCCATACGTCAAGCAATTCGATCACGGGCAAATAGAAATTGTCGCCATACTCTCGTCGCCCGTAAGCAAGGAGATTTCGGAAAGACTCCACTCTCAATCCTTGATCATCCATCTTGGAGACTTTGCGCGAAGGGGCATTCGTGATTGTGGTCAGCCATTCCCGGATGACGTGACTGGCTTGTTGGTAGTGGAGTGGCTCACTCCAGAACCGTGCCATGTCGAATGTAGCAAAGGGAGAAATGAATGCATCGGGGCCCAGTGCCAACACCTTCTCATAGATGGGGGGATGGTGTTCATGTTCGATTCTCGCCAGCCATCGAGACCTCGCCATGATGCTCTCACGGTGGTCCTCCAGGAACTGGCGAACATGCTCGCATGCTTGTCGTTCAGTGAGGTAAGTGTGATGAATCTCACCGCTGAGTTCTTTGGACCCGAACCTCTCCGATGTCTCGTTGTCGTCCGATTGCAGGACGAGCTTGGGCATCATGGCCCCACTTGCTATCTGCAATGACTTGCCCATCCCAACTCGACCGTGGGGAGACAAGGTGATGGTGGCAGAACTCCTCAAGAGGGCAGCCCAGGTGCCCTGTTCGTAACGTTGATTGGGCTGGTCAATCGGTGCATAACGCGCGGAGACATCGCATTGGAAACCTTCATCCTCAACCAGACGCTTGATTTGCTCTGAGAGTCGCTTGAGCTGTAGCCACGATTCTCTGTGTTCCTCAGCTCCAGTCCTGAACATGTTTACTTGAATGATTGGCGACTCCTGTTCAACTGGGAGAAGCCTCCTTGGCCTTCCACTTTGTGTGTCGGTCGAGTAACTGTAGTCTCCATCGAGTTCGGCAGTAAGTTTCTCTTGCCTGTCTTCATCGTTCAATTCTTCCGAGAGCAGACATCGAACCAAACTATCGCTAAAGCGGGATATTGGATTGCAGGTGAAATACTGGCAGAACTGGTTGATGAATGTAGTTAGCATCGGTAGGCACTCTCTGCACAGACAACCAGGGTGGCCATCGTGTATGAGGTCATGGAGAAAGGACACTGCGTTTAGAGACAAGGCCGAGATGAGGCGAGGTTCCGATTGGGAATTTGCCTGAGCGAGTTGAATCGTGTTGGTGAGAACGACGCAGACACCCTCTGCTAATGACTGTGTTATGGGGATGACGACTCCACTGTCGCTAATTCTGAAAAGCGGCTCCCGTACTTCGTGTTTAGTCAAGACACGGTCGACGATACTGCCAAGTGGAATGTTGTCGATGGTCATGAGTGCCTGCTTAGAAAGATGGAACTACGGTTTCCCTGCTTACGTATCGTCTGACTTGGATTCTGAGCCAAAGAAATACCCAATGACTAATGAAACGAGTGGGACCAAGACTTTCAGAACTTCGAAGACAGTGTCTTCGGCCCTCGTGCTGGAGGTGCCAAACCAGTCCGAGAGCGCGGAGAACAGAATGCCAGCAATCATGATTCCAACCATCGCCCAGGTCAATACGAGGGCAAGTGTCCTCCGCACACGTCGGGGATTGCTGTTGAGAGCGTTGATTTGACCAATGGTTGTGTACGGTGGGGTGAGAGGAGCTCCCGTTTCTACTTGCGGGGGTAGTTCGATCCCCGATACGGAATAATCGGGTTGGGCGGGCAGGGGTTCCAGTGGAACCCCTGCCGAGCTCTTCTCATCATCTGAGACCATGAGTGCTCAGACCTCCATCCTTACCGGATGGCGCTGAGTGACATCAGAGGCGTCAGGCGGGCAGACGACTTCGATCTTGTTCCCCTGTCTGACTTGATCGGTGAAGAACTTGCGATCAGCAATAGCCATGCGCAGTTCTTCGGTGACCGTACGCCCGCTCACCTCTGACATTTCACGTAGCAGGTCGAGAACCTCATCTGTGAGATTGACTGTGAGCTTCTGTTTTGTTGCCACCCTTGAGACTTCCTTTCCAATTGATACGCCATATTTACGGTGATTATCTGTACTGTATACAGTTTAGATACGGCCGTCAAGGGTCTGCTCTCACCACTGTGCCCATGTTCACCCATAGATGAATAGGACACAACAGAGAGACTTCGTATGGGCCTGCCAGTCGCATGCAATCGATAGACCATCTTTCCGAATCGCGCGAGTGGGCGTGCAGTCGTGATGTGATGAGCATGTCCAGTGGACCCGGAGTGGGCCTGGAAAAGCAACGTAATCCCAGAGTGTCCTTAGGGGTTTTGTGGTGGTGGGCTGGTTCCGGTTGGTCCGGTGTCTGTGCGGGTTGGTGGTCGATCAGGACAGGGGTGATGTTGGGGTGTCAGGACAATGGTGCTGGTTTTTGGGTGTCGTGGGGGTGCGGGTGTGGTGTCGGTGGTGCCGTCGGGTCCTACACGGAAGGTTTGGCCGAGTCCGGTTCGCCAGTAGAAGACTCCGGGTTCGGGTTGTTCGAGTATCCATCCGGCATGGGTTTTCACACGGTGTGACCGGCGAGCCAAGGGAGCCAGATTCGAAGTCCGGGTCTGATCCGGGCGTCCGGGAACATAGGGGTCGACGTGGTCCAAGTCGAGATGACGGGCTTCACGAGACGAGTACGGGAAGGCTTCCCAGGCGTCTCGGGCGAGCACATGTTCACGGATGGATGGGGGAATGTCGTAGCGGTCTGTACCCGGATCATTGTCACCGAGGTGGAGGACCGGAGTCACCCGGATGCGGGCATGACCAACCACACGAGCCAAGTCTTGCACCCGTACTGGACCCAAGCGCTCCACCCGCGCCACACCCTCACCGCGCATCAAAGCATCCCCGGACAAGTGCACATACACGCGCGCGACCGGTTGTGACCGTTCCACTTGCTGGGGTGTGGGTATCGGCGGGTCAGGCTGGTCGGGGTCCATGCCCCGGCGGGTGTGCACACCCAACATCGATAATGCTAGGGCGGGGGTGGCGAGGATACCGACCGCCGCGGCACGACGATGGTCCTTGTCCCGGGTGTCACCTTGTTCCGCCATCACGTCAGCGACACGGTTGAGGGTCGCG
>Ga0123354_10004893_pt1 | contig 19208 bp, 15 predicted proteins | sample TergutLab28metaG_2_FD_97872 | JGI IMG/M metagenome (GOLD analysis project Ga0123354, IMG submission 97872) | Labiotermes labralis P4 segment gut microbial communities from Petit-Saut dam, French Guiana - Lab288 P4 | ecosystem: Host-associated > Arthropoda: Insects > Digestive system > Gut ...
CATTGTGATCTACTGCTTCTATTGAGATGTAATTTTAATGATTTGAATCATTTTGTAACTTTAACAAGCACAAGGTTAAGACTCAATGAAGATGATGCAGATGCACTGAAACATGTAGGAGTACTTACGGTGTATAAAATATTATTAATATATATATATATGTGTGTGTGTGTGTGTGTATGTGTGTGTGTGTGTGTTGCGCATTTGTTGGTCTAGATAATAAATCAATACACAAGTTTGATCATATCTCCATCAATTCTTCTCAGGACGAGAAATATTTCAGACAAAATTGAAGAGGAAATCGAAAGAAAATCATACCGTCTATGAGATGTGGAAAAATATTGTAGAGCAGGGGAGGCCACTGATGAGAGTATGGAGCATGCGCATTGTATGCTGGACAATTAAGACCACACACGCACACACTAACAACAGGTAACACTTATTGCTTTTCCACTGCTACAATAGTTGCATGAACGCGCCTCGATATTACGTTCTACGTACATTGCCTTTTTGTTAACTATAGCCAAGGCGACTGGAAAGTAAATGCATGGGGTACTTAACACGGAAAACGAAGTGTGTAAACTTTAAAATATTAAATACGCCTTAGCAACAAGACATTATATTAGGTTTAGTAGTCTGGTGACCAAGAAACGCATTATTCTACAATCTAGGCATTCTTTCTATTACTTAGCTCCTATATGTAGAATTGTGCATTTATTGGTGTTAGCAGATTTGTAATACACGTACATCAGAGTGCACGGAATGAACAATGCGAAAATTACATTCGGAAAAGCACCCGTTTAATATGATGTGCTAACTTTAAAATCACGGATGAAATACATTTTCCTGGTCAGTTGATATGGCGTCAAGGAACAACAGCATGGCCTCCAGGAAGTTCCAGTTTTACTCCGTCTGAGTTCCTTTTCTTGAGTTGCTCCTCAAAATCGAGAATTTTTTTTGAACTCTAAAAAGAAAGGCTGAAGAAATCAAACGAGATGCAACAGTATGCAGATATTTATTTGCTGCTAAATTACTCTACATGTTTCGGGCGTCCGTCGCGCCCATCGTCAGGAGTACATACAGCTGTAGTTGAAGACTATGCGGGAAGCAAGCTTCCTCAAACGTGACCTTATTCATTTACTGCTAAATGATTCTACATGTTTCGGGCGTCCATCGCGGCCATCAACAGGAGTACATAAAACTGTAGTTGCAGCCTCTGGTACAGATCGTACTTCCTCAAACGTGACCAAAGGTCACGTTTGAGGAAGCAGGCTTTCCGCATAGTATGATCTGTAACTACAGTTTTATGTACTCCTGATGATGGGCGCGATGGACGCCCGAAACATTTAGAGTAATTTAGCAGTAAATGGTTAAGGTCACGTTTGAGGAAGCTTGCTTCCCGCATAGTATGATATGTACCAGAGTCTGCAACTACAGCTTTATGTACTCCTGATGATGGGCGCGATGGACGCCCGAAACATGTAGAGTAAATTAGCAGTAAATAAATATCTCATATTGTTGCATCTCGTTGGATTTCTTCAACCTAGAATTACGATGCACGGAACCACGAATATAGAATATAAAATTCGAAAAAGAAAGTCGAGATACTTCTGCCTCTATTGCCCTTAAGAAAAAGTTTTCAGTCTGTGTATTTTACGCTGCACAATTGTATGCAAAATTATGGGGAATGCGTAGAAATATAAGACTAAATTGTATTATAAGGGTTCAAAAAGAATCCAAAATCTGCAGCAATAGAGCATTCTATTTAGCTTTACGTATTTATTTTACAATCATCCTGTACATTAAAAACGCATCAGTGCTGATCTGTACAGCTTATTTCCAAATTCATACAATTCTGGGAACTGAAACTTAATGGGAGAATACTTTGAATATAAACAGTACATTACAGCAATGCTCCATTTACTAACTGATCCGATGTGAGACAGAAGATCTCATTGTTCGAAAGTCACATTTTATATGGCACGCTTATTTAATGACGCCGAACTCATTTGCCAAAACCACAGAAGCTACATTTAGCCTATGTATGGAGATACCTAATTCGAAGCTCTACCTGAATACAGCTTATTCTGGCAATTATCTTCTGTGCTTACTTTTGGTTTTACCAAAAGAACATGGGCACAGTATTTTCCAACAGACAATTATCACCACTTATATAAATTACTTTACCTTAAATAACTTCATGCAATTAAAACAGCGTCTTCAAACGAAAAAAAAAATTCCTCTATCACGTGGAAAGGTCGCTTGTTTTGAACTGAATAGCTAGGAACATTCGTGACTAGCCCATGTAGTTTTGCGTCTAAGATAAATAATCACAGTTATGTTTTACTCTGGTTAATCAGTTAACTAACAATGTAAGAAATGCAAGCACAAATTAGTACTTGTGTTGAGTCAGGCCTCTTTTATTTATCTCGACAACAATGTGGAATACCGTATATAAAGTACTACATCCGCCATATCATGGAGGTTTTTCTCTTGCGAGCGCTGTGTGTTGTCAGGTAGAGGTTTTAATACGGGCTGATCACTCGTCTAGAGGATTCCTACCGACTGTGGCGCGTCCTTGCTTGTTATATAGGTACCTCAAGCATGAGAGACGCGTGGCACCCGTTGTGTCGCAACGCCACAAAACGTAAAATTGAAAATAAATACCCACTACAAAATATTCGCCTCTGCTTGTCTCCAGAACGTCTGTCCGTCACGTGTGTTGCATCGACAGATATTCGGCCAGCGACGCGCAATTTAACGGGAGAAGCTGACAGAAACGGAAGTAAGGTTCCGAATGATATTTCATTCTTGTCGGGTTTTAAAAATAGTGTAATTTGTCGACGAAATCAATTAAAATTCTCCAAAATCAAATTCTACGAAAATGAGTTCAGCTAATCCATGGATGCGACATGCGCAAAAATTGGCGGCAAAACAGATACAGTAAATTTTGACGTTTTGTTGACCGTGCATCTCAGTATATTTATCTTATTATTTAGCCAACTTGATGCACAAAATTTGTTTTACAATAAGTTTTATTTCATGCCTCTACATGTTTCGAGCACATGTGCTCATTATCAGGAGGTCAAAACTGTATTACACAGCCTCTGGTATCATCAAACCTATAGGTGTGATGATACCAGAGGCTGTGTAATGCAATTTTGTGCATCAAGTTGGTTAAATACTGAGATAAAGATACAGTAGAGTAAGACATTTTCGCAAATTTTTAAGGGAAAAGTTCCAAAAACGTAAAGTGTTAAGTGCACTGTGATTCTAAAGAGTCATCAGTACCACTTTTCATGTCCGTTACACAAAGCGCCTTCATATCACGAATATAATGTTAAGAAAAATACTGAAAAGGCCTTTCAGTAACGAATTTTTAGACAACCGATCTCGCCACAACTTCACAACTCTCGAAAAGACAGGATGTTATCCCAACTTCAAAACTAGGGCACCGTATGTCATCACATCTTCAAAACTTGGAGATACAAATGTCACCATAATTGTAAATATCGTGGGAAACACATGCCGCGTATATCTTCAAAAAGTATGAACAACAGAAGTCGTCACGTACTCAGTACGTCTCGCAATGGATGATGCTACACGCTCAAAAGGGCAAATTTTCGCTTCGAAAGAGGGCAAGGAAAAAGTAGCATTAATCGGTAACTGGGGATCAATATTTACCGACAGATTACAAAATGTCAAGTTTTCGAGCAAATTTATATTTGGTAATATTGCTGTACAGCAGCAATAGCAATTTTTATAGTTCATAAATAAATTCACGTTCTAATAAAAAATCACAACTACCTTTATTGACCGTAACTTTTATTCGATTAACAGATCAAAAATTCCTCACTGTTAGTGGAACCAAAATATTCAATAAAGTTTCGTAATTTTCTAAATTGTTCTCCATGATCTGTCATATCTTAAAGTACGAATGAACCAAGGAGACACAAGAAGTGTGAAGATAGGAACAGAAGTTACACAAGGCTGCGGTTTGTCTCCGATACTCTTCAAGTTATAGAGCGCGTAACGTAACAACGGAGCTCTTAATGGGGGGCAAATAATTCTCACAGTGACACACACAGATGGCATTATGCTATTGTGTTAAGGAAGAAAATGTACTGCATGACATGATTTATAGACTGAATGAAGTTAGAAGGTTACTGAATGTGGAAAAAAGTAACGTAATGAGATTCTCAAGGCAAACGTCCCCAATGCAGATTATGATAGAGCTAAAACCTGGAGAATGTGGAATATTTTGACTATTTGGGTAGTATGATATCAAATGAGTCAAGATGTTAGCCTACACATGCAACTAACTCCTGGTTTGCCATGGAAACAGCAGCATTCAAAAAGAAGAAAGCTCTCTCCACCAGCAAATTGGACTTAAATTTAAGGAAGAAACTAACAATGAATATTTGGAGCATGGCTTTGTATGGTGTCGAAAGCTGGACACATCGGAAAACAGATGAAAATTACTTTATTACAATATGTTTCCGTCAACACAACTAACATTTAAAGTATAACATTGCTGCGACATATTTCGACTTGTGACAGTCATCATCAGGCTGATCTAAGAACCGTTTAACACTTTACAGGTTTTATTTTGTGCATTTGGGATCAAATATGCTTCCACCGTATAATATTATTAGGTAACTTATCTACAATATAAAGCACGTGGTGCATTGTACATAAGTTACCTAACAATATTATACGGTGTAAGGCATATGGGATCCCAAATGCACAAAATAAAACCTGTAAAGTGTTAAACGGTTCTTAGATCAGCCTGATGATGAGTGTCACAAGTCGAAACATGTCGCAGTAATGTTATGCTTTAAATGTTAGTTGTATTGACGGAAACATATTGTAATAAAGTAAATATTCAGATAATACAACGGTATGACTTCATTTAAAAAGATGAGAATTAAATGGAATGTTTTGAAATGTTGTTTTGTAGAGGGATGCAGAAGAACAATTGGACCGATCGTGTGAATTAAAGAAGTGCCACATAGAGCCCAGGAGGATAGGAATATCCTGCATGCAATAAAGCGAAGGAAGGCTAACAATGCTTTCTGCCACTCGGTTCACAGTCTGTTCCCATCTAAGTTATAAATCCTACAGACGAAGCAATTAGAACTCTAGAAGTGTATTTGTTGGGACCTAAATTCAGTCTCGCGTCACAGACTAAAGCTGTTCCAAAGAACAGGATGCTATCCGTATCTAATAGAAAGGTGGAACGAGAGGAAGACACAGAAAACTGTTAATGGGAAACTTCATAATCTGTACACCATTACCGCCATCAGATCAAACGGGATAAACGTTTTAGTTGAAAACCGGAAAGAAAGAGAAAACATAGGTGGCGTAGACGTAGAAGTAAGGACAGCTTCAAAATTCATCTTTGGGAAAGAAGACTATGAGGGTGTGTTATATATTCGCTAACTCAGGATAGGGTTCAGCGTGCATTCATTATGAACAAGATAACAAGCTCATGGGTTCCAAAAATGAAAAAAAAAGACTCATTAACCAGCTGATCCATTTTAAGTGTCTCAAAGACTGTCCCCTAAACAGTCAGTTCAAGTGCTACAGTTCATGTCTTAAGTTACATTTACAAAGATGTACTGCAACGGACTCTGTGGAATCCTAATAAGTTTGAAGCTAATTTTGTGTACTTGAAAATCACGTCATGATTTTGGTTTAACGCTATTTAATTATGTAAGAATTTTTTTAATAATATTTTAACCACAAGCTCTCAAAAACCTTTACAAGTTTTACCATTTATTCATAACCAACATCAACAACAGGGGTACTACGGAGTGTAGAACCTTGTAAATCAATGGTAATTGGCAATTGGTCTTAAACTTGGAATTTTGGGCTTCTTGAAGATGTTACAATTGTACCAAAAGATCTCGGAGATATGTCTTTAATATTTATATATAATTAATACTGTGCCTTGAGTTGGTGCAATATACTGAGTACATGGATTTAAAAGTGCGTGGAATGAACAACTTTAAAACAACTCATATTCATCCATATAATTTGTTCGTATTAAGAGTTAAAATCTTCAAGTCTGATGCAGGAAGGCTTCTTTAAGTTATCAGAAGGCCACATTACGGCACACGTGCATGAAATACTCAATAATTACGCTCTCATTCACTACGGATTTCGCAAGGCTTGGATTATATAGACAGGCACGCCCAGAAGATCTTTGTACGTATGTATGTATGTATGTATGTATCAGTCGCGAATAAAAGCAAACTTTACGTACTCTAATAAGAGTAGATAAGATATTATATAGCCATGAAAGGTGAAGCTAATTTATTCATACAAATTTGTTTAAACATACGTCACTTAAAGTAGAAAGCATCACCACACTTGCAGTATTGATGGAAATCTGAGTTATCGTTAATTATCACGAAGGTAAAGGTAGCGCAATCCCATTACAAGCCTGGACAGGTCCTAAGGGCTCCAGGAGGTTCAGGCTTCCAGATTTCAAGACAATCGGTACATGTAGGTGGCAAGGTTGTTAAACCTACGCACCGGGCGCCTTTACCCCCAGGAATTATTCCTGGTACTCTAGTGGCTGATTCAATCCCAGGACCATAGTGCGACCGGAATGATTATATTAATGGAAAAAAATCCAATGACACCATCGGGAATCGAACCCGCGAACTTCCGGCCACCGCGTACCTCCATGATCACCAAGGAGTGCACGTAAATTAATCGATTAGCAATAGACGTGTACTGAAAAGTTCGACGGACAGGATTATTCAATTATATATGACTTTACGGCTTAGCTTCATTCTAAGAAGTGTGTAAAAACTAAGACGTTCCTTCACGGCCTTTATTCAGAAACTTGAATTACGTTTCATCTCATCATTTCCGATATGTTTCATTCAGTTATTCACTCAAATCATAGAGCCCCACTCAAACATACTTGGATGAAAGTAAAGACAACAGGTTTTAGTATTTTACATAATCTGTTATTCATGAATTCGAAAATATTATGCTGAAAACAATACATTTCGTATAATCAGAAATATGAGGCTCGTCCAGAAAGTAAGGACAGATCACAGAAAATTATTGCTTTCCTTGTCATATCAAAACGTATTACTACAGCTGATACTCGAAGAAAAAGGACGCCCAAATTAATAAAAAATAAAGGTCATTAACCTAATGATAACTAGTTATCAGAATTCTAACTACAATCAAAAAATTCGCAGGATTTTTATATCGGTTGAACAACTATGGCTACCTTAAATATCGGTAGGGTACAGTAAATGTCATACCTACAGTGGTTCTCCATTGTATCCGTGTTGTAGAACAGGAAACAGAGAACAAAGTCACATATATTTAATTCTGGGTAACAATTTCATACGTAACAGTTTTCTTGTGAGAGAATGGTCTTTCTGAAGTTTCCATTATTGTGGGATTTTATGCTTCGTCGTCTGGTAAACAGCATACAGAAATTCGCGAAAATTGTGGTTTCTCCAAATTCAGAACCAAACAAAGTTAATTTTTAAGTTCAGTAAGGTATAGATCGGCAAGAAAATTACTAAAGAACATGTCTGTATAAGATACAACGAATTTACATCGCTAGTCCTAATTTTACAGCAAAAAGATTTCCTTGCCGCGTGCATGTCAATTTTTGAATGTTCAAGAAATTCTTTTAACTTTTTACGACCAAAGATTAAATGGTTATTACGCCAAAGTAAGCGGTAACTTACAAATGTGTAATATACTTACATATTTTCGCCAAATTACATATTTAATTTAGAATAATATACCAAATGCAACAAACCATATTGTTAATATTTCGTCACAACATGCTCATGCGCACAACATACTGCATTAAATTATGATATCCTTATCACTGTACTGCTGAAAACAACACACATAAACGTTTCAAGCTTTCGCCGTGTTGTAGTGATGATAGCAATTCTTCTGGATATTTCCCCGGCTTTTAACAACAACCAGACGCCGGGGAAATACCCAGAAGAATTGCTATCATTAACACACATAAACTGCCTGTCAAATGCTATTGCACATTCACATACTTAGGGCATTCAAGGACTTGGTACTACGGAAAATATATGACTCTTAACAGCCATTCGCATTAGGGGTAATTTTCAACACTAAACGTAAGAACTTTGGGAATAATGAAGTAATATGAAATGCCAATTTAATGCAACAAGGTAATTTATTGATGTATCCTTAGCTCGACATTGTTTCGGGCGCATACGCCTATCATCAGGAACACTAGATGTACGGTTTGGATGATGCTGTGCGACTGAGTCGCACAGCATCATCCAAACCGTACACACGACCTACGCAGTGGCTGTCAGGACCACCACCCATCTACAAACTCGGTGCAGAAAACCATATGCTGAAACTTAACATCTAGTGCTCCTGATGATGGGCGTATGCGCCGAAACATGTCGAGTTAAGGATACATCAATAAATTACCTTGTTGCATCAAGGTGTCATTTCACATTATTTCATGATGAAGATGCACGGTCAAACAACCCTCAAATTTGTGAATAATTTCCTAGATTTAGCAACAAGAAGAATTCAGAAGTCCTGAATAACGTAGATGCGAAACCTCTCAAGAAATATTGTGTTGTAGGGAACATTCGTACTTCACTGTTGCATGATGGAAGAAGGAACAGCTGCAGTGTGGCACGGAGAGGGGCAGATGCCTTCTATACGCGGAGGAGGCGAGCGAATCCCATCTATCGTCGAAATGCTCACAATCACAAAGGTGGACAGAGGAGATCCCGAACAATAAATGGCCAACATCAATGACGAACAGCACTCAGGACGATAATCACCTCAAGGGGTTACTGAAGACAGAAAATTGTGTACCTTCGCGTACCACATGAAATGTAAATGGGAAAAGCTGGTGAAGGAACGAGATCTCAGTTTGTTGTGAAGCAAGAACGAGTTGCTACGAAAGGATTAATAACCTATAAAGCAGGAAACGTTAACACATAACCAGTGCTAACAACGAAACGAAATAGATGGTAGTTAATATAGTATTCCAAGAATGAAGGAAACCTGGAATTTAACGCAAGGGATATACATAGCAGAAAACCAGTTGTTAGCGACACGTCACCGGAACTCAGCAATTATTTTCTAAACTTCTTTCATTATCACTTCCCAGTCACCAAATAATTACACATGTTGGAATAAGTTTAGAGTGCTTTTCACTAATTTAGTGTCGTAGTGCTAAACCTGTGAGAGTAATATGTAATCCTTGATTTGGGTCGAAACTGAAAGAACTTCACAGCAAACTTTTTTCTGCTTAATTCTGATAGCCATCCAAATCTGTTGGCGGGGGGGGGGGAAAGAATATCGATTTTTATGTCCTTAGTATTGGTCGTTTTGCAGGTTAAAGTACAAGTTACCGCTACCGTCGTCGTCGTCGTCGTTGCTGGTGGTGTTGTTGTTGTTGTTGTTGTTGTTGTTGTCTGTGTTGTAAGCTTTATGTTGCTACAACGTGGGAGGAGAAAAAAATAGAAGATTTTTACCCGTTTTGGAAACTCCTTTCATCGTGCAGTAAACAAGTGGATCCACTGCCGCAGAATATAATGAAATTTAAAGACAGCAACTTGATTACTCACCCGATTTTCATTGTCAGGATCGAGCTTCGTAGATACAGAAGAGGACTGGTACTTACCTAGAATAAGAGGAAACACAATAGACCCAGTTCATGAATATATCACTAGAAAGCAGTATTAACTATCAGCACATTATAAATAACTACAAGCAGCATGGTCCTATTTCAGAAGCAATAGTCTCACAGTCAAGGTACTGCCTTACGTTACCTGCAAACGTATGTTAATAACATGTTAAATGGAACAGGCCGCTTGTCTTTACACAGTACATATTTATAACATACTTTTCTAAGACATATTTTTGTATTATCAACTCTATAATAAGCCTGGGTCATGGGTATGGAACACGCGGGCCGCGAACAGCATATGGTCCACCCATTTTTCTTAATCTAACAATGGAATGTGGGCTTGTTCAATGGCGACATTTTATAATTTAAGGAAGTAAAGATATAATTTTTGGACGGGCCACAGAGGATCGAAATGGTTTCCTATACCTGTGTCGTTACATATGGTACAGACAGCAGAGAGAAAATAAAAAAGAAACTGTCCATACAGGTGTTCAAGAAAATTCGATAACCAGTACTGTAACGACTTCATAGTGTGTATATCTAAAAAATCATCATAAAATTAAAAATGACTGATGGAACAGAGTGGATTGGAGAGTGAATATTATGTTAATCTTATCATAACCCGGGTTAGTTGCTGATTTACATTAGGTACAAAGGGAAAAAAAACGTGCTGTTCTTTTGTAATGCATGCATTTATGTATGTATGTATGTATGTATGTATGTATGTACGTATGTATGTATGTATGTATGTATGTATGTATGTATGTATGTATGTATGTATGTATGTATGTATGTATGTACGTATGTATGTATGTATGTACGCATTTATGTACTATGTATTTATGTATGTATGTGTGTATATATATATATATATGTATGTATGTATATATGTGTGTGTGTGTATGTATGTGTGTATGTATGCATTTATGTATGTATGTGTGTGTATGTATGTATTTATGTATGTAGGTCTGCATGTATGTATGTGTGTATGTATGTACGCATTTATGTATTATGTATGTATGTCTGCATGTATGTATGTGTGTACGTATGTACGCATTTATGTACTATGTATGTGTGTACTATGTATGTATTTATGTATGTATGTATGTCTGCATGTATGTATGTATGCATTTATATACTATGTATGTATGTATGTATGTATATGTGTATGTATATTCGCATGTTTGTTACGCATGATAGTAGGCGCCAGACTTCTAATAGCAGCCAAAGCCGGTGGCAATTAAATCCAGTAAAACGTTTGTGCTCGGTACTACAGTACCAAACACTGCCCGGAAATATTCACAGCTTACGTCTAGAGAAGAGTATCATTTACTTAAGATTGCTATCCACAATAACAGATGTTTTTTCCAGAAATTCACAGTTTCTTAGTGCACATAGTCAGTTCAAAGTGTCCATCAAGGGCTCTATTTTGTGGGAGTGGATCAAATGATATGAACACATACAGTGTTGAAAATTTTCTGGGAAAAATGTTTGATGGAAATTCCAAATGGACTTGTGCTGATACAATAATATTTAATAGTAACCACAATGTAATCATTGTACCTCAACAGCGTATACAAGAAAGCGGGGTTAAATTATTATTATTATTATTATTATAGTAACATGATCACGAAAGAAGTCGAGAAGTTTACAAAATATGAAGATCTTACAACAGAAATAGAGCTCATATGTGATATACAATCAAAACTGATATCAATAATACCAGGGGCGACTGGAACCATGTCAAAATCTTTTAGACATTACGCGAGCAGTGTGTATCTGGAAAGTAGAAAGACAAGGAACTCCAGAAAACAGCCGTATTTCGCACTGCACACACACTGCTGGAAGTGCAAATGTAAAAGTACAAAATATTGAACGTCGGAAATAACATTCTATGTAGAATATATTGTAAATACAGAAGAGCTGCAACTCTATATACCTTAGAGACATGGTATGTTTCAGGTATAATTGTAAATAGCCTGCATGAAAGTCATAGTAAATAATGATGATGATGATGATGATGATGATAATAATAATAATAATAATAATAAGGAGAAGAAGAAAAAACGCTTCAAGAATCGCAAACTAATGAAAACAAATTTAGCTTTGGAAGCAATAAGCAGAGGTAAGTAATTTCGCTGAGGGTCCGCGATGTGTAAAGGTGAGGCAGAATTCACTGCAAGACAACGAAGAGCATGGCCAGCATGTCCGTGGAATCTCATTATCACCCCGCGTGAAAAGAGTAACCTTTTTCTTTCTTCTCAGAAGTTCTAAAAACTGTGGCAAATCATTTACGTACACACACCAACATATATTTTCTGTCTTGAGATATTATGTTGGACGTTTTCCGTTGACCGAAGCAAGTCGTATTTGGCATAGGGGCCTATATGACGTTTCGGAATTTGGTTCAATTATAGTGTTCGAGTGACTAAATTTAGACATACTGACAGTATTCCTTAACAGTCATTATATTTATATTTACTGGAGTTACGGTTTTACTTAAACGTGCTGACAAAACATACAAATACAAATTAATGTATAATTTAATGACAGTCGCTACTTAAAAGAGTACAGACATTCTGAAGCGCCGTGTTGGTAAAAACTGCCTCGAATAAAGGACAATATTCGGTACACAGTTGCCACAATACATCAAGAATTGTCACTGTACTTTGTACATCTGACATACGTGCTCCAATGGGACGCTGTAGACTAATACCAAAATATAACCTACGTATTATACTTTAGTGTCCTCATCTCTAACACGTAATGAAGAATGGCCCAGGATGCCATATGCTGGTCTCTGCTTGTTTGTTTGGCAGGAATTTTCATTGTCCATGCTAAGTCAGAAATACTCGGGCTGTCCAGAAACAAAACTGTCATTATTAATTATTGCTTTTTGCACGGGAAAATATTGAAATATTAAGATAAAATTGGCATTTGCGCGTCTTCTAAAGGTTGTAGGTATTCAGTTATCACATCTCTTTTATTCTCGAACATTGCGACGGCTGACGTTCCAGTCATATGAAATGCGTGTCATCTGATCCATATGCTGAGAACACCAGCATATAAAAAATACTTGGTTTATGTGGAATTTATTTTACATGTTTACACATTATAATATGACAAATATATTTAATACTCACAAAATTCTGTTATGTAATTTATATATCAACGTACATAAGCTTGCCACTAGTCTTGGAAGGATAATAATTACTTACGTACCAACACGTTCGAAGCTTTCCCACAAAACACTGTACATTCTTTTTGGTATCCACCCATCGTCCGCAAGATAGTACACTTGTTCATTCCATCAGTGAGAATTCAAAAATTATATTAAGTTTAGCTGCGAAAGAAAACATATTGGTATTGACTGAAGGAACAGATGAGCGATTTACAAACTGTAACTTTCCGTAAACTACCTAAGAATTTTTGACACTAGGCCGTAGAATTCATGATTACATTGCCTTTTGAGGTGTGAAGGATGTACTTGCTAGAGGAGAACTAACGTTTCGCAGAAGCCTGTTGTACCTTCTTCAGAGTGGAAGAAAGATATGCATGCGAACTATTAAAATAAAGACAAGAGATTCCTTCAAGAACTGTACACCCGTCTACGGAAAGACGAGTCTTCACAGCCAGAATTATGGTAGTATTAAGAACAAGTAACATGTTTTTAAGATAATTATTTTCTAAACATGACACTCAAGTATACGAGCAATATGATTGTTCTTTCATTTGGAAATATCCCACTGCTGCCAAAATGATTTTCTCTTTCAAGTTTTCTGATTAAAATATTTTATGCCAGAAATGCACAAGTTTTCCAAAATTCTAGAAGCCATCTAAAAATTCTAGGCGCCCGAATGGTGACAGTGAACGAGTTTCACACTGAGATTACACAAATATTTGGGGCCACTGTACAAAATTTAGTCGCCACGACGACCTGCAATCAAGAATCTGTGAACCCCTGTTTTATGCACATCACATTTCTCCCATATAAGGCACTTGCTCCACACCGCGTCATCTTTGACTTTATCACCGCAATAATAACTGACGAATACAGATAGAGATTTCCCACTACAAACTTTTCTCTAAGCTCCTACGAATTCCTTCCTCCCTCACAAGTCCAAACAATAAAATAACTAAACTTTTTCCAACCACCCTCAATCAAAGTCGTTCCCTTAATATGACAGCCCAAGTTGCATATCCATAAAATCAATCTCTGCAGGAACAAAGTAAATGACGGTTTTGGGTTTGAAACATTGCACAATTAGAATTGGACAGACAATTTTACCCCTCATATTGAAGCCAAGTTACTTCATTTGGTATACAATTAAAAGAGAGTTTATGAAGCAAGGAAACCGCTTATCTTCTACTTCACACTACAAGAACCGAAGTCATGAAAATTTCACTGACAGATGCACGAAAAAAAAAACAATAAATAATAATTTCCACTGAGAAATTTATTCCATTAAATTATGTATTCATTTCGTAAATTTTAATATATATATATCCGCAAATGAATGGCATGCCTGATGGAGACGACACTCCTGCAGTTTAGTTACCTCAAACCAAAAACACAAATGAAGATAAGCCAACCCTTAAACTGAAGAACAACTTAAGAAGACATACAAAAATTGCCAATGTTTTGCACAGCAAAATTGGACCGTAACTCGGTTTGGTATGAGGGAACAGTAATATTTTTCTGGAAGACATCCCTTCAGGTTCATGTGTTATATTCAAAAGAAACTTCTCCTCATTGCAGACATGGTGGATAGTCACTTAGATCATGAAGACAGACAAAATCCTCTTCTCAACGAACAGCGACATAGCATAACAAACTTAAACTGTAAGACGGCAGCAGACAGTCAACAGAATATAGATTTACGTCCTGGTATTATCTAAAAGGCGTATTACTACTAATTTCAGCATAGAAAGCAAGCACGTGCGTGTATATTACACAATTATTTAGCAAATAAATAATACTTCATTCTTCAACAATTCAGTCCGTTTGGGTTCGCATACATTACACATGTTTCATATTGTTACCAATCACACCATGATAATTAGGCTTTATTTGCGTTTGCAACTAACGTATTATTTAAAACTACCATGGCCTAATTGTGCTTCACACTTTAAATATTATTTAGAATTTTGAGGTAAATAAAATATATTTGAAAGAGTAATCTGAAAGTTTCATTTGTAATACACTTCCAGGAAATGGCATTTTGTTTAAACAATTAAATACATAATTCCAAACGAAATATTGTTATCACTTACTGCATCATATTATGTGCTAATAATATGATCGTAATCATAAGGTGAAATTTTCATCTCGCCGCATCTAATAAACAAGAAACCTAATTGTTTTGAATTAAGCTATATAGACCTTCGCTGTTATTTTGAGGAAATGGAAACTGCAGTGAATAAAATCTGGCAATGAGCTTCAACTCAGTACCAAGAATATAAAAAAAATCCATTGAATCTGACTGAATTCTTGCAAACCCAAAGTAGCGTGTTCATGTTAGAGGAACTCACACATCTTAACAACATGTTTGAGTGGTACTAGATACGATATGACGGAACGTATGTATTATGTAGCCCATCTGCCAAGTGCGGTTATCACAAAAGAGATGCAAGCGCCTTGTGGCAAGGCAAATAGCCTATACATGTCACATTTCTTCCCTGGCAGTATGCTATCGGCTTTGATTCTTAAAGAGAACATAACTGAAAAAAAAAGAAACAGAAACCTGACAGTTTCCCTCCACCACTTCGACAGATTAAGAATGTATGGAGCCCTTCCTGCACTCCCCCATTTATATCTTCATTGTTTACTGCTTGATTAAGATTAGAGACAAATTTACCCTTCATAAAGAATGACTTCGAATATTCTACAAGTGTACACTGAAATGCGAACATTACATTCTTAGTGGATGTGGCGTCATATCTTCCAATGTAGCAGCATTAACGATTTGGAACGAAGTTTCGACTCTCCCTTCAGGACAGAATAAGAAGGAGGCAACTAGTTCATCCGAAACGCCGGTAACCATCTACAGAACTTCACGGTGTAAAATCCCTCAAGACTGTAATCATGATATATAAAGCCGTCAGAATCGTACGCATGTTTAAGGAAGTGTGTTTTCTGGTTTGCGTAGAATATCACATTGGACTGTGTTCAGGTACTCACCAAAAAATCTCACTAGTTTTCAGCTCGATGTTAACTTCAGCCGTAAAAGGAAGCAAATCATCACCTACTTAACTGCCGGTAGAGAAATCCCAGTCGTGTATACAGAACACTGCATAAGGCGTAAAGGCCATGATAACGGTCCTACCGGGAATCAAACGTTGGCGGTCCCGATTGAAGCCCATCATTTCACGGATATCACTGTGCTAATGTAACGGAAATCAAATAATTCACTATGATCGTCCCACTCCATAGAAATCAATTCAAAGTGTAATAACATTCCATAGCTAGTCTAGAAATTCTCAAGTCTACAAAAATCCTGGACATTTGAGGTACTTTTACTAATTTTGAAACACAAAAATCCATGTCAGTACTATTTCCTAAAGCTTTCTATCCTTAAAAAAGATCATCTCTGAAGTTTCTGTATTCTGTTAACGTTGTAGAAAATGAATGAATAAGATAATAATAAGTAAAGATAATGACTTTTAGCTGAGTCGCTAATTTCAGGCACGTGCCGGCAAAAGCAAACTTTTACGCAATGCATATTTCTTATATAAATCAGAATTTATACATTCTTCATGTATTTTTAAACTTAAAATCTTTGTTATTTACTATTCACATCTTTTAGTTTCCATCTCATCCTGTTAATTTTATTTTCTGGTTCCAAGCTCTGGTATTTTTATTTTATTTTTTCTCCCGTTTAATATCCTATCGATTCTACACGCAAACTACTTCTTATTCTCCTTCCAGACTCAGCCCTGTTTCTTCAACTGCTTTTCCCATTTATTTTCCAATACTATCCGATTTCCGAAGCAACATTGCTGCTTGGAAGATTCCCAGGCTTCAACCTCAAATGATTATGGCAAGAAAAATGTGTATATGAAGACGCGCATAGAGAACTGGTGGAATGATACTGGCAGGGGCAAACCGAAGTACTCGGAGAGCAACCTACCCCAGTGCCACCACAAAACTAACACGGGCCTCCTTGGTGAAAACTTCCGACTAACCCACTGATCCAAGGCCGGCCTTTAAAATTAGGCCTATATATGAACATTTATTTCCTACCGCGCATAAACACGTTCATTATCGGCTACTAAACTAACTTCATGCCGTATAGGGAAAAGGAGGGAGGGAGGTTAAGTGGAGGAGAGGTTGGTGACTAGAATGGTAGGGACCAGCTGCATACAAAATAATTAAAATTTAGGTGTTTCGACTCATAAAATTTAATATCTAAAACGTAAACTCGACTCAGACTCAATATATTAACATTCTGCGTTTTATTTTTATGTATTATGTAAGAATGTTGAAATGAATTTAAGGTCTATTTAGATTTTCCACTGCTGCGAATCGTAGGAAAAAATATACCTGTCAAAGACCATATGTAAAGAGGTTTTCATCGAGACAGTGCCACTGACACACAGCCAAACGGCGTTAATGAAACCTTTAACACTAAAGTGAACTTATATGAGTACATATAACAATTTATTTCCTTTCGTACAGTGAAAACAATGTCTCTCCAATGAAAACACCAGTCTGTTTTTTATATTTAGGAGAATAGTCGCTCTGTTCAGGAAAAAAAAACACTGTGTGAGCAAATCTCAGTACTTTTAATGTTAAAGTTACCAATGAGCTTCTAACGACTAACTTTTTTCAGCAATTCGATGGAGTATGACACAAAGGATCCTCATATAAAAAAAACTGATACCAACTTCTTTATGCCTTTCGGCCCGCCGAACATGTTGGAAGGAAGCCAAAGTTTTGAACATTATTTCCAGGATGGTCACACAGTATATAATAACGTTTTAGCACACGATGTACCAGATCCGAAGGTTCCTTCTGTCTCAAGTGGCTGTTATTGAGAAATGTCTTTTGTTTACGATTTTTCTTCCTCTTTACCAGTTTTCTTTGGCTTGTAATGAGGAGACCTTCAAGAGATACGCTTAATAAAATGTACATTCAATTTTATAATTACGGCGTGCACTTAGGAAAATAATTGGAACTATTACGCTGTTGTTCCACACTTCTCTGAATACAGCTATCCTGCAAGAGAGAGACTACGTCATTCTAAGTTCTTGCCCATTTCATAGTAAGCATCAACAATCTACGGCAAAACTTCAATTTATATCAAAATGTAGTTAAAGAAAAACATTTATATGATTCCACAAAATTGAAATGATACATTCAAACTCATTATTTCTATTCGTAAAGCTACTACACAAAATTATTTCAGTAAGTTAATTTTGCCGCTGACCTGAGGACGTGCAATCTCACTGGATTCAGAACTCATTTCATTCACATGCGTAAGTCACAGGATTCGATCAAAGCCTGCGTGCAGGTTTTGCACATTTGACTGAAACATTTATTCATTTTAACAAGGAATTTTTCTAAATTTTTGTATTTTTAAGTAATTCTGATGTTATAGTGAAATTAGCAAGAGTATGCATAAATAAAGGACTCCATATAATAAATAGTGGTATTTGAGTTTCAATTCCAGTGTCTAGAGAAAAGACTCGCATGTTAATTTGCACCTATCACTTCATTCTCCTAATGGAAAACAGCTTTTGGAGGCAGTGCTTTTAGGTCTTTTGTAGTTTCTTTGTATTCGTTACGGTTTTGTCGTGTGTGAAACAACACTACAGTTAATGGTGATGAGAGGTTTATGGGAGGGGCGGGGTGTTTGTAGGTGACAGTGCGCTCTACTGTACACAAAGGTCAGTGTGAGTGATGGACAGAGTCCGTGCACTTGCTAGCGGAAGGAAGGGCAATCAGACACTGAACACACAGGCGTGAAAATGTACTGCAATAGGGGAGTCCAGCGCAAAACACCTAAATTCACAACAGGGTGGAAACTGACGTTAAGGCTTGGCGTGAGATCAACAGAAAAGAGAGCGCGTTTAGTTTATACTGAAACTTCCAACAGAAAAGAAGTACGACAGTGAGACCGTCATGATGTGTCTGTCTGTCTGTATATATGTGCACACAAATTCCTAATTTTTAACAAACTAATCAATTTCAAGTTCTGAAAATAACTGCAGGCGGAAACAAACAGCAGCAACAACAGAGATGAAGACCAAAACTTTGGCGTCGGCGACATTAGCTCCTAATAAATGAGGCCCGGATTTAGGAGTCAACAGTATATCTAGAGAACAGGTACAGCTTTCATTTAAGTAACAATTCTACAGAATATAAAATAGAAACATTGTGACAGAAAGTTTCCTCTGGCTTTTTTTTACATTCATTGTTCCGTGCATCATTGTAATTGTTTAAAAATAACCAACACGATGTCACTTGTGGACTATCCTTTATTTTCATGGGTAGTCGTCATTCACTCTCTACATGTTTCGA
>Ga0123354_10004895_pt1 | contig 19206 bp, 11 predicted proteins | sample TergutLab28metaG_2_FD_97872 | JGI IMG/M metagenome (GOLD analysis project Ga0123354, IMG submission 97872) | Labiotermes labralis P4 segment gut microbial communities from Petit-Saut dam, French Guiana - Lab288 P4 | ecosystem: Host-associated > Arthropoda: Insects > Digestive system > Gut ...
CTTGTCCATGTCAACGGACACGATAGAATCATTCTTGTAATTTTTAGCCAAGCACTGTACAAGGCTCCCTGATGATGGATCCTCTGTGATCCGAAACATGTTGGAGCTCTTTTAAATATTTTATAATTTGAATTGTATCTATAAATAATATATTGTGCATTAGTTGGATAATAAAGTGTTTAATTGTCATTGATGCACGGTGCAAACATGAAGATCATTAAGCTTCTTGTTATGTAGTCTTCTCCACTCCCCCGTTATCTGGCCCCTCCTCAGCTCCTTATGCTCACACACCCTCAGCCTGTGTTCCTCAACATGGGAACAGAATATCTACATCCGTGCAACAACAACAGGAAAAATTATAGTTATGTTTATAGTTTTGGATAGGAAACTGGAAGACAGAAGACTACCGACCGAAAAGTAACAGGCATTCGCTATGATACAACAACAACTACAACAACATATCATTTATTTTCCTTCGGTAAATCCGTACAGGATTAAATAATCCATATGGTTATGGAAATCGTCATATTTGTTGGAATTAAGGGGTGACATCAACACAAGTGTGTACAACAATCACATGGTTATTTAGTATAATAAATATAATAAAATAGGACAATATGAATTGTTTAGTGTAATAAAATATAATAAGGATAAAAATTAAAATTAAAAGTAAAAAAAAAAATAATAAAAATAGTGGGGTAAGTTAGAAGCAATTAGAACAACAACAACAATAATTCCTGTACTGCGTTTTAGGCTTTTAAAACAAACGGCTTCTATCACAGTCGCCTAACTTTGTGTGTAAGCCCCTAGATTACAGTGATCACGTGTTCGAATACACCTGGGGTCGTGTACGTGTGTCAGCATTCTGCAGTTGTTTCTTATCCTGTATCAGTAGAGGCCTTGCGACGTGTCGGTATTCCTCGCTAAGCATCCTTCTTTTGTATGTCAGGTTCGTAATGTATGGAGAAGGAAGGAAATAAAATGAACGAGAGCCCAACTTAAGGTGGGAATTCGGGTTAGTGTTGTCCATATAATGACTAGGTTTCAGGCCCGTTTTCCGAGGTACTGTGGTTCTTTTCCCAGCAGGAGCAGGACATTTGTCTCTTCCGCAAAATATGCAGACGGCAACTGGGTCCAACCCAGTCTTTTGTATTTTTTGAATGGGTGCCGAGGATCCATTTCGCAGAATTAAACGGTCGGGTCTTGAAGCTAACCACTTACCCCCCCATCTAGTACCGAGGTGAAGAAAAGTGGAGTTATACCTCCACTTCTCTCATATACATTCATGGTTTACAAAGAGATGACTTTACCGCTTCTACTTTACGACTTCAGGTGAAGGTTTAACCGATAATTATAACTTCTGGCACACCACCTGCTCTTACAGCCTAATGACGTAAAGTAAAACTTGGCTTCGGACATACACCGCTGCTGAGAGTATTCCTCGGTCTCCATACCTATTATGTGCCGTGTTCAGCATTTTGGAACGGAGTGTCCCCACGTCATCGTCTGCTTGCAGTGCCATCTTCCTTATCTGCCCTTCCTTTAACCCTCCTCGAACCTTGCTTCTGACCCGCCTGCCCTGAAACTTTGGATTCTGTGGTGGACTCTCCAAGGAGAAACATCAGAATTTCATCCTGGCGCTGTGTGTCTGAATTCTCTTTCCATCTGCCCCAACGGAGACACGACAGAACCCCCGTTTCAACTTCATGGGGTTTAGTTAAATTGCATTGCTTGTGTTTGTTTTTGTATTGCTTTCTGTAACATGTTGATCAGATGTTTGGGATTGTGAGAGTCGAAAAAACTATTGGCCACAATTATGAATATTTTTGTTATCATTATATATATATATATATATATATATATATATATATCAGTTACTGTTGTATTATTTATTGCTGTTAAGTACGTTATTTATACATTCCCACGACGTGTTTGTCCGCTTGTTCCACGCGGCAGCTTCCACTGTTTTGAAAAAAGAAAATATATGGGTGAAAGCGGGTGGTGTGATGTGACCACAATATCACCGATAACTGGGCTATGACGCAGTCCTTCGCCAGTGCATTGAACAGGTGAGATCTTGGTATTTTTATTTTGGCGCAAGTGTTGTGGGACTAGATGTGTTAACTGAAGACGTTAGAAGTGTAATATAGCAAATAAAAAACTCACAATATGTACGGAGGCATTTACTGCTAATTTGAACGTGCGCTGTTGCTCACGCTTGTCTCTTCAGGTGTGACGTACACCGTTGCACATGGCGTGTATGACGACATACCCTTACACAGACTTCTTCGTCTCCTTCCCCGTCTTCTTTTTCTTCTATTTTTCTTCTTTTCTTCTTTTTCTTGTTCTCCTTAGTTGCGGTAATAACTGTAATGTGTATTGTATATTTGAGGCATGGTTGTATTCACAAGGGAAGGGTACGACCTGCTACTGAATCATGGCGTATTGTATATCCCCTTGCTAAAAAAAAAACGAAATATTCCCTCGCCACCACATTGTTCTATTTACAGTATAGTACAGCCGAATAATAAATCTGGCCATACAGGGTGCTTCAGTTCGTGGTGTAAGCAGTGCGGCATCCATCTCATACTCGATCCTACGTTGGCACCGCACTCATCATCATCACCATCATCGTCTCCACAGCCCTCGATGGGCCTTGGCATCCTCAACCAAATGTCGCCGGCGACCCTAGGCAGCCGCCAGCCAATTTCTGCAACCCAGTTTCCTTACGTCTTCCTCTACCCCGTCAATCCATCTTGATTTCGGCCGGCCACATCCTCGTTGACCTCCAGGGTTTGTCCATAATATCTTTAAACGTAATTCGTTTTCATCCGTTCGCACAACATGGCCGCCCACCTCAGTGTACTGGATTTTATTACGGTAACTATATTTGGTTCATTGTAAAGATTTTCTAGTTCTCTGTTGTATCTCTTCCGCCACTGCCTTCTCTCGCATATTAGAGCTATATTCTGCAAGGATTTTCCTTTCGACGATACTCAGCCTTCTTTCATCGTTTGTGTCTTGTCCAGTTTTCTGTGGCGTAAGTAAACACGGGCCTCTCAAGTGTTTTATATGTAAGAATTTTTGTTGTCCAGGAAAGTAGCTGTGACTTAAGTTTACTTCATAGTCCAATAGTATGATCTGTTAGCGGCTAAAAGGCGGTTTGTGATTTCTTCTGAGACATTACTGTCGCAAGTCACCAATGAACCAAGATAGGTAAAGCTATATCAACTCTCAAAATGGTGTCTTCCTATTGCAGTGGCACCTCACTCAAATTACAGTATTTGCATCCTACCCTTATGACATCACTTCCCTTACATTCCTTGCGGCTTCTTCGCTTTAGCGTGATATAATAATAATAATAATAACAATAATCTCCTTTCTTGCAGTGTTCTTTGCGCCGTCGTTTTACTGCGCTAAATCAAATCTGCGTTCTTACAGATATTTCGAGCAGTCTGGACCAAGCATGCCAGCTGCCATTCGATTCAGGATCTTCTGCCTTCCACTTTCCTACCAAGTATATAAAGATTAAAATATGAGCAACTGTAATTTAGCATGTTTTTAAATAAGAGTGTGAAACCTGGTCTTTCATATTGAGGAAGGAAAATGGACTCATTGTGTTTGAAGGGTGCTCCGAGAAGAATATTTGGGCATAAGAGGAGTGAGATAAGAGGGGACTGGAGCAGACTGCATAATGAGGAGGTTTATGATCTATAAATACGAACAAATATTATTCGAGTGATGAAATCAAGATGAATGATATGGGCGGGGCATGTAGCACGTATTGGGGAGAGGAAAGTCGCATGCAGGGTTTCGGTAAGGAGACCTGAAGAAAAGAGACCACTTGGAAGGCCCGAGTGTAGATAAGAGGATAATATTTCGATGAATCTTCAGTAAATAGGGTAGGGGCGTGGACTGGATTGGTCTAGGTCAGGATAGAGACAAGTAGCGTACTTTTGTGAACGCGGTGATGAACCTTCGGGTTATATAAAATGTGGAGAATGTCTCGACTGGCGAGGAACTCTTATCATGTCATATAGGTATTTAGTTCCTGTACCCTATTATGACGGGGACTGCGGTAGCAGAGTGGTTAAGGTGCTGTGCTACAAATCGGAAGGTCGCTGTTTCGATTCCAGATGGTGTTATTGGAATTTTTCATTGACATAATCCTTCCGATCCCACTGTGGCCCTGGGGTCGACTCAGCCTCTAACAGAAATGAGTACCAGGATTATTTCCTGGGGTAAAAGCGGCCGGTGCTTAAGGCTGACAACCTTACCACCATCCTGGGTCATTGTCATGTAATCTGGGAACCTTAACTTCCTGGAACCCTCTGGGCACCTCGGGCCTGTAATGGGACTGATTACCTTTCACCCTAGTGTAACATTATTGCTGTTGCAATGTATACTACTTCTACATCTTGCTGACATTTCACGGTATTCTCGTACATTTCAGCAATACAACAATGTTTGGTCGCGGTGTGACGGATTGTTTGTAGTACTGGTTTGAGGCTTTCCTCTGGGAGTGAATTTCGTGCCTACGGCTGTCTGCATATACGTCCTTGGAACGTCAGAACCGCAGCAATGTGCAGTCTCTTCACTCTGGCGATTTCTCGATCGACTTACGAAACGTCATTCTGTTTGGCATGTTCTGACACTTTGGGCTCTAGAACTCGTCACGCTGTAGTTTCGAGTTCCGTCTACACATCAGTTTTCATTTCACACATAGCGGGTATTCTGCTGTTCACGTTGAAGCGATGGTTGAACTAATGTGTTTATAAAAAGTGACTGGTATTGGAATTTGACACTGTTAGCCATGGTTGTGTAAATGGTCTATAATAGTATATTGGCATTGAGCAGGGTGGAGTTGTGTTAGCGCTTTACTCCGTTAGTCCATTATTCGAATCTGGTCGTATCGAATTCCTGACTTACTCATTATTTAAAACCTTCCAATTTCACTTCACTGTACGAGAGGCTGCGTAATTCAAATAACGTCGTTAGTACATCAAGTTAGTGCACTGTACCTTAGTTACTGAATTTAATGTTACTATAAACTTTAAAAACCGAACTCAGTGGCCGCGCGGTCTAAGGCATAGGTGTGCGGCCGCTTGCCTGCTGAGATTGTGGGTTAGAATCCCACTGGGGGCATGGATGTCTGTCTGTTGTGAGTGTTGTGTGTTGTCAGGTAGAGGCCTCAGCGACGAGCTGATCACTCGTCCAGAGGAGTCTTACCGACTGTGGTGCGTCGTTGTGTGTGATCTAGAAACTTCGTGAATGAGGAGGCCATGGCCCACTGGGGGCTGTCGCGCCTAATACAAACAAACAAACCTAAATTCTCTTCATTTTGGCAGTGGCAGGAATTTATAAACCTCACCTTTAGTGAAGGGGTGACACTTTCATGAAGGGTCTTTGCGCCTTATAAGAAGTGCTGTTACCGTTTAAAACGTTGTGCTTGGCCCACGGGCTGCATTGTTTGACGATTCTTTTTATTCATGGCCGAACAGCCCCTAATGGGCCAGGGCCTTCTCATTATCAAGGCTTCATGATCACACTCAGACTTCATATTCGGTAGGACTCCTCTAGACAAGTGATCAGCCCGACAAATAGACATCCACCTGACAACACACAACACTCACAACAAACAGACATCCTTGCCCCCGTTGGGATTCGAACCCACCATCCCAGCAAACGAGCGCTCGCAGACCATCCTTAGACCGCGCTGCCACTGTGATCGGCTGTTTTGGTGGATACGATTCCGAAAATAAACAGCGATTGTTTCCACAGTCAGCATTAACCTTTGATGTTGCTAATGGAGACGGAGCCTGTTGTCTGTGAAAGCAACTGTATTCTGGGTTGTTATTTGTAAAGGCTTTAAGTTTCAAAGAGTTTGTTTTTATTGATATTATGAGCATGCCCCATTAAAGAGTAATACTACATGTTTTGCATTACTTAAGCTTTAGTTTTACAATCAACTTTTACATTTAATAATAACAAAATTATAGCGAAGATTCATTATAACATCAATAGCAATATTTTGACGTCTAAAGTTTAGATTAATAATATTAACATACATTCTCTGAGATCTGTCTATCTATATTTTATAGTAGTGCCATTACATGCAGATCTGTAAAGTCCATGGATTTGACGAATTTTACAAAAATTTGTAAATAATTACTGGCAAGTGTTTCATTCGTCGTAGGCCAATTGTCACAAGTGTTTTTATTTGTTCTATCATTTCATTCCTTATGTTACGTAATTTCTTACATTGAAATATTAAGTGATTTGTAGTTTGTTCTTTCTCTTCTTCATAGGGCAGATCGGGTTATCCATTAGTCCAAATCTGTGAAGGTATGACCGTATTTTCCCACGTCCTGTTACCATTGTTGTAAACTCTGGGAATATAGAAATTTTCTGTCGTGGTCTATTCCTCACTGACAGGAAAAAAGCTTTGGTCACTGCCCACTTCCCGGTATTCGTCCACTGCTGTTGCCCCATATGAAGTCCATTTTCCTTCTTACCCGTTATAGTCACCTATTTTGGTATTTTGTCCCATACAACTGGTCCATCTTCCACAGCAGCTTCGTTTGCCAGTCTATCCACCAACTCATTCCCCTCTATCCCGCATGTCCTTTTACCCAGCCGAAATGCATATTCCACTTTAAATGCGCCAGTGCCATAATATTGTTTCTAATATATTCTATCAGTCGGTTCCGTTTAAATTTATTTTGCAATAAATCCGAAGTTATCTTGCTGTCAGTGTACATTGCAAAGCGTTTTTCATTATCCTGTCCATCCTGAAGTTCTTCTAATCTTTCCAATACTTTTAAAATTGCAGTTTGCTCAGCTTGATTATTGAAGCAGTGTCCCTGTAGTTGGAACTTCAGTTGGTGTAGCAACTTGCCATTCACAAATATAATTCATGCTGCTCCCAAAGTTGTCTCCAATTTTACTGCCGTCTGTGTTCACTTCAGTTGTATATATAGTACCGTTTCAAAGGGTTATTTACCCTAATATTAGTTCTATGTTTGTTCATTATGTATCCATCATGACATAAATGCGTTTTTTCAGACAATAATTTAATTTCAGTTGCAAAAGAGAACAAGGCTGTTGGAGTGCTAAGAAGTTAAATTTTTTTTTTCCTGTGGCACTGCTGCCCAATGCGGACCATGGCCTCCTCATTCTTGATAGATCACACACAACGACACATCACAGTCGGTAGGACTCCTCTGGACGATTGATCAGCTCGTCGCAGAGACCTCTTCCTGACAACACACAACAATCACTACAGACAGACATCCATGCCGCCCTGTTGTGATTCTAACCCACGATCTCAGCAGGCGAGCGGCCGCAGACCTACGCCTTAGAACGCGCGGCCACTGGGACCGGCGGGAAGTTAAATACTTCCGGTAAATATGTTAAAGACCGACAAATACACTTTAATTTTACTGATGTGCTTTTATTGTATTATGGTCACCAACATGTTTCGGGTTCTCATGTGGCCATCTTCAGGGAGATTTTTTTCAGAACAAGAAAACAGTTATAATTAAAATGCGTCTGTATCAGTGAACAGTATTAAAAACTATGTAATTTCAGGTTAAAACTTACTGTTGAATAATAAGATAGAATATGAATGATTATAAAAATATCGAAGTGGCCTAAACAGTTTGGTGACCACAGTCAAATAACAGTACATCAGTAAAAGTAAATTCACTTGTTGGTTCTTATAACAAAACCAACTAGATGCACTAATTTCTCATTTATTTTTGGAATAAAACTGTACATGTTTCGGACAGTTCCTCTGTACATCATCAGGAGGTTTTCACTGTACACACAGCAATGATATGTGTCATACAGGTTTTGCTGACAGCTTGCGAGCAGGATCAGGACGGAAGTGGTAGTAGTAGTAGTGGTGGTGGTGGTGGTGGTGGTAGTAGTTAATGTGTTGTGCTGTTTCTTTTTTGAGCCACTTGGCCACGTTAACAAACAAGAATTGAATTATATAAGTTAAAGCTCTCACGGCGACTAAATTCAATCAAACGGTCTAGTAGCCACTTCAAGTGATTGAGCGGCGAGTGATCCTGATGAAGAGAGCAGACATGGTGCTCGAAACGTTTGTTTACTCCCCATTCAGCCGCCTGACACGCCTGCTAGCCCGTTTTATTGAATTCAGTCGCCTGTAAGCTTCACACCGTAATTTGAAGGAAGCCATCCCGTTGTGTACGTATAACGTCGTTACACAACATATAAAACAGTTGTATTGTTACCCGGCCATCAGCAGGCCAACAAGGAATATTCCTTGTTGGCCTGCTGATGGCCGGGTAACGGTCGAAACATGTAGCCAAATGTAACCAGTTGTAATAATACAACTGTTTTATATGTTGCGTGACGACGGCATACTATAATAAATATTTACACTGGAATGTTTATTGAAAAACTGAATTGAAATGGATATTTATTGTTGGCCTTGAGGCTACCGATTCATCATGTGAATGAAAGCACAACTGAATTATTCTGATCCAGAATTAACTTCTTAAAGTGTCGATCTTTCAGTTAGTTGATAAGACACCTTGGACTATGAATGCGCACGTTGCGTGTTCTGCTGAGCATTGTGAAAACGTGAGCGTCATGTCAAAAGACGAACGGGATTCGATCACACGGTTACATTATTTTTTTTTTTCCTCCATGTGGCACTGCGGCCCAACGCCGGCCATGGCTTCCTCATTCTTGAGGTTTCTAGATCATACACAAGGACGCGTCAAAGTCGGTAGGACTCCTCTGGACAAGTGATCAGCTCGTCGCAGAGACCTCTTCCTGACAACACACAACAGTCACTACAGACAGACATCCATGCCCCCGATGGGATTCGAACCCACGATCTCAGCAGGCCGTAGACCTACGCCTTAGACCGCGCTGCCACTGGGACCGGCTTATTATTATTATTATTTATTATTATTATTATTTTTATCATCTTATTTTTCTTCTTCGTCGTTGTTGACTTTAGCTTCGGTGCAGGAAATTAAGAATCTTGAACTTCTTCGTCTACCATAAAATTCTGACTTCTTACTCGGCAAACATGAAGTGTCTAATGTTAGGTACTTGAGTTGCATATGCGCCGTGAGAGGTGGCAAACTTCTCAGACGTGGCTGTAATGCGTGATTAATAAGCGGGGGATTGCAGGCGCTATTAGTTCCCCGTGGGTGCTTTACCTTGTGGAGTTATCACCGAGAATGTACACTAGATTATTCTAATTTAGTACTGCAACACCGCATTGCCTTCAGATGCACGCTTGTTTGCTGCAAGACTAGTGGACTGAGTATAAGATTATCTATGATAAGAATATGCTAATCGTTTAATGGGTGCTTAGTCTTCTACACTTGCTCACTGTCCGTGCAACCTCTGTGCATATGAACAGCAAATCGCGTGGGAAGCTTAATGTGCCTTAACTCATGCCCGATATTTCAGAAAGGAATCACAAGGACCGTGTGTTCACATCTTTATAATGCGCACTATTCTGACGTGATATATATCTGCAACTAATTACGATTATTACCAGAAGATGGCAACAAACGCTCGCTGCTCGCTGCTTGTTAGTTATGAATCAGTAGCAGAAGATGGTAGAGTTCGTAGCAGCTACAGACGAAGGGTGTTTATGCAAATGATGGCGGTTTCGTTTCAATTCTTAATTTCTCATAAGGACGGTCATTGTCATTACTAGTCAGGGTCGCCATGAAACCTAGCAATGCCACTGTGTATGCCTAATGAAACATACAGTTCGTGAACCTTAAAGCGATTTTATTGGGGAGCAGCACTACGGTACCCTAACCAAGTAATGAACATTCATTTCGACAGAATAAAGGTAAACTGGTCCCGTTACAGGCCTGATGTGGTCCAGAGGGTGGGTAGAGGTATAGCTCTACTCTTCCATGACAGCGGCACTAGAAGGGGGTGAGTGGTCAGCAGAACGCCCCGGCCGCACTCTATCCCCGGAAAAAACCCGGTACCCATTTTACAGTAGGCTGGGTGGGCCCCAGGGCCGGTCTGGACAGGTGCGGAAAATCTCGTCCCCACCGGGATTTGATGCAGTACCGTCCAGCCCGTAGTCATTCGCTATACCGACTGAGCTACCCGGCTCACACTCACACACACACACATATGTGTGTGTATATATACACATATATATATATATCATTTCGCAGTCTAACACAACTTCTTATTCAGTAATCACAATTAAAAGATAAATAATTTAAAACTGTACATTTTCAGCTCCTGTTATAGTGCCATCTTCAGACTGAGCCCTAAAAAGTGTTCTATGCAATTAACAGTGCTTTATGGAGCGCAAGATCTCGTTATTAGTATATACTCGTATTATGAATTAAATATGAAATATAAAAATAAAAAGTTGTGTTATACTGTGAAATATTATCTATACACATACAGGGTGAGCATAAATTCTTTCCCTGATTACAAACATTTATTACAAGAAAACTTCACGTTGCACCTGAATTAGAAGAGTTTCAGCCGTGGATAATTTTCCAACAAGATGGTGCACCTCCAAACTGGAGTTCACATGTTCGTCGGTTTTTGGATGCAACATTTCCAAACAGGTGGATTGAGAGAGATGGTCCGACTCCCTGGCCACCACGATCACCAGATATCACCCCCCCCCTTGACTTCTTTTTTAGGGGGGTATGTTAAGAACAAAGTGTTTTCAACATCAGTTCCAGATATTACAAATTTGAAGGCTAGAATAACAGACGCTTTTGCTAGAATAACTGAACACATGTTGGAGAACACGTGGAGAAAAATTGATTGTCGATTAGAAGTTCTCCGTGCAACAAAAGGAGCCCATGTTGAAGTGTACTGATGTGTTGTAAAAAAACTTCTTGAGTTATATTTTGAAAAAAAAAAGTTTGTATTCCACGTACAGTAGTTTTCTTGTAATAAATGTTTGTAATCAGGGAAAGAATGTATGCTGACCCTGTATATTTATTTGTTGTGTACTTTTTTCTGGGTAATTCCCCGGCGTCTGAATTTTATATGCCGACGTTTCGGAACACTCTGTTCCATCTTCGTAGGCAGGTAGGTATGAAGTATTACTGGATTAGAGAAAAGTTGGAGTATTTATACAGGAAAATGTTTAGCTCGAAAATAGCCTAAGCCAACAGGAAGGACGGTGACAGGTTAGGGGCGGTTCAGAGTACAGAAACTGTTGTTAGAAGGGCTGAGGGAGATAGGGCGCGTGTCGGGGTGAGGTCAAACTATTGTTTGTTAGGTGGCTGTCTCCTTTCCTTAGAACACGGCGAAAGTTTGAAATGAAGAATATATTTATTTATTTATATTTTGTATGCTATTGATTATTGAACACAAGGGGAATTTCTCACCTGAAAATTCGTTTCAGCATTTTGAAGGTATTAACATATATTCAGCCCATAATTCACCGAGACGAGCAAATTGTGCCCCAGCCACGGCCCCTGGTATACTGTACAAACCCCTCAGCAGCACGGAGCCTGTTATAATCAGAAGCGAGAGACGTTTTTGGACTCATCCATCACCGATCTCCTCAAGTACTTGTCGAGGACTCGCAGTGAAGGAGCTGATAAAACTGGTTCGGTCCAGAAATCCCTTGTAGGTTATGTTTGGTCACGAGAGTCAGTGAGCGAAAGGAGGAGTGGTCAGTAGTAAGAACCGGCAAAACTGTACGTGACGGATATTGCACGGTGTTTGTGCTGCGATACGAACCGTCTTGAGACAGACGATGCATGACGTAGGTGACCATGTGGACGGTGAAGAACTTCATGGTGTTTACTCTTCACCTGGAATCATTTCGGCAATTAAATCAAGAAATATGGGACGGGTGGGACATGTTGAAACTCTGGGAAAGGGGAGTTGCATACAGAATATTGGTCCGGAAACATGCGGAGAATATATTAAAGTTTTCCATTCTGTGCGTTCTTGTACATCAGACACTTCTTCAGTATTCCAAACAAATGAACATTCTGTCACAACGATTGGGTTGATGATGCAGTCTTCTGGGTTGTTATGCAGTGTATACTTGTCAATATCTACCGATGTGTCGAAGGATCATATCGTATTTATTTTCAGGGTCAAGCAGTCCAAAGGTAATTTTTCTTGGACTGCTACGATTCTCCGAAACGACGGTAACTTTTTACCAGTCGGGGCAACATGACATTCTAGAAGACTTGAATCTTTGTTTAAAAAAAATACATCCTGTATAAGTATATTGTACTGTACCATATGGAGTGGGTTAATGTGCCGTGGAATTGGGTCCAGTGGCGGGAGATTCTGAATACGACCTTGAACCTTAGGAGTTCTTGAAAACGGAACACTTTGTCGACCAGCTGATTAGCAGTCAGGATAACATATTGATTTTGGTGTCGCAGACAGGGAGTCTGAGGTGAAGTCGAAAATACCTGAGCACCAAAATCATAACTGTGTGCTGGCTGGCCGTGTGTATGTCAGATCTCGGGGACTGTGCACTTGATGATGATTGGTTGAATGATAATTGCCCCTAAAAACCGCAGTTATCGTAAACGATTCTGTGACATTTCCACTTCGTGTACCATAAATCCCAGATATGTACTACGATTTTTTAATTGCAACAACAAGATGCAACTATTTTTTAATATTTATTTCTAAAATGCTCTACATGTTTCGGGCGGTTCCTCCGCCCATCATCAGGGGCTCATAACTGTACACTCGGCTTCTGGTAATTTCAACCAATACTGCTGCTGGCTGTTATCGTGGTTGAGATGTTTCATCAAAGCCACGAGTGTACAGTTATGAGCTCCTGATGATGGGCGGAGAAACCGCCCGAAACATGTGGAGCCTTTTAGAAATAAGTAATCAAATATAGTTGCATCTTGTTGGTTTAATTACAGAATCATATTAACGATGCACGGACAAATGAATATCAAAGATATACGTACGAGCTTGGGATCGAACCTGAAATTCCGTCTTGCGAATCCGGCGGCTTGTTGCCTAAATTATGACTAAAACAAATCAGTGATATTAAAATGACTAAGTTGTGGAATGTCCATAAATCTCGAGTTACGTAAGGCGGTAGTTTTTAGTAAATATAAATTGCGCGTTTCATGTCCATAAATCAGTCCGAGAAATGAAAGCCGGAATACAGAATGCAAGACTCGCCAGCCTCAGAAACTGCTTCCTGTAATATTTATAGCAACACAGCCATTATTTTCCTCTATTTCTTTCCCTTCCACCGCTGTAGGACTCGTATTGTTGTATCCGTTGCTTCCAACACGCCCAGATACCTCCACGTAAGAGTGGCTTTTAGCGCTTCTTTGTGTACGGGCAGTTGAAGTGACTGTTTGTACTGTACACCTAAGAAGAGTGAATTCACAAGACTGGGAATGTTACATAGAGTAGCTACATAACTCGTATTCTTTGCCATTGTGAGTCTAATGGTTGCTGAGACAGAATTTGAAACGCATGAAAGAAATAATACATATTTGACACATTTTAATGTTTAATAAATAATTAATTGGAGCGGAGTCCATTTGGAGAATCTAGTAGTTTCTCAGCCACTTGCGAAATTCTCTTCATGTTTTGGAACCCAAGCGTAGATGGGAGGATAATATTAAGATGGATCTTCAGGAAGTAGCATGTGGGGGTGTGGACTGGATCGAGGTGGCTCAGGATAGGGACTAGTGGCGGGCACTTATGAATGCGGTAATGAACTTTCGGGTTACATAAAATGCGGGGAATTTTTGGACTAGCTGAAAACCCGTTAGCTTCTCTAGAAGGACTCTACTCCATGAAGTAATAAGTAAGTAAGTAAGTTTTGGAACCCAAAGTGTCATTAACGAATTCACAAAAGCTAACCCCTTGCACCCATCCCCAACCACATGAACCCAGTCCACACTTTCCAATCCTATTTCTGTATGATCCATTTAACATTCTCCGCTGTAGGGCTTCTGACCATTGGCTTTTTAGAGCAGACCTTTCCTCTTCAGTTAAGTGTTGGAATCCTTCACGAGATTCACTGCTGATGCTGGCGTACAGGTTTTGCCTTAAGTTGCGCATCTGCACTTCTTAGAACTTACTTAAATTCGGTGTTTTCAGCTTCACTTACGAGATTATTCTTGAAGTAAAAAGAGTTGGAGCATCAGCTATTTCTCTTAAACACACACAAACACCCAATGAACTTCGGTAAGGTGAAAGCGTACACTCACACTCAAACACACGTAACAGATAAACGTTTGCCCTTAACTGTATTCGCTTCGTATTCGAGGTGTCAACGAGGTAGAGGCTGTTACTTTAAGCGCACAGAACCCCTGCAAAAAAAAAAAATTGAACTCGTATGACGTTGTTGAGGAACGCATTAACGTCTTTCCCTCTCTGATGGCATGTAAACACCTTCAGCCCAATTGTTTAGCGCAAATCATTATCATACCTGCGCCCACTTTCGACAAGCGATGTGTAATTACTGGGACAGGCTTATCTGCAGTACTAGCCCATACGTGATAGTGGTGTACTCTGTAATTCTGAATTGAATTTTGTCTTCAGGTCTTCGTTCCGAAGTCCCACGTACTTATACACCCCACGCCTGCTACACGCGTCTCTCATCTCACCTTCTTTGATGTGGCCATTCTACTATTATTACGATAGACTGTACATCAAGCAGTCTGTTATTATGAAATGTCCTCAGTCGCCTGTCACATTTTCCTTCCCAGTTCCCAGTATTTTGTTTAGCCTCCTGTACTCGAACACCCACAGTCTTGTTGTTCCATTAACATGATAAATCAAATTTCACACATATACAAAACAGCAAACAGAATTATAGCTGTATATGCGCTGCTGTTGACATTCTAAGGAACAAACGTGAAGTTAAAAGATTCTGACCCGAAGACAACAGTTGTAATTTTTTGTTAAACATTCCATTGTGTCATATAAAAATTTTAAAAGCTTTTAATACTGTCCCCATATTATATATATATATATATATGCAGTGTTATTAATTTATTTAGGGCAGTATGTTTCGACAAGTGTTGGTCATCTTCATACCATCAAAAGCATGAAATATTCCGACCTGAATGATAGCTAGCATACCAAGAATTTAATGCGTTCTGAATTTTAAACACGAGTGAAACTTTGATTCACTTTTGTCGTTACGAAATATTTTAACATGACCACGTTATCTGTACGTTGTGAATTAGGCCAGTGTTCTGCTGGGGGGACATGAATGTGGGTTTTTATTTTCTCAGCATTCACTTCTAGATTTGTCTTCTTACTGACTACCGATAGAGCCACGGTGTTCTTCCCTGTAGCAATTAGTTGCTCCCAGTAAAGTAACATTATTATTCTAGCCCATAAAGTGATGTGCCCTATTCAGTTTCAGTTCATCCTAGGTTAATTGGACGTAATTAATGGCATATTCTCAAGCAAAGTATAAATTGTGTGTGTGTGTGTGTGTGTGTGGTGTGTATGGCCTTCTTCAAATGAAGCCAACTAAGTGCACACTGCTTCTTAGTATATTTATTTCAACCTCTCTGCATGTCTCGGGCAACTATGTGCCCATCATCAGAACTTAACTGTATCTGTGCGACACTGGTATTTTTCACTCTGTATAGGTGGCTGTCTGGTCTGCAGATTGAAAAATACCAGTGTCGCACAGATACAGTACGTTCTGCTGATGGTATGCACATAGTTGCCCGAAACATGTAGAGAAGTTGAAATAAATATACTATGAAGTAGTGTGCACCTAGTTGGTTTCATGTGAAAAAGATTATACAGGGTGTTTGTGGCATTGAATGGCAAGTAAGAATTTCAGGTGTCGTCCCTTAATACTCCGGAAAATTGTTTGGTAGAGCACACATGGAAGCAGACACGTTGCACCATTAACTAATATTAGGTACGTTAACTAAGGAGGAATTGTCTTTTCCGGAATTTTTCCGGAAATGAAGTGTCGTAAAAATAAAATGGTCTTGATTTATTTAGGAATCCTGTGAATTTTAAACCCGTACCTTTCCCACCCTGACACAATCAAGTCCTATGATCATCATCTGTAACATTCCTTTTTTAATAACAATAACATGATTTTTTTAATTTCTTAGTTGCTGCGTGGCACTTTTTTCAATGTAACGAATACCCACAGAATAAATTTACTGTTGTCCTCAATTTAGGTTAGAAGAATCTGCTATTACACATTGTTTTTGGTGTTGTGATTGACTTGCTTTTACTTACTTGTAATTTCAGTTACATAAATGAACGTATTTGGCATCACGCGTAAGCATTATTATTTACTTCCTAGGCGCAACATTGCTATAGCTTTGTGCATTTTTAACAGACGTCGTTTAATCGGCTAGCAACTGATGAAAGGACGATACCAAGAAGGGATTTGGAATGAAAGGGCTTTGTCTGTCTCACACAAACGCGCGCGCGCGCGCACACACACGCACACATACACTCAGTAAGTTTAATTTTGTTTCCCAATTTCGTAATTTAAATACCTGGGAAGAAGGAAACTGAAAATTTAGGAAATATTTAAGTACCATAACATATCTGTCGTGTTCGTTCCTTTTCCTTTTTAATTATTTCGAAAAGCTTACAACGTATGGAGAACTTGTACAGGGTGTACAGCACGTGGTCCATTCTCCTGTACATCTCTTGCACCAGACAGTTTTACCGCTTGTAATTATTTCGTGAGTAACCTTCAAAATACGCTCATAACAAATCAAAGTCCTCGTATGAAATGCCGTTTATTGTTGAGCGATAGTGGGCAGAATTTTATTGCTTCGACAGCTGTCAGTAAAACTTTACAGCACAGCGATTCTCTAATTCTTATACAGACAGACATCGCTGAGATAAATTTTCGTAATGAAATAAAGTGAAATGCCAACTTGATGCAATAAGGTAATTTTATTGATGTATTCTTAGCTCGAGATGTCTCGGGTACATACGCTCATCATCAGGAGCATTACATGTTGAGTTGCAGCATATGGTTTTCTGCACCGAGTTTTTGGATGGGTGGTGGTCTTGAGAGCCGCTGCGTAGGTCGTGTGTACGGTGCGGATGGTGCCGTGCGTCGCACCCATCCAAAACTCGATGCAGGAAAACCACATGCTACAACTCAACATCTAATGCTCCTGATGATGGGCGTATGTACCCGAAACATGTCGAACTAAGAATACATCAATAAAATTACCTAGTTGCATCAAGCTGGCATTTCACATTATTTCATGAGGAAGATGCACGGTCAAACAACCCTCAAGTTTTCGTAACTTTGTGTTACTAGAGGCTACAAAAATTGACTTTTTGAAATTTAAAGAACTGAATGTTAAGCTGTCGGCAGTTCAACATGACCGTGGATGCACACCGATGAAATTACAGCGCCCATCGAAGAGTCTGAATCGCTGTTTTACCCCTCAACCGCCTGCACCCAGCGAACATAATGTATTCGTTTCACACCATGCAGAAGGGAGGCAATTCTTGGGGAGTATCGATTCAGGCAGGAACATCCATTAAATCCTAAGACATTTTGATGCATTTGGTACGGAAATACGCTTGTTTGTATGCACATGGGCGGAGGACGGGATGAGGTGCAGATGTAGTTTGTAACGAAATCTGATGTGTTGTTAGCAGTAAGTCGCTCCGACAACTGACAGAGAGCAAGCATCTGTGATTACTAGGAAATCACTGAAGTTGGGAGTTACTTCATAGGATTTACTATTTATCTCCGTGTTGTGTGTATATGTGTGTGTGTGTGTTATTAATCTTCTCGTTGCGCTAGTGGTGTCACGTGACTACTGGTGAAATGCCAGTTTGTCCAAGCAGGTTGTTTCCAATTCAGCTGGCTAAAACCCTTTGTAAAGAACACACTCTTCAGTGCAGCATACAAACTTCGTACCAGTTTTCTCGGAGGTTTATATAGCCTACATGCGACCTGTTAATCTGTTTTGGCCTTCAGTGTAGTGTGTTATTGCGGCTGAAAATCCGAATTTACGGCATTATTTGTATTCAAAACTGCCTGTGCCTAATTTAAAGGTAAAAAATGTCCATTGGTTTTGGTTGTGCTATTAGGTCTGAGGCGGACATGAAGACCGACTGAAGACAGACATACATAACCTCCACACGGAGCGCTCCTCTGTGCTGTCTGAAGGATGTCCAGTAACTAACGTTATGCAGTGGGGATTTTTTAAAACTTTTATTCAAGATGTTCCCAAAATTCATTACCATTTCAGTTCAAATCTTCTTACGAATCTGGAACATCGCTTACACACGTGGCACCTACCAGGGTAAGATATTTTTAACTAATGTATTAGGAATGTAAATTAAAGGGTTAGCTTTGTTTGGTTTGTTTTCCTTCATCGTCGTCTTTGTACATCCCTGTTATAATACGTGGCTGCTGTGAATACTGTTTTCTGTTGCAAGCGAGGAAATAAAGCACGCCATTAAGAGGCGAGTCTGTCGACCATTCTATAGTATCGATGTACGAGCTGACCATTTCTGTGGTAACGGACAGCGAAAGAAATGGCTGCTTGCTGCTGGTCACTTGTAAAAACGGGAGTGAACGTCGTGTTACAGTGTCGATGGGCGATCAAGGGATATCACACTGGCAGTAGTAGAAGTGTCTCCAAATAAAGACAGCAAATACGACATACTTGATTTGTTTCTGCTGTTTGTACAGAGCAATACAAAACGCTTTTCGCCCAGTTAGCCTGTAGAGATTCCGAGGTTTATGTTGACAGCTACCCTGAACACTGCAGTTGCTGAGCGCGGGTTTTTGTCCGACTTTTTCTCTGTTTGGCAGTGATGGCGGACTTAATTCTCATCTAGAAAGAACTGTCGTGTGCCTTGTGATGGATTTGTGATTCCTTGCCCTCCAGAAATATTAATATTATTGTCGGCATTGCAGTTTTTATTTTATGAAGAATTTACTACTTAAGAACAGACACCGTTGAATTAAAAAAGACCAACTTGATGTCACTTGCGTTATTATTTCATTATTTACTGCTCAACATGTTTCGGATGTTAATACATCCATCCTCAGGAGCTTGCGACTTATTTGATGAGTTATTTCATGGGTTGTATTGCTCTGGTTCGATGCCTGTTGGTGTGGTATCCGGAAGCAGGCTGAGGCACTACTTCAGCCTGCATCCGGATACCACACCACCCCAGCCAGACCACAACGTAACACCAACACACATCGAACCAGAACAATACAACCCA
>Ga0123354_10004896_pt1 | contig 19201 bp, 9 predicted proteins | sample TergutLab28metaG_2_FD_97872 | JGI IMG/M metagenome (GOLD analysis project Ga0123354, IMG submission 97872) | Labiotermes labralis P4 segment gut microbial communities from Petit-Saut dam, French Guiana - Lab288 P4 | ecosystem: Host-associated > Arthropoda: Insects > Digestive system > Gut ...
ACTTTGGATATAGGTGTTTTGGGTTATATCGATATAGTTTGACCTAAGGAACACTCTCCCGAAGTTAGGTCCTTTCCTCCTGGGACACCCTGTATATATATATAAAAATGAATCAATAAAATTTAGTGATAAAATTTATAATGTAAGCCTATACTTACTTAATTACTTACTTACTTGCTTACTCCATGGTGCAGAGTCCTTCTTGAGAAGCTAAGCGGTTTTCAGCTAGTCAAGAAATTCCCCGCATTTTATGGAACCCGAAGGTTCATTACCTTATTCACAAGTGAATTTAAGCCTTATACAAAATTTAATCAAAAACGCTTTGTTCAGAGCGCTGTAGGGTCATTAATGTACAGACGAAGTGACGAACATAAAAAAGAACGCACTGCTCATGTCGGTATCAAAATCACTTAGCCATAGTTCTCAGGCAGTCACCTACTACAGACGGCTAACTGGAGCCACGTGTATAGAGTCGCCCTGCCCTTCGTAATGTAGAACTGAAATTCAAAGCTCTTGCGTAATTGAAGGAAGAACGGTAAAATAACTATGTTCCCGAACGTTCTGAGCATAACCTGTTTTAGTCGGTATAGACCAGTCCGTTAACATTCGAACCGAACACCCCCCGAGTACAAGTCAGACGTGTTGCAGCTTAAGCCAGACTGCTCGGTTGAATTATTTCGACTACGGCCAGAAATGTTACGATTGTAACCTATACCAATGACTGCAACAAAGCCGCTTCGGGTGACCGCGCCGTCTAAGGAGTAGGTCTGCGTAAGCTAAACTGCTGGGATCGCGGGTTTGAATCCCGCCGAGGGCCTGGATTTTCATCTCTTTTGTTTGTTGAATGTTGTGCAGATAGCGGCCTCTGTGAAGAAATTCTTCTTCTTCTAAAGGAGTCCTACCGTATGTGTGTGTGTGTGTGTGTCGAATTGTGTGTGTGTGTGTGTGTGTCGAATTTGTGTGTGTGTCGAATTGTGTGTGATCTAAAAACCTCGAACCGAGGCGGCCAATTTTGGGTTGTTAAGCCACAGAACAAGAACTGTAACAAATTTTACGACCGCTCAAAGTGAAACTCAGCCTGTAACACAGATAAGCTGGAAGGAACAAGAAAATATACGGGAATACTTCTGAGATTTAAATACGTGGGTAAACTAAAGAATTTTCTGTTAATGGCGCTAATGGAGGTTCATTACGCTATCAGTCTTTGTCGTAGGTGCTTTTTCCATCAAACCACATAACAGGCGGGGACCGCGGTGGCACAGCGGTTAAGGTGCTGTGCTACAAATCGGAACGTCGCTAGTTCAATTCCAGATGGTGTCACTTGAATTTTTCATTGACATAATCCTTCCTATCGTGCTATGGCCCTGGGGTCGACTCAACCTGTTACAGATATGAGTACCAGGAGCATTTCCTGGGGTTAAAGGTGGCCGGTGCGTAGGGCTGACAACCTTACCACCGTCCTGTGCCGTTGTCATGTAATCTGGGAACCTTAACTTCCTGGAACCCTATTGGCCTCTCCAGGCCTGTAATGGGACTGCTGCTGCTTTACATAACAAGCAGAGCAACTAACACACTTTTCACACCTTACCCCACTTCTTATGTTTATCTATGTTTTAGTTGCGTCGACGGTGCTGCTGAGGAACGATGAATGATCTCATTAACAGTGGGTGATAAATATTTTTACTGTATCGAAGTCCGTTACAGTTTATAGTGTGAAAGTACGTTACTAACTAATATCGCGTTGTGTAACACTAGTGTATAAGAATTCTGGTCCCTTTTCAACATGGATGTCACATTATCTTGTTAGACCCAGAAATTAATGGCATGCAGGTGTAACCCAAAATAGGTAAAGCCGACTATGAGATCGCAGAGGACAGGTGTCTTTTTAAGGAGGCCTGTATCCAGTCACTTCAAGTAATGTGTCATAGTAAACGACCACTTCTTACATAATTCGGCCTTCCCATGCTTCCCCCTCATTCGACGCTCTACAACATTTGTAGGTGAGACATCATTCATTAATCTAAAGGGCACACAATTATTTCTTTACTTTTATTTACACGATATATTAGGCGCAATTATAACCTGCTTTATTAATTTAACACTCTTAACTTTGCCCGCAGGGTGTATTTATGGTTTTTGTACATACACTGTCTGACTGTTCTTTTGCATGTTTCCTCTGGTGAAGTAGAGACTGAATTGTTAAATAATGTTTAGATTAATTTCATGCTTAGAGGATTATTTGAAGCTCTTGTCTTTGTTAGTTCTCTGACTGTATTGGAAGCAATTCTTAAAAGAGAATCTGGATAGATTTTATGAAGACGTGCTCATTATTGAAACAGGGGGAAACGTAGTCTTTCATGGACAAATTTGGAAGACTGTGGACATTTTAGGTTGTACATGTATTATAACGTCTTCATGCGTATCCCTCACAATTCATAATTTATTATTGGCACAGACGTCAATAGCAGTTCCCTTCCGTAGCGGTTTCAAAGAACTGCTGTGGAAGAAACACGATGAAGAAAATATCAGTTACAGAGCTCCTTAGGAAGTAATGTAATTTCACGAAGTTCCCCCCAACTTTAACAAAATAATCCAACTACCGGAAGCCAATTTGTGTTAAAGTCTTTCCCCTTGGAGAGTGTGGGAGGGGTAAGGGGAACTAATAGCAGTCGTCAGTGTCAGTATTGCTGGATCGCTGTAGATTTGCGGGTGTTGAAATTGGATCGGGGGATGTTGAGGAGCGGAGGGAAGAGTGTTCATGTCTCCGGCCCATGCTGTCACTGTACTCTCTCCGTCTTGTGCAGGGACCGTTTACTTAACTCATTTACAAAATGAGATATGGAGTTTGTATCACCTGCCAACAGCTTCATTCTAAGAAATGGAAATAACCGAAAGGCAGTTGCTAAAGCACCATTGACTTTTGGATTCACAACCTACGTCACTAACCGTTTCACAGCCTTATGTGGCTGAGCGTTTTTGCCATTGATAAAAACAAGATAATTTGACAAAACATCTGAATTACGAGGTCCAGATTTCAGCACTGGATACTTCGGAGGTCTGGTCACATATGTATGAGTGTTCGAACTTCATTTGTGCAACTGTATTCTATTCAAATATGAGGTGGCACTTCGTCATACACCTGCAAAACTCTTCCTACAGTAGGTATTAGGAACTTTCTCCAGCAGAAAAAGTATCACTAACATAGTACAACTTTCTCACGCCAACTATATTTTACGTATTAGCTTATCATCAGCTTATTTGTCTTTGAAAGTGAATTCTCCAGAGATTGCAAACTAGTGCTCCCTCTTTCAATTTCCAGTATCTCAAGGTCATCCAATAGCTGCTTACGCCTTGTCCCTCTTCATCCCGTCCCTTCTATCTTTATACATATTTTGTGAGATATATTAATGAAGTTATGTACGCAGTTAAGTTTATTTTACGGACGGGACAGTTATGGAAACTGAGCACCCAAAATTATAGACACATAGCTTCAAGCCCGTGCGCCCAGTTTTGTTTTCTAATGAAAAGTTTTTCGTAGCGAAGGCTTCCTCCGTCTGATTCTTTTCTCTGGTGTGTTATCCGACTTAAACCCATCTTCACAGCTTCAGAATAAAAAGCAAGGCTATTACTCGTATGTGATATATAAGGCTCTGATGGCGGTGGATGTATAGTTTACTACAATCTGCTGGGATATGAAGCCGTGTAGTATGATATAAATGACCAAACTTTAGGAGGAACCTACTGCCAGAACGGTGGTAAAGGTCTACTAGACTACATGACAGCATCTCTCAGAACACAGTATAATAACGTTTCGTGATTCAGAGTTCTGAGACAGCCCGATTTTCCCCGACGCAGCTACACCTACGAACAACGGTATGCATAGAAATGCACGTCTGGAAGTGTTCAGGAGTTCTAGACTTGAAAGTTTGGTGCTAGTGGTGATAATGGTGATAATTAGATGAAGATGACGGCAATGATGATGATGATGGTGATGCTGCTGATTATGAAAATTTTAATAATACCTTCTGCAAAAAGCAATCTTTAGATGCATTAATCAGTTATTTGCTTAGATTAATTGTATTAGTCGCTGTAAAACTCTACTCAGTTCCTAAACGAACAACAGTCGATTATCTTGCTGCTATCTAAGCGTCGTATCATACCATTCCATTGTAAGGTATGATTATAGGCCTTTTTAATTAGCAGCCATCACATTAAATGTGGAGCTTCCGTCTTATAATGTTGAAAATGTTGCACATTATATGCTGTGAATTCTCGAAGTTATGTGTATTTTCCTAGACATTCAGAGATTGTAAATTCAGCCTAGAGAGGAAGAATTGTTTAATTTTTCAAAGCTTCCAATTTATATAAATAATAAGCCAAAATTAACTTCCTACCTCTCAAAAAACATACTGCACCCTATTACAATGACCAGTCAGTGCAGTTTGGGTAAATAATCGCTGTCTGTCAATTCAGACGTAGTGCGAATTTCATGCATAGATGAGTGATTTTGAATGTTAAGCATGTACTTCATATTTAATACAGGAATCACTCTCGTTTTAATAGTTAATAAATTTTGAGACCAAGCTACTCTAACCCCACTCCTGTAAGGTGGAGGTTATTAAATTATTAAGCGAATAACTTGGCTCGTGAAGCTGTCGGACCTACGCTTTGTGGCTGACGTACGACATACGAAAAAAAACTTGGCATTCTATGAGATCCGAGCAGAAGAAATGTAAAGGAATTCAGCTGTACGAAAGTGCAAAAAGGATTACAATGCTGGAGAGTAATCCCAGCCAGGATACTTTATATCACAAAGTTGAGACTTCTTAGAAGCAAGAAGAATTGGATTTCTCTTCCTAGTATGGTGCACGTTAATCGAGAATTAATTTCGTGAAACACAATGGCTGTAACATTCTTTCTGTTTACAGGCTCGTAGGTGAAATATCTGGCGCTATGAAAACTGTATCACAGCATCTGCCAGCACACTCTGGCGAGCGGGAATGGAAAGATGTCCTTAGAGAATGATGCGTGTTCTTCATGTTTCTGATAAGTCTAATAACGCTGGCTTCATATATTATAGCAGATACATATATGTTACTGTGTATTTTATCACATCTTATATCCCTGAGATGTCATAAATAATTATTTTTATGTGTTATTCTTAGCAAATGAAGATTTTCTTCAGCTGTAAGGCTAAGGTCCTAACAAGTTCTATATTTCGTGTTACTTAAAATTTTTGTATGATATGCCATTCTTCAATTTTATTTTAACGTACTTGATGGATTATATTGAACTAATACTTAATCAAATGAAATTCATCCAACCTTTACTGGTAAAGGCCCATGCCCCGTTTCATTAAAAATCCGTCGTATGTTTTCGGGGATAAAACAAGCGGACATCTGGGCAGAGTTATAACCCCCGCATCTTGAGTTATTTTTTGTGCCAATGTGGAGAACTGACAACTTTATCACCTTCATGTGCCGACTGTTTTTAAATCGGGTAACCTCAACCTCCAGCAACCCGCGGGGCCTGTCCAAGCCTGCACAGGGATTGCTTTACCTACTCTGTAGCCTTTTTCTTTGTGCCTCTGCTGAGTACTAAAACGAGAAACCAACAATGAACTTACACCCGGTTCCGATGCAGCTGCATAGAGTTTTGAGAATTACTTATTCCTGAAAGATTGATAATATGCCTGTCACATTTTGCCTGTGGAACTTGAAAAATGAAATTGGCAGCTAGCAACACTTCGAATTCAACGTTTCTAAGTAACGTACATCTGTACGAATTCGATATAGGATTTTATTAATGCGATCAGTTTGAAGGTGTACGATATCTGAACTAGGAAATCATTCACTCTAGCTGTCACGAAGAACTTACGAAACCTTTCAATGTTCTGTCTGTTGCTATGCAGTGATTTTCCTCGTATAAAATTTCGTTCTGAAATTGCCGAGTTCTTGGATTTTCTTTCTCGAGTGGTATACTTTTCTGAACATGATTATTGTTCACTGCTATTTGATGTTTTGTGCATATTTAGCTCCTACTCTCTGTTTAAAGATATGATAAGAGAGGGTTGGTGGGAACAAGAAATTAAAAACTTTATATAACAAAATTTGACAGAAGCCATCCCGTTGTGCAATAACAATTGTATAATATATTATATAACTTCAGTACACAACAACATCAGTATAGTAAATAATGTATGCAATAGATTACACTATGGCTACATGTTTCTACCGCGCGCGGTCATCATCAGGCCAATAAAGAACATTTGTTAAAGGTACAGAAAGTTAATACTCAATGGGATCCCATTTCTTTTACCTTTAACAAATGTTCTTTATTGGCCTGATGATGATCGCTCGCGGTCGAAACATGTAGCCATAGTGTAATCTATTGCATACGTTATTTACTATACTGATGTTGTTGTGTACTGACGTTATATAATATATTATATAATTTATAACGAGAGTTGAACTTGTGTGGGGTAAATTGCCATTTCATTGTTGTCTACGTCATATCCTTCTTAGAATACTTGGAAATTTTATTATTAATATAAGAGACTTACAGAGCTGCTCTCAGTGGTGCCTTCTTCAACTGGACTGTTCGACTAAGATATTGACAGTTACTTCCCAAACGGTTGGGAAATGCCGGTTGTAGTAATGCTTTTTGTTTCAGTCCTGGATGTTTTACTTCCTTCTCAGTGTTAATTAAAACTGGTTATTTGTCAGATATACAAGCTTGTTAAAAATATGTGTTAGAGTGAATTATGGTGTTACTTCTCATAGTTAGTGACCATATTACACATTATCAATTATAAAGATTTATCTCACAGCGTAAGTTCACATCCGTTTGTTTTGCTTCATAGTGTAATTAGATGTGCTCCTAGAAATTTTATTTTAAAATATTTTAATTAAATCATTTTCACAAAAGATTAAATAACGTCAGAAAAATTATTATTATTATTATTATTATTAATTTACTTTAAGACACAGGTTTCGACCAGATTTGGTCATCATCAGGCGACTAAAATCAGAATATGTTCAGTACACAGTCGTATTATTCAGTGTTAATGTAACTGTATTTTATAACTTTTGTGATTTTAGTGGCCGGGAGATGGACAACATTGGTCGAAACACTTTGCCTTAAAACAAATTTTTAATAATAGAAATTAATTGTGTTGACGTTATTTAACCCTCTTTAATTCTGTATAACACAATGGGATGGTGAAGACAAATTTAGATAGTTTCTTTATCATTATGCAGTTTTCGTGGTCAATATTTTGCGAATAATGTACGAGGAAGTCATAAACAAATGTAAAGTTAAAGTAGTCCCGTTACAGGCCTAGAGTGGTCCAGAGGGTTCCAGGAAGTTAGGGTTCCCAGATTTCGTGACAACGGCACAGGATGGTGGTAGGTTGTCAGCCTTACGCACCGGCCTCCTTTACCCCCAGGAAATGCTCCTGGTACTCATTTCTGTTAGAGGCTGAGTCGACCCCAGGGCCATAGTGCGGTCGGAGGGATTTTATGCCAATGAAGAATCCAATGACAACAGCTGGGATCGAACCAGCGACCTTCCGATATGTAGCACGGCACCTTAACCACTGTGCTACCGCGGTCCCCCCATAAACAAATGTAGTGAAATTAAATCAGTACCGTTATTTCCCACAGTCAGAAGATACACAATATATTAGCAATTTCTACATTTTGTGTTATCGTCACCAGTTTAACTCTGTTTTGATCTCTTCAATTTAAAATCCCTAATTATTTCTTGAAAGACGAATAAAGAAACTCTCTTATTGTTGGACTGACAGTGGATTATGCAGTGTATATAAAGTGCTGTGTCTAATAGTGCCTGCTAAATATATCAAAGTGTAGAAGGGCAAGTTATTACCGTATTTAATAAGCATTAGTACATAAAAACATAGGAAGTAGTGTCTAACCTCGGCGATAAGTAGAGATCAGTACTCAGCTGCACACTCTGTTACACGTAAGTGAAGATTCTCCCATAAATGTTTTTAAAACATAAAAAATTTGCCAAACTGATCTTTCCACAGGGGTTTCTGCGAGGTTTAGAAGGCGTAGCTATTCTTTAATATGCATTTGTTGGTTCAAGTAGAGCTACGAGAAAACACCCGAAAAATTTTATCTTATTGGTCAACTACCATAACTTCTCAACTTGTGCATGTGCCTGATTGGAAGCACTGGGTCCTAGTCTAGACCAAGTTGACTCTCTTGGAGCTGTTTTGATACTGTTTTGTATCCTTTCTTTTTGTGACACGAGAACGTTGGAGGCACTGATAACCGAGCAACATGTGACATATTGACAGCCTGCTTCAAATTACCATATGCGAAGTGATATTTATGAAAACTTCGGCCAGGGTAACACTACAGGCGAGATCAGACCAACATTTCACGAATACAACAGACATGTCCTTCGGCTGAAGCCTTGTTGGATGTTGCGCCGAACTGACTGGTTACTGTTACAGACAGTTTGAAGCAGCATAATGCCTTCAACTAAAAGCGAGCGTTGCATGAAAATAAACGACTCCTTTTATTAGACTGCTCGACCTCGAACATGAAGATGCAACAGAACCTAGAATCTTAGGCAGCTTTACCAGTCAACACGTCGCAATATCTCGAACAACTTGAATCTTAAGCAGTACCGCTGTGAGAATGTCAAGTCCTGTATATTCCCTTTGGTTTTCAAGCTTCAGTGATATGGACTGAAACCAAGGTATCTAATACACGTTGCTAAATCGGCAGCAAGTTTAAGGCCCTGTTAATATTGCGGCACATGATATTAGGCGATAGACTGACGCAAGTTTATTCAATTAAAATAAAGATCTACACAATTCATGGCATTGTATTCAGGCACAAGGAAAACTTATATGAATTTGATAATAAATACAATATATTTAATAAACATTCATGCCGATAACTTGGGGTTAACGGCAGGTAATTTTATAGTGCTGACAGGAAAAACGCATGACTAAGGAAAAATCTAATTCAAATGCATGTGACAGAGCCTCCAGAAAACCTGTCAGTAGTTTACCCTTGCCACCTTTGACCCAGTTCACACAAGACTACTGATTCGTCTGTAACTTCGAAGAAACGATTCATAAGAACGATTAATCCTTCAAGAACAGTGATTATTTTAGGTACATCGTTGAATTCTGTATGCTTACGAGTATACTCCACTGACAGGTTCTAAATGATTTTCAGGATACACGGCATATTTTCTTAAAGTGCATTAAATGACTGGTTTTAGTAATGGGGGCGCGGTACATTTTCTGTGACATAAAACTGAATATTAAAATTTAGCTTAGTTTTTCTTCAGCGGGTTTGAATTGATTTATGTCTACAGTTGAATTCGTGACTGGAGGCAGGGCAACAGAATTTGCAGACATTCCTTACAGATTATTAACCATTCCTACAGTTTATACACGCACGAATCGATCTGTAGACATTGGAATATGACGCACGAGCCACTGGACGTACACAATTCTACTCGAGACCAAGGTTTCGTACTCTAATGTTACCTACTTAGAACCTCGGCGTGGATGGTGACAAATTCTTGACGTTCCGTCCAACTTCATTGTCCACAGCCATACTAGCATTCCATTTGTTGCTAATTGGCCTCGTCGGGTGCTATAGCGTAGTTGTGGCTCACTGTGTTACAGTGTGCACGAGCATTAGAACAGAACCTATCTCTCTCGTCCTTTGATTGATTTAAACACTGGAGACCCTTGTTACATCAGTTCGATGCGCATTCTTTCATTCATCCAGCGGTGGTGACCCATTGCCACTGATGTGACCCACGGAACCTATCACTCTTCATTACAGACTCGTGGGAACACGGAGATGACATGATGATATTGTTGTTGGTGATGCGTCTGCCTTCTGATGTGCGGGTGTATTGATCGGATTAGGACATGGCGCTCTCGAAAGTGGCTCCGCGTCGCGGTGGTTTCCGGCATACTCGGCGGCCTCTCTTACAAAAAATGTAAAAAAAAGGACGGATGGAGCGAACCCTCCTCCCTGCCGTCGATGTTGCTCTGCCAGTTTCCACGGGACCTGGATCCAGTTCAGTTAGTGACTCGGCATACAATGGTTCAGTAACCGGCTGTGAAGTGCTGCGTCTGGATATGTTTATTTGAACCGTAAATTCCTGTCGCTCACATCAAACAGGCTGTTCTGTCTCATGGTGACCTGCATCGCATGGGGTCATACCACACGTACCCTTGCCATCGTGGACAACGCCGGTGGGGGATGGTCAGGTGCAGTGGGATCAAAGCTTCAGCAGCGGTAGGCCTAAACGTCCAGCCAATCAGATGTCTACTTCTTCAGATGTTATTGTTGTCAGTAGAGTAGTTCTTCGTTAAGTTTCACTCTCCCATCTGATACTTGTTCTTCGTGTGCTGTGGTTCAGTCGGTTGCACGGTGAACATGATACAGGTTTCGAAGAGCCTACTTCGCTTGTTTGTTGCCTCTAGAGAACTGTGTTAGTGTGTTACCGGTGCTAACTGCATACAACAGTGAGCGAAAAAGATTGTTGTGTCCGGACTGCTACACTCAACTCAAATATGCATTTAAAATTATTGTTCTTCATGGGATAAGCCCGCCAAGAAGTTCAACGACCGTCCCCTGAGCTGTCCACACAGCATCCGAGATGACAACCTGCTCGTTGTTACAAGTGAAGCTGACAGACACAGTAGCTACATTTTTAAACAAGACATTTACTTAATTACTTTATTGCAACTAACAATTCACCAAGTAATACCAACAAAGCTACTATATGTTAATATTATACATATATTTGTCACATAAAGTCCATCAAAACTCCTACATGTTTCCATCTTTCTTGGATCATCTTCAGGGTGTTTTTACATCAAATGAGCATATATACAACATAGATAAATACTTATGTAGATTAAAATCTTTGTCTATAAAATATATTTAATAATGTATTTATAATGCTTAATTGGCGTAACAATTCCCTGAATATGATCTAAGACAGATCGAAACATGTAGGAGTTTTTGGTGGACTGTGTGTAAAAAAAATGCACGATTTTAAAATATAATGAATTTGTTGGTATTGCTTGGTGAATTCTTTATTAATGCACGGACATGAATAACATTAAGCAACTAACAATCTCTGAGGCAAGTACAACATTAACCTGTAAAAATTTAAGTTTTATTTCGGTGGTTGCTAAACAATTCTACATTTTCAAATGCTGGAAACTTCTCCATTCAGCGCGATAGGCCACTGAATTTTTATATTTTGAGTTCCAAAGAATCTCGTAGAATCATAATACCATATTAAGAGCCAGGCAGTTCCTCTCTGGATTCAGTTGCTACGTACACGAATCATGTAGGCGTATAGTACTTTTTGGGAACCACGCTTTATTTTTATAGCTAGCTTCAGATTTTAATAAACTTTACACATATATGTTGTGGAAAGAGTAAGATATGTTAGGAAACGCGAAGAAACCGGAGCAATGAATCTAGCAACAAGACGATCTGGCAAACATATGGTCAAGGGTACTGCGTGGAATTATTTTAGATGTCTACTTATTTACGATCTGAAGAAACAAGTCTATTTCAATACCATCAAAGAGATGGATAAGTATAGATCCTACCCGCAACCCTCTGTCTAAATATCCTGGTGGTGCTTGAGAAATATTCGTATTTTTACTTTCGTAATGGAATTCTCTTCAGAACTTTGAAATTTAAAATTTCCTAATACGCGGTATTTGCCTTCGTTATTTATTCATACCTTACATTCTTTTCAGAACAAAGTTCGTGGCAGTATATCGGCAATCATTTATAGTTCTTAAACATAAACGATTATGTTGGCAGTAGATAGGCTATAATAGGTATAATGGCGCGGCATTTATTGAAAGTTAATTTAGAGTTAACGCTTTACGTAAAAATATTGGCTTACATAAAAGTGGCGTGGATTAAGGTGCTGCAGTATTATAATGCAATACACGCCTTCCTTGTTCATAATATGTTCGTAGAAAATACGTAAGTTCTGTTCAATAAATCGACGTATTTAAGTCTGAAAGAACAGTTAAGCCAGATAGTGATGGTAATAATTATAATCGGTTAAAACTATGGTAAAGACATATGCTATTCATGGTTTCGGTTCAGTGATGTTGTGCCTGCAGTATAATATAGAGGTAATTGAAAGGACTTGCTGTAAATTTCAGGTGTTGTGACGCTTTAGGACGACGTGTCTTTAACTGATAATGTTACTGATTTGAATATAAATTTGCGTCTTTAGTAAAGCAAATGCAATTATTAATACCAAACGCCGTCCACAGAAATCATTTCTAGACATACAGTAACCTGGGTTATTAACTTCGTGTCATAAAAGCGGAACACGAGAGTGTCTAAAAGTCATTGGTGAAGAAATGTTTTGTAACTTTTACTTTAATATAGATGTGGCCTATAGAACCATTTATATTCATGTAGGGACAACAGCTTTACATCTTTAGTGAGAAGTGAGCTATTCTTTAAGTGGTTTATGTTACAAAAATACACCCATTTGTAATTCTGAGGTGTGCCATCCCCGTTGTGTGTTTAAACTATTAGGTGAGATAAGTTCAGTCAAAAACACAACTATAAATATATGGCTAAATGATGGTGTTTATTAGCAATGGAAAAACTACATGTTTCGGCCTACAGCGGCCATCTTCAGGTTTTTACAACTTTCTTGTTAAAAGAGTTTTATATAATGTGCCTAAACCGCGTGGTGATGTTGAGATCTCATCACTTTACGTGTTTTTGTTAAGCTAAGTTTGGTGGGATATCTATTGGGTCAAGGAATTTGTAGGTAGCTGGGTGTGGATCTTTCCGGTTGGGTAGGTGTAGGGTTAGGAGGAAACTGTGATTGCAGGTGTGGTATCTTATATGCTCCTACGTTGGGGGTGGTTTTTGCGGGATTGCTTAGTCTGGCATCTGACAACCTAAACCAATCCCGCAAAAACCACCCCCAACGTAGGAGCATATAAGATACCACACCTGCAATCACAGTTTTCTCCTAACCCTACACCTACCCAACCGGAAAGATCCACACCCAGCTACCTACAAATTCCTTGACCCAATAGATATCCCACCAAATTTAGCTTAACAACAGCACGTAAATTGATGAGATTTCAACATCACAACGCGGTTTAGGCATTTTATATAAAACTCTTTTAGCAAGAAAGTTGTAAAAACCTGAAGATGGCCGCTATAGGCCGAAACATGTAGTTTTTCCATTGCTAATAAACACCATCATTTAGCCATATATTTATAGTTGTGTTTTTGACTGAACTTACCTCACCATATAAACCCATTTGTATTTAGAACAATGGTACATTGCATCTGGACCGCATGTCACGAAAACTCTTTCTTTGCATGACTGCAAATGCGCGCTTATAATAAGTTTAGTCAGTCAGCTGTGGAAGCAGTGCCCTGCGTAACATCTGTTGTGCCACTGACGGATGGGCTGCCTCTTGTCTAAAGGCATACTCTGCACCTTTTGTGTGTAGGAGTGACGGGCTGCAAAATGCAGTGTGACGATCTCTTGCTGTTATTCTCCACACTTTTCCCTTCCTACTCTTTTTTCCATGTATTTCATGTTTCTATAGTTATTATTTATTTATGTTTTATTTAACGATGCTGTCAGATCAGATACCGTTTCGAATGCTAAGATGATTAGTGAAGGATGATCTGGAAATGATTCTGAAGGAAATTCTCGTGGTCTAATTGGAGATAATGTCTCGTTTGCCAAGGGATGCTAAAGAAGACCACATAAAGCCTTCAGCCTTTGTCCGGCCGAAATTGGAGCCACACGCCTCAGAGTAAAATTCAGTACCCTTACCGCTTGGTTCACCTTCCATACCAAAATCGCAAATTTTCCCCTGTGAATGCCGTGAAGGCATATTGGGTATTGGAGTAGGCCTACATTTTCAACCATTTCTAAATTCGGTACTACCTGGACGTAATTGATCAGCTTCGAGCTCTGGCCGTTTTACCTCCTGGCGAATGATCCATCCGTACTTACTGAACATGAAGTTGGGCAGGGCCCGGACTCGCTCTGGACACCGTGGGGAAGAGAATTATCTGTTGTTCTTGCCCGTTTCCGAACCCTGGATTTTCCTGCCTGCAACCCAGGTACTATACAGACTACGCTATCAAGGTTCCTACATTCCCTGCTACCTATTTCATAACGAAGTGGAGATTGTGCCTTAACTTTTTCGTATTCCCCTGCTTGCATGTGTGTTCCGTTTCTAAGCAATTTAAGCGCAGATTTTTAAGAAAACGTTATGTTGTTTTACCACTTCCACAGCAACTCGAACCAAAATAACACTTTCGGAAATTACCAGCCACTTTCTTCTTTGATGATCCTGATGTACTTCATTCATTTATATGAAAAAACGAGCCGTTCGCGTTTATGCTGTTGGCTACGTTCGTTTTTCCTTCTGACTGATCCAATCACGTTCTGAACATCTTTTGTTATGTATACGTCGGATTGAAAAAAAAATCTGTACAATGCAACGAGATAGAAATTTAGTAGAGATTACTTTTCCTAAATTATCTGAACCGGTTTTGAGACAATATCGTCGGAAATTAAAATGGGATTCGTGAATCAATTTATATTTCATGAAAGGAAAATATGTATTACGAAGCGAAAGTACCTACTCGAAGGGTACTTATGGAGAACTCACACTTACAAAGCCGCATCAAAACGGTGGTGGTAATACTGGTGCTGGTACTAGTAGTAGTAGTAGTAGTAGTAGTAGTAGTAGTAGTACACGTATTCATGAAAGTAAGGTCTTATTATTTATGCATGCTGATGACATGGTATCGGCGCTAACACCCAGATTGAAATCTAAGACGCTCCCATTTTATGCATGCTGATGACATGGTATTGGCGCTAACACCCAGATTGAAATCTAAGACGCTCCCATTTTATGCATGCTGATGACATGGTATCGGCGCTAACACCCAGATTGAAATCTAAGACGCTCCCATTTACCCTTAACATCTCAAAACTGGATTTAAATTTGGCACTGTGCAAACCGTGGGTACAGATGGGAAAGCTGTAGCACTCAATTTTAGGCTCAGCACTGGTGGGGTATAAGTGGTGAGTTTCCCGCCCCGGCCGCTTTACGCACCCTTGGTACCCACTGAATAGGAAACCGGACAGCTTTAAGAACCGTTGAGGATATTTCGAAGAAGAAATATATCTACTACCTCTGCCGGGAATCAAAATGCAATTCCTCGGATATCCGACCCGTAGCCTCGTCTCTGTACCCACTACACTATCCGTACTTCTTAAATGTAATTTATTTATATTTAGTAATATGAATGTTGAAAATACGAGGGTGAGTCAAATGAAAACTTTAAATATTGTAATATAATTGTGTGTTAATTTTTAAGGTTTTCAGTTGACTCTCCCTCGCATTTTCAATATTTAGTGCACATTTTTCAATCTGACACAAAAATCATTCGTGTATTTCATGTTTCAAGAACTCTTACATGAAGAACCCGCGGTTAAAACTGTATCTTGTTTCGAAATTTTCGTAAATGGAAATAGATATATTCTAATTCTGCCTGAGAATTTTGTTATGTTTTTGTGGAAATAAGTTTCGTCTCGGAGTGGAATAAGTACAAAATAAGGGCTCAACGATGTTTTTTTAAGAGTTTGGTAATCTGCGAGACTTTATGATAAGCGTATATAGGAAACTGTGAGTTATCGACAGCCCATACGTAGCTTAGCTTAAAATAATCCTCTTATGAATTGCCTTATGTAGGATCATATGTGTAAGACACGAATGAAATTCTGTTTGAAAATAGACGAATTGTCTGATGATGAACTAGAACGTGTTAATGTGCAGGAATATTCACTGAGGAAAACTATTAAAATATCAGGGTAGTCAGTGTCCCAGCCCAGATTCGATATGGGCACTTACCGAATAAATTCAAAAGCGTCACCATTTGACCCAGCTAGTTATGTGGCCTCCTTTGAAACCATGAACAGTATTGCGTCGTATTGATTTCAGCACTCTCCACCATATTGTTAATAATCAGGGTGATATACAGAGGGACGACAGTGTCATTCCCATGGCACCCTCAGAGCATAATTGGGCAGGCCAGCCTCGTAAACTGACAGTGATGGTTGTTCGCTGTTTAGGTTTCCCCTTATTTGATTACTTTACAGGCTTTGACAAAACTCGTTTTTGGAGCACAGGCTAAGGTCATTACATTGAACACTGTGGCGAGAATTTGACTACATTGACATAATCATGAGAGATGAAAGAAGTCTGCTGTACCACAGCCCATTTTCTCTTGCATGAATTGCATTGATGGCTGCTTCTTATGTGTGGCAATAGTTTTTAATAAACTAACCTAAGTGCTAGACTGAGAACGGTTACTCGAGACAAACTCGGGTATGATTTTCAGCTTACGAAATTTAACGTTCTAATAGACCACCCAACCAGCTTGTTATACTCAGTCGAACAAAAATCCATCGGCCTGATATTTCGTGCGTCCCGCTCAGGCAGTGACGTGCGGTACAGTTGCCATCATAATTCGAGTCGTTTTACATTCCCCATATTTGTGCATTCGTGGCATTTATCTGTCTCCTTTCATTGCAATCAATCACACCGCGTATATATTAACAGAAGACAACAATACTTTTGGTTAATTTGATATTAAAACGTTAATTAAACTTCATTAACTTTCCCAGGCGCGAGGCTAGCTAGTTAGCTTTGCTGCTAAGGATGGATGAGTAGGTCGGACCGTTCCGTTCCTACTGTCGGCAGGCGTAGTCCAGGCAGTTGAACGCGTGCTAGCAGTAACCTTCGGAAAAAAAACTACGTTGATTCGAATCCCACTATCGGCATATTTCTTTATGTAGCACCGGCAGTTGAACGCGTGCTAGGAGTATGTTGGTTCGAGTCCAACTATCGGCATATTTCTTTATGTAGCCCAGGCAGTTGAACGCGTGCTAGGAGTATGTTGGTTCGGGTCCAACTATCGGCATATTTCTTTATGTAGCCCAGGCAGTTGAACGCGTGCTAACAGTAGCCTTCGGAAACAAACTATGTTGGTTCGAGTCCCACTATCGGCATATTTCTTTATGTAGTCCAGGCAGTTGAACGCGTGCCAGCAGTACCCTTCGGAAACAAACTATGTTAGTTCGAATCCCACTATCGGCATATTTCTTTATGTAGTCCAGGCAGTTGAACGAGTGCCGGCAGTAGCCTTCGGAAACAAACTATGTTGGTTCGAGTCCCACTATCGGCATATTTTGTTTCCGAAGGCTGGTGCTAGCACACGTTCAACTGCCTGGGCTACATAAAGAAATATCTCGATAGTGGGACTCGAACCAACATAGTTTGTTTCCGAAGGCTACTGCTAACACGCGTTCAACTACCTGAACTACGTCCACTGACAATAAGAACGAAGGGTCCGGTTGACTCATCTATCCTTAGCAGCAAAGCTAGCTAGCTAGCCTCGCGCCTGGGAAAGTTAATGTAGTTTAATTAATGTTTTAATTTGAAATTAAGCAAATGTATTGTTGTTTTCGGTTAATATATACGCGGTGTGATTGATTGTAATGAATGGAAGACAGAGAAACGCCACGAATGCGCAAATACGGGGAAAGAAATACGACTCAAATTATGATGGCATCTGTACGTCACGTGATTTGCAGTTCGGGACTTAGAAAATTTCAGGCCGATGGATTTTTGTTCGACTGAGTGTACATACGTGGGCGGTGTGACGTAAACATATGTGTTGAAGGGGAGACAAATATAGCGATATGTGCATGACAAGATAGATACCTGTTTTTCGGTCTGTGGTGTTGCCTTCCCTGATGACGGTGGTGGCCGCCACCGAAACATGTCGAAATTTCGCTTGACTGTATAAGTACGTGCATAGTGTTGGACCAGCTTTTAGACAATAACTAGGTATCCTACTTGTCATAAAAGGCAAATTGTCACTGACGTTATTCGGGCACCACAACATGCAGACATAGGGTCCGTGAAGGTATAGTGCCCTGCATTCTTAAACTCGGCGTTAGTTAAAGATTACCACTCATATACATTTGACGCCAAGCTTCACAGGCCGACTGCTTTACTCCCGGGAAAGAGCCCACAGTGGCCATTAAGTAGACTGCCAGGCTTCGCAGAAACGGTCTGGAGAAACGTCCTTGTTATGGCACTAATAATATTCTTTCAAATACGTACGGTAAAAAATTACAGTTTTGGTGATCAGTTGGTTGATATTCCGAAAAAGAAAATATTTAAAAACAGCTTGGTTCGGCCTGCAGGCCGCATGTGGCCATTTTTAATTCATCTTTTTTTTTTAAAGCAAATTGCGATTACAGAAAAAGATGACAGTACGTATATATATACAGAAACATTAGACTGGATAATAATTTAAAATAGGTTATCAAAATTTTGAGGGAAACTTCATATCCATGCGTACCTTCACGACGCCCGTATGTGTATTAACGATTATCTAAATCGCGCTGGCTGTGCGACTACTCCGCTGCTTCGGTGCGTGAAATATACCTTCTGAGATAAGACAGGAATAAGGCTGCGAGTTGCTACTTGCACGTAATAGGGTGTCAGATTTATTAGAAATTTTCCGATGTGTCTGTGCTCACACGTGTAATTTCGCTTATATTCCTTGCAAATTGCTTTTATCGATTTCGCTGTAGTGTAATTGTAGTGGAATTACCGCAGTTCCATTAAATGTGAGTATAAAACCCCAAAATTATAAAAGAGAGTGATAAGTTACTAGAAAAACTAAGGTACAGATGACGGCCGCAAATTTCAATAAAACTGGAAAGAGTATTTTTGTGCACAAATTGAAACATTTTTCTGTGTCTGATTTGTTAGAAGACGATACGCGTTTCCAGAGAGTACAGCTTTCAACACCACAATGATACACGCCACAAAGACAAATATGAAGTATTCACAGAAAAATGTAGAACTGGCAAATTGTGCCTAATAAAATAGTCTTTATTGCCAACAAGTAGTCGTCTACAGTATGAACATATCAAATTAATAAGCAGTTAAAGTGATCTTATGCGTATTGGACCGTGCATCATCTTGATATTTGAATAAAGGTTGACCAACTAGATGACACTTGCTTTATTATATATTGCTCAACATGTTTCAGACGTTAATACGTCCATCTTC
>Ga0123354_10004897_pt1 | contig 19199 bp, 20 predicted proteins | sample TergutLab28metaG_2_FD_97872 | JGI IMG/M metagenome (GOLD analysis project Ga0123354, IMG submission 97872) | Labiotermes labralis P4 segment gut microbial communities from Petit-Saut dam, French Guiana - Lab288 P4 | ecosystem: Host-associated > Arthropoda: Insects > Digestive system > Gut ...
CGCAGATCGAGCCGCTGTTCTCCCAAACCATGTTGGGTGCACCGGGGATCTGCTTCGGCGTCAGGATGATGGTCATGTTGGCAGATCCAGTCCCACTGGTGGTGGCGCCTGATGTTGCTTTAATAACTCCATCCGTCACGTCGGTAAGAGCAGTTACGTTCTTCGTGGTGGTAAATAAGCTCAGTGCGGGAATACCGTTGGTGCCTGCGTTGCAGCCAGCGGGAAGACCTAGGTCGGCGATACACATATTCACCGCCGTCTTGAGTCCGGCGAGTTCGACCATGGCCGCCGCGGCGCGGGTGCGCGAGGTGTAGTCCGAATACTGCGGAATCGCAATGGCCGACAAAATGCCGATGATCACCACGACGATCATCAATTCGATCAGCGTGAAGCCTTTTTGCAAGGATTTCATTTCAATTTCCTTTCAGATAAGAAAGTGTGTGGATACACTCGGGGGGCGATTGCGCTTTGCCATCGCCATCCGCACGGAAGGGCTGCAACTGGCATGCCAACGAATTTTGATGCGTTTTCATGAAATTTTTTTCAAAAGAAACTTTATGAAACAATTGTCAATGTCTCAAGTCACAAATTTGATACGCGGTTTCGCGTGTCAGCCGGAGGCGGGGAGGGCGTGCCCACGGGGCGGGCGAGCGGCCCGCAAGCGCCGTGCGGGCGTCCAGGCCCACCCCCTCGGCACGGAGGAGGAGCCGGCGGGATGGGGCTGGCAGGCTGAACGGTCGCTAACGGACCGGCTTCAGCGCCGTTCTAGAATGCGCGCGCATGGAGAGCCAAGTTACGCGCACCCTCAGTCTGGAAGCCGCCATCGCCATGACCGGCCTGAGCCGCAGCACGCTGTGGCGCCGCATGGACGGCGGTTTGATCAGCAGCCGTGGCAAGGATGCGCGTAACCGTGTGTTACTGCTGCTGGACGATGTGTTGCCCCTGATCGGCCAGGCGCTGAGCGGGGAGGACCTGGCGATGCTGCTGCGCGCCGACGCGGGCGACGCCGAGGCTCAGGCCGACATGGGCGCGTTGTTTTACGCGGCGGGCGCCGAAAAAGCGGCGCTGTACTGGCTGAACGAGGCCGCCGCGCAAGACAACGCCGAGGCGATGCAGTGGCTGGCGCTGGCCCACGCTTCGGGAGGGCCAGCGCACGACGGCCAGGCCGATCACCTGACCGTCATGTGGCTGGCCAAATCCGCCGCTCTGGGCCACACGATTGCGCGGCAGCAGATGGATGGATTGCTGCGGGCGGTGCAGAAAAAATAAAGGGCGGGTTTTGAGTCGAAGTCGTTCCAGGGCGGTTTTGATTCAATTGCGTTGGGTTGGGCGCCGCTGCATCCAATTCCCCTCCTGCGGAGGGGTGGCGCGCAGCGCCGGGGTGGTGACGGCGTTACCTGAAAAACCGGGCGTGATGTGGAGGCCCCGTGACCACCCCGCCTTTCGGGCACCCCTCCGCGGAGGGGAATGAAGGCAGGAATGGGGCCAGCCGCCGCTGCCTGTAGAACCGCCGCCAGCCCCCACCCCAACCCTCCCCCAGCGGGGGAGGGAGCCACTGCCGCGCTCACCCTGGCAGCTTGTAATCCTTGAGCTGCTCGCGCAGCCGGGTCTTGAGCATTTTGCCGGTGGCGCCCAGCGGAATGGCGTCGACGAACACCACGTCGTCCGGGGTCTGCCACTTGGCGACCTTGCCTTCGTAAAAGGCCAGCAACTCCTCGCGGGTGACTTCCTGGCCGGGCTTGGTGGTGACCACCACGATGGGACGCTCGTCCCACTTGGGATGCGGCATGCCGATGCAGGCGGCCATGGCAATCGCCGGGTGGGCCATGGCGATGTTTTCGATGTCGATGGAGCTGATCCACTCGCCGCCGGACTTGATGACGTCCTTGCTGCGGTCGGTGATCTGCATGAAGCCGTCGGCGTCGATGGTGGCCACATCGCCGGTGGGAAACCAGCCGTCGCGCAGCGGGCTGCTGCCTTCGCTCTTGTAGTAGCTCTCCAGGATCCAGGGGCCGCGCACGTGCAGGTCGCCCGACACGCCGCTGCCCCAGGGGATTTCCTTGCCGTTGGGATCGACGATTTTCATGTCCACGCCGTAGATGGCGCGGCCCTGCTTCATGCGCAGCTTGAGCTGCTGGTCGGGCGGCAGGGACAGGTGCTTTTGCTTGAGCGTGCACAGGGTGCCCAGCGGGCTCATTTCGGTCATGCCCCAGGCGTGCAGCACTTCGACGCCGTAGTCGTCGCGAAAAGTGTTGATCATGGCCGGCGGCGCCGCCGCGCCGCCGATGACGGTACGCTGCAAGGTGCCGAAGCTGAGCTTGTTGGGCGCCATGTGGCCAAGCAGCATTTGCCAGACGGTGGGCACGCCGGCGGCGAAGGTGACGCCCTCGGCCTCGATCAGTTCATAAATCGACTTGCCGTCAAGCGCCGGCCCCGGGAACACCAGCTTGCAGCCGGTCATGGCCGCCGAGTAAGGCACGCCCCAGGCGTTGACGTGGAACATGGGGACCACGGGCAGCACCGAGTCGCGCGCCGACAGGCCCATGACGTCGGGCAGCGCCGCCGCGTAGGCGTGCAGGACGGTGGAGCGGTGGCTGTACAGGGCCGCCTTGGGGTTGCCGGTGGTGCCGCTGGTGTAGCACATGCTGGAGGCGGTGTTCTCATCGAACCGGGGCCAGGCGTAGTCGGCGGGCCGGCCGGCGAGCCAGCTTTCATAGCTGATGAGGTTGGGGATGCCGCTGTCCTTGGGCAGCTTGTCGTCGTCGCACAGGGCGATCCATTGCCGCACCGTCGGGCAACGCTTGTGAATGTCTTGGACGATGGGCAGGAAGGTGGTGTCGAAGCACAGCGCCTGGTTTTCGGCGTGGTTGATGATCCAGGCGATCTGTTCGGGCAGCAGGCGCGGGTTGACGGTGTGCAGCACGCGCCCGGAGCCGCTGACGCCGAAATACAGCTCCAGGTGCCGGTAGCCGTTCCAGGCCATGCTGGCGACGCGCTCGCCCTGGGCGATGCCCAGCGCGTCCAGCGCGTGCGCCACCTGCTTGGAACGGCGCGCCGCGTCGGCCCAAGTGTAGCGGTGGATGTCGCCTTCCACGCGGCGCGAGACGATTTCGCCGTCCCGGTGGTAACGCTGGGCGAAATCGATCAGCGTCGAGATCAGCAGCGGGTGGTCCTGCATCAAGCCCAGCATGTTGTGCTCCTCTTTATCCGTGATTTCAAATGGACTTGATGCGGATACTACATGGCCCATCAGGTTGGGGCCGGCCAGCGTAGTTGGACGCCGTGCGCCGCCGCCAGCGCCGCCAGGTCGGCCTCGGTGTCGATGTCCAGGGTGCAGCGCGGGTGCGTGACCGGCAGCGCCCGCACCTGCGCGGGATGAGCACGGCGCCAGTCGCGCACGCCCTCGGAGGCGGGCTGCCGCGCCAGCCAGCGCCGCAGCGCGGCGCCGAACACCAGCGGGTGGCCGGGCTGCCCCTGGTGCGTGGGCACGACCAGTTCGATGCCTGGCGCGCGCGTGCGCCAGGCGCGCAGCACGGCGTCGATGTCACCGGCTTGCAGCAGGGGCTGGTCGGCCAGCAGGACCATGATGGCTTGCTTGGCTCCTTCCCCCGTTGGGGGAAGGAGTTTCGTGTCGTCCGCCAGCCGCGCCAGCGCGCAGCGCAGTGACGCACCGGTGCCGATCTCCGGCGCGGGGTTGCGCACCCAGTCCAGTTGCACCTGCGCTGGCAGGTCGGCCAGCGCCCGGCGCAGCGCCGGCTCGAAGGCGGCGGCGTGCTGGCCCAGCACCACCACGATGCGGCGCAGGCCGGCGCGCGCCAGCAGGCCGATCTGGCGCGCCACCAGCGGCTGGCCCTCGCGTTCCAGCAGGCCCTTGGGCCGAAAGCCGAAGCGGCTGCCGTCGCCCGCCGCCAGCACGACGGCGGCCATGTTTTCAAGGCCGCTGGCCCTCTCCCCCAGCCCCTCTCCCGCCAGCGGGCGAGGGGAGTTCAAACGCCGCTCCCACAGGTGGGCGAAGGCGGTTCAAGCCCCTCGCCCGCTGGCGGGAGAGGGGTTGGGGAGAGGGGGGGGCCACTCGTCACGCCGTTCTTCACGGCCAGCACCTCGGCCATGATGCTGACGGCGATTTCCGGCGGCGTCTTGCTGCCGATGGGCAGGCCGACCGGCCCGCGCAGGCGATTGAGGCCGGCCTCGGTCTGGGCGAAGTGCTTGATCAGGCGCCGGCGGCGCGCGGCGTGGTTGCGGCGGCTGCCGATCACGCCGATGTAGAACGCCTCGGTCTGCAAGGCTTGCAGCAGCGCCAGGTCGTCCAGCTTGGGATCGTGGGTGAGGGCGACCACGCAAGCGCGGCGGTCGGGCGCGAAGGCGGCCACCGCGTCGTCGGGCATGTCGGCCAGCAGTGGCGCCCCGGCCACCGGCCAAGTGGCGCGGTGTTCCTCGCGCGGATCGCACACGGTGACGGCAAAGCCGCAGAACAGCGCCATGCTGGCCAGGTAGGCGCTCATCTGCCCGGCGCCGATGATGAGCATGCGGTAGCGCGGGCCGAAGGTGTTGACCAGTTCGGCGGCGCTGGCGCTCAGCGCGGCGGGCGCATCGGCGGGCGTCTGCGTCACCGTGCCGTCGGTCAGGTTGACGGCGCGGCGCATCAGGCCGCCGTCCTCCAGCGCCCGCACCAGCTCGGCCAGCAGGGCGGCGTCGGGATCGAACTCCAGCAGCAGTTCCAGCGTGCCGCCGCAGGGCAGGCCAAAGCGCTGCGCCTCGTCGGTGGTGACGCCGTATTGGAGGCGTTGCGGCGCGCCGCCGGGCGTGGGGTGCAGGGCGTCGAGGCCGGTGGGGCGGGCGTAGCGGGCGATCAGGTCATCCTCGACGCAGCCGCCCGACACCGAACCGGCCACCGCGCCGTTTTCGCACAGCCCCATGATGGACCCCACGGGCCGGGGCGAGGTGCCCCAGGTGCGCGCCACCGTGACCATGAGCGCGTGCCGCGCCGCGCCGCGCCAGTCGCGCAGGGCGCGCAGCACGGTGAGGTCGAGGTTGTCCAGGGGGGCGGACGTGATGTTCATTTGGCCTCAGCCCCCCGCATCTTCCCGAAAGTGGTCCATCTGGTGCATCCGCTCGTGCAGGATCGTCACGATGCCGATGCCGCCACCGGCGAGGTAGCGCCAATAAACGAAGTGCCGCTCATGGCGGAAATAGTAGCCGTCGACACCGAACTCGGCGGGAATGGGCCGCGACAGCGTCTTGCGCGTTTCGATGCCATCGAACGCCTCGAACAGTCCGGTGATGTAACGATCGGCCTGCGGCTTGCCCCAGCGATCGCGCGTAAAGCGGTAAATCTCGTCCAGCCGGCAGGAGGCCGACGCCTGCACGCGCACCCGCGTTTTTACCGCCACGGCCTCAGTCCCGGTTGCGGGCAATCACGTCGGCAGCCGTTAGCGGCTGGTACGACGACTCGGGCGCCGCAAAGGCCAGCGCCAGTTCAGCCTTGAGCCGCTCGAAGTCCTCCTGCTCCTTGCGCGCCTTGTCGCGGCGAATCAGGTCGCGCAGGTATTCGCTGACGTTTTCGTACACACCGTGCTCGCCCACATTGGCGGCGACGAATTCGCTGAGCGGACTGCTCAGGCGCACCGTCAGGGTCGTGGTGGCGGGGGCGTGCGGCACGGTGGGCTCCTTGGCTGGTGATGTCTTCAATATAACTAAAAATGAATACAGCGACAAGCCGTTCGGCCTTGCGGGCGTCGCGGGCGATTAGGTCGTCCTCGACGCAGTTGCCGCCTCGCGTCGCGCCCGTCGCGCAGCACGCTGAGGTCGAGGTTGTCCAGGGGCGCTGGCGTGAGGCTCATGGGTCAAAAACCGGGTTATTCCTTGATCCGCCTCTGCGCCAGCCCGAGAAAAATCCCGGCTACCGCCATGCAAAGCAGGAAGATCAAATACCCTTGGCTATCCCCGCCGCCGCCAAGAATGATGGCCGTGATGCCCGCGCAGAAAGAGCAAATGGCGGTGACGTAGTAAAAAAATTGCAAAAACTTCATGGCAGGTACTGCAAATGCAAAATGCGCGGAAGGCAGGATGGGTAGAGCGTAGCGAAACCCAAAATCACACTCTCCCACAACGATGGGTTGCGCCAATGAAATGAATGGCGCGGGCCGACCATTCTGCCAGCGCCATGCCCTATTCAAACCCTATACCCCCACCTGCTGAACGGCATCGCCCGCAGGCGCTCGCCGGTGGCGGCGAAGATGGCGTTGGCTATCGCCGGGGCCATGGCCGGCAACGCCGGTTCGCCCATGCCGGTCGGCGGGAAGTCGGATTCCATGAAGTAAACCTCGATCACGCCGGGCGCGAAGGGCATGCGCAAAATCGGGTAGGCGCCGAAATTCTGCTCCTGGACGCGGCCATGCTCGATGGTGATCTGCTGCGCTAGCGCCATGGAAAAAGCGTCCACGCAAGCGCCCTGGGCTTGCGATTCGGCGCCCGCCCGATCCACCACCTGCCCGACGTCGGCGACCACCACCACGCGGTGGATGGTGATGCGCTTGTTGGCATCCACGGAGAGTTCCACCGCCTGCGCGGCGTGGCCGGCGTGGGAGTAGCACCAGGCCAGGCCCAGGGCGTGTCGCGTGGGCAGGGGCTTGCCCCAGCCGGCCCTTTCGGCGCACAGCTTTATGACGCCGACGGCGCGGGCCGGGCTGAAGTTGACGTCCTTGCTCTTGGGCGCGAGTTCGGGCACGTCGCGCTGCACCGCGTCGATTAGGAATTCAACATGATCGCGCCGGGCGGCGGTGGAAAGTTCGTGCATGAAGCCCTGCTGGGCAAAGACCTGGGCGTTGCAGCCGGGCGCGCGCCAGGGGCCGGTGGGCACTTTCAGGGCCATCAGGGTCAGGCCGCGGCGCAGGTTGGGCGCCTTGCAGGCATAGGCCAGAAAGTGCGAGTAGTCCGCGCCCGCCGCCGGGTTCTTGCCGTCGGCGGTGAAGGTGATGAAGTGCTCCTGCCAGGCGTCGAGCCGGCCTTGCTGGTCGACGGCGCCCTTGAATTGGTGGTAGCCGGCGGGGCGCAGGAAGTCGTGGCTGAAGTCGTCCTCACGCGACCATTGCAGCTTGACCGGACCGGTCACCCGGCGCGCGATGGCCGCCGCCTCGCACATGTAGTCGTTGAGGAGCCGGCGTCCGAAGCCGTTGCCGACGCGGGTCTGGTGCACCACCACTTTGTCTTCGGGCAGGCCGAGCAGGCCGGCCACCAGGGTGAGGCCGCGGTTGGGCTGCTGCGTGGGCGCCCACAGTTCCATCACGCCGTCGTGCCACCAGGCCGTGGTGTTCTGCGGCTCCATGTTGGCGTGGGCGACGAAGGGGTATTCGTAATAGGCTTCGACGACCTTGGCGGCGCTGGCGAAGGCGCGGTCCACGTCGCCGACGTTGCGTTCGGCGCTGGCCGGGAATTTGCCGGCGGCGATTTCCCTAGCGCGGGCCGCGAGTTCCTTGGAGGAGTCCTTGGCGGCCTCGCTTTCGTCCCACACCACGCTGAGGTTGTCCTGGGCCTGGAACGCGGCCCAGGTGTTGCGGGCGATGATGGCGACGCCGGGCATGACTTCGGTCGTCTTGCCGTTGCCCTCGACCACGAAGGCGTCGATCACGCCGGGCTGGGCCTTGACTTCGTCCAGGTTGGCCGATTGGACCTTGCCGCCCGTGGACGGGCACTTGGTGAAGCTGGCATAGACCATGCCGGGCAGCCGGACGTCGATGCCGAACAGGGGGGCGCCGCGCACGACCCGGGCGTCGTCGACGCCGCGATGGCGCCGGCCCAGCAGGCGGTACTGATCGCGCGTCTTGAGCTTGAGCGTGACCGCATCGGGCACCGGCAGTTTGGCGGCGGCTTCGGCCAGCGCCCCGTAGGTGGCGCTCTTGCCGCTGGCGGCGTGGGTCAGCACGGAATTCCAGGTGGTGATTTCCGCCGGGTTCACGCCCCACTGCTGGGCGGCGGCGGCGACCAGCATGGCCTTGGCGGCGGCGCCCGCCTGACGCAGTTGGTTCCAGGCGCGCGGAATGGTGGTGGAGCCGCCCGCGCCCTGGTAGCCGTAGGCCTGGGCGTCGATGGGCGCCTGCTCGACCACGGTGTGGCTCCAGTCGGCGTCCAGTTCCTCGGCGATGATGAGGCCGAGCGCGGTCTTGATGCCCTGGCCGATTTCCGGCGCCTTGGAGTAGACGGTGACGGTGTTGTCGGGCGCGACGCGCACGAAGGCGTTCATGACGGGCGACTTGCTGACCGCGCCCGCGCCCTGCGGCGTTTCGGCGTCGGCGCGGGCGCCGCCGGGCAGGTAAAAGCCCAACACCAGCCCGGCGCCAGCGAGCTTGAGAAAGCCCCGGCGGTCCAGTGGCAGGGCGGCGCTGGCGGATGGGCGGCGCGCCGCGCTCATCAGCTCGCGGATGTAGGCGTCGGATTCGATGAGGCTGGAAGCGGTGTGGGACATGATGCACCTCAAGCCTTGGCGGCGTCCTTGATCGCCTGGCGCAGCCGCAGGTAGGTGCCGCAGCGGCAGAGCGTGCCCGCCATGGCGGCGTTGATGTCGGCGTCGCTGGGGTTGGGGGTGTGGTGCAGCAGCGCCGTGGCCGTCATGATCTGGCCGGCCTGGCAGTAGCCGCACTGCGCCACCATGGTGTCGATCCAGGCTTGCTGGACCTTGGCGCCGATGGGCGTGTCGCCGATGGCCTCAATGGTGGTGACGGCCTTCTGGCCGACTTCGCCCACGTTCACCATGCACGAGTGCTCGGCCTTGCCGTCCAGATGCACGGTGCAGGCGCCGCAGCGGCCCACGCCGCAGCCGTATTTGGTGCCGGTCAGCCCGAGCAGGTCGCGCAGCACCCAGAGCAGGGGCATGTCGCCGGGCGCGTCCACGGTGTGGGATTGACCGTTGATTTGAAGCGTGATCATCGTGTGTCACCTCGCTGAAAGTGCACAAAAACTTCGCCACGATAGCACCGCTATCGCCGTCGTGCCAGGCCCAGAGCCTGTAAACTGCGCCGGCTCATGAAGCTGCTCCTCGATTTCCTGCCCATTCTGCTGTTCTTCGTCGCCTACAAGGCGTGGGACATCTACGTCGCCACGGCGGTGCTGATGGCCGCCACCTGCGCGCAGATGGCCGTGATGTACGCCATCGACAAGAAGCTGACGACCATGCACAAGGCCACGCTGGCCCTGATTCTGGTCTTCGGCGCGCTCACCCTGGGCCTGCACGACGAGCGCTTCATCAAATGGAAGCCCAGCGTGCTCTACGCCGCCATGGCGCTGGTGCTGGCCGTGGCGTTGTGGGCCTACCGCAAGAATTTCCTGCGCCTGCTGCTGGGCAGCCAACTGACCCTGCCCGAGCTGGTGTGGCACCGGCTGACGGTGGCCTGGGTGCTGTACTGCGCGTTCATGGCCGTCCTCAACGGCTGCGTGGCGGCGTTCTGGTCCACCGAAGCCTGGATGGCCTTCAAGCTGTGGGGCTATGTGTTCCCGGTGGTCTTCATCATCGGCCAGGGCGTGTACGTGGCGCGCCACTTGCAAGAGCCCCCGGAGGTTTGATGTGAGCATTGATTTGGCTGAACGCATGGCCGATCGCCTGCGCCAGCAACTGCAGCCCACCGCGCTGGAGGTGCTGGACGAGAGCTGGCGGCACGCCGGCCACGCCGGGGCCAACGGCACCGGCTACGGCACGCACTTCAAGGTGCGCGTCGCCTCGCCGCTGATGGCCGGCAAGGGCCGCGTGGCGCAGCACCGGCTTGTGTATGATGCGCTGCGAGATTTCATTGACCAGGGCGTGCACGCCATCGCCATTGAGGTCTTGCAAGAGCTCTGAGTCCGCCGGGCCGAGTCCGGCATATCTTTCACCCAGACAACCCATGAAACAAAAGACTCTGGCCGCCACCGCTGCGGCTTTACTGGCCGGCGCGCTGGCCATGCCGGCCCTGGCGCAGAACGTGGCCATCGTCAATGGCAAGCCCGTGCCCCAGGCGCGCCTGGAGGCGCTCCAGGCGCAGATCAAGCAGCAAGCCGAGCGCACCGGCCATGCCGTGCCGCCCGACATCGACAAGCAGTTGCGCGAGGAAGTCATCGCGCGCGAAGTCTTCATGCAGGAAGCCACGCGCCGCGGCCTGGACGCCACGCCCGACTTCCGCGCCAAGATGGAACTGGCGCGCCAGAGCGTGCTGATCGGCGAATTGTTCGCCGACTACCAGAAGAACAACCCCGTCACCGAAGCCGAGGCCAAGGCCGAATACGACCGCGTTATCGGTAGCCAGATGCCGGCAGCCGGCACCAAGGAATACAAGGCGCGCCACATCCTGGTCGACAAGGAAGATGATGCCAAGGCCATCATCGCCCAGATCAAGAAAGGCGCCAAGTTCGAGGACATCGCCAAGAAGCGTTCCAAGGACACCGGCTCCGGCGCGCAAGGTGGCGATCTGGGCTGGGCCAACCCGGCCGGCTACGTGCCCGAATTCGCCGAGGCGCTGAAAAAACTGAACAAGGGCCAGATGACCGACACGCCGGTGAAGTCGCAGTTCGGCTGGCACATCATCCGCGTGGACGACGTCCGCGACGCCAAGCCGCCCGAGCCGCCCAAGTTCGAGGCCGTCAAGCCGCAGATCATGCAGCAGATGCAGCAGCAGAAACTGGCCAAGTTCCAGAAAGAGCTGCGCGACAAGGCCAAGGTCGAATAAGCCGGCGCTTCAGCCCTCAAGGCCGCCCGCGTGGGCGGCCTTTTTGCTGTCTGGATTGCTATGGATGTGATAGCATAAAGGCCGTTCAGCCGGCGCTCGGGCCGCCCGCAACGTCGGCGTCTGGGCCGAATGGCCGTTTTGCGCGCACAATCCAGAGCTGGAACGCTTTCGGTGGCGGCGTGGGTGGTTTTGCTCCTGGCCATGACGAGCCTGTCATGGCACGCGCGGCAAAGCCATCGCGGCGCGGGTGCCGGGGGCGTGTTATAGGATTGTTCCAGTTCGGGGGCGGTTTCGCCGCCGCCGCCGCCGCCGTGACTGGCCCACCATTTGCAGATTCGCTCCATCATGAAATTCCAAGGCTCCGAAAACTACGTCGCCACGCAAGACCTGATGCTGGCCGTGAATGCTTCCATCACGCTCAAGCGCCCGCTGCTGGTCAAGGGCGAGCCGGGCACCGGCAAGACCATGCTGGCCGAGGAGGTGGCCCAGGCGCTGGGGCTGCCGCTGCTGCAATGGCACATCAAGTCCACCACCAAGGCGCAGCAGGGCCTGTACGAGTACGACGCGGTCAGCCGCCTGCGCGACAGCCAGTTGGGCGACGACCGCGTCAAGGACATTCACAACTACATCGTGCGCGGGGTGTTGTGGCAGGCGTTCGCCGCCGAGGAGCCGGTGGCGCTGCTGATCGACGAGATCGACAAGGCGGACATCGAGTTTCCCAACGACCTGCTGCGCGAGCTGGACCGCATGGAGTTCTACTGCTACGAGACGCGCGAGACGATCCGCGCGCGGCATCGCCCGGTGGTGTTCATCACGTCCAACAACGAGAAGGAATTGCCAGACGCCTTCCTGCGTCGCTGCTTTTTCCACTACATCCGGTTCCCGGAGCCGGAGACGATGAAGCAGATCGTGGACGTGCATTTCCCCGACCTGAAGAAGGAGCTGCTGTCGGCGGCGATGAAGGTGTTTTACGACGTGCGCGGCCTGCCGGGCTTGAAGAAGAAGCCTTCCACCAGCGAGCTGCTGGACTGGCTCAAGCTGCTGGTGGCCGAGGACATTCCGCTGCAAGCGCTGCAAAGCACCGACAGCAAGATCGCCGTGCCGCCGCTGGTGGGCGCGCTGCTCAAGAACGAGCAGGACGTGACGCTGTTCGAGAAGTTGGTGTTCATGAATCAACGCAATCGGTAATCTTGCTCCTTCCCCAAGGGGGAAGGCCGGGCCATTCCCCTCCCGTGGAGGGGTGCCCGAAGGGCGGGGTGGTGACGCAGCCTCCTCATCACGTCCAGTTTTTCAGGTGACGCCGTCACCACCCCGGCGCTGCGCGCCCCCCCTCCGAGGAGGGGAATGAAACCTCCTTTCCTCAGTCGGGGGAGGTGGCGGGGAGATGGGGGCGGGCTGTTTTGTATTTTTGACAACGCGGAGCCTATGGACATGGCCTTCATCGAACCCGTGGTGCTGCGCGAGCGCGGCGTGCGGCTGGAGCCGCTGGCGCTGTCGCACGAGGACGGCTTGCGCGCCGCCGCTGCCGATGGCGAACTGTGGCGCCTGCGCGTGACCAGCGTGCCCGAGCCGGAGCAAACCCGCGCCTACATCGAAACCGCCCTGAAGCAGCGCCAGGAAGGCCAGCGCTTCGCCTTCGCCGTGGTGGACGAGGCCAGCGGCGCGGTGTTGGGCAGCACCGGTTTCCACGACATCGTGCCGGCGATCCGGCGCGTGGAGATCGGCTACACGTGGTACGCCCGGCGCGCGCAGCGCACGCACGTCAACACGGTGTGCAAGCTGCTGATGATGGGCCACGCCTTCGACGCGCTGGGCTGCGCGGTGGTGGGCTGGCGCACCGACGGCTTCAACTTCGCGTCGCAGCGCGCCATCGAGCGCCTGGGCGCTAAAAAGGACGGCGTGATCCGCCACCACGCGCTGCGGCGCGACGGCACGGTGCGCGACACGGTGATGTACAGCATGCTGGCCGGCGAGTGGCCCGAGGCGCGGGCGCAGTTGTTGTATTTGCTGGGGCGGCATGAGGCCGGTTGATGAAATTGTCCGTAAATAAATCCACCCATCGTTCCTCTACAGAATTCACACCGACCCATGAGCACCGTCATGCCGAATGCCGCCGCGGCCACCGCCGCGCCTCTTGAATCACAGCAGCCCGCCGCGGCAGGCAGTGGGCCTGCTTTTCGGGTGTTGGGCGCGGTGAGCGTGAGCCACATGCTCAACGATATGATGCAGTCGGTGCTGCTGGCGATTTACCCGCTGCTGCACCAGAATTTTTCGCTCACCATCGGGCAGATCGGGCTGATTACGATGACTTATCAGATCTCGGCCTCGCTGTTGCAGCCGGTGGTGGGTTTCGTGGCCGACAAGCGCCCGATGCCGTATTCGCTGCCGGTGGGCATGGGCTTCACGCTGGTGGGGCTGTTGCTGCTGTCGGTGGCGCCGTCCTACGGCTACGTGCTGCTGGCGGCGGCGCTGATCGGCACCGGCTCGTCGGTGTTTCACCCGGAGTCGTCGCGCGTGGCGCGCATGGCCTCGGGCGGACGCTACGGGCTGGCGCAGTCGGTGTTCCAGGTGGGCGGCAACGGCGGTTCGGCGCTGGGGCCGCTGCTGGTGGCGATCGTCATCACGCCGCACGGACAGGGCCACGCGGCCTGGTTCGCGCTGGCGGCGCTGCTGGGCATGGCGCTGCTGACCTTTGTCGGGCGCTGGTATGCCGCCAACCGCTGGCGCCTCAAGCCCAAGCTGCGCAAGATGGCCGACGGCGGGGAGGTGACGCTGTCGCGGCGCCGCATCGTGGCAACGCTGTCCGTGCTGGGGCTGCTGATCTTCTCCAAGTACTTTTATCTGGCCAGCCTGAACAGTTACCTGACCTTCTACATGATGGGCAAGTTCGGCTTGCAGATGCAGGCGGCGCAGATGTTCCTGTTCCTGTTCCTGGCGGCGGTGGCGGCGGGCACACTGATCGGCGGCCCGGTGGGCGACCGCATCGGCAGAAAGCGCGTGATCTGGGTGTCGATTTTGGGCGTGGCGCCGTTCACACTGCTGCTGCCGCACGCCAACCTGCTGTGGTCGGGGGTGCTGGTGGTGATCATCGGGCTGATGCTGGCCTCGGCCTTTCCGGCCATTCTGGTCTACGCGCAGGAACTGCTGCCCGGCAAGGTGGGGCTGGTGGCGGGGCTGTTCTTCGGCTTTGCCTTCGGCATGGGCGGCCTGGGCGCGGCGGCGCTGGGGCATCTGGCCGACCTGAAGTCGATCGACTTCGTCTACCAGGTCTGCGCCTTCTTGCCGCTGCTGGGACTGTGCGCGGCGCTGTTGCCGGATATACGGTCGTAGGCCAGACTGGAACCGGGATCAGTCCACCACCAGATTCAATTCGCCCGTCAGCCGCCGGTAGCTGGGCCAGGTGCGGCGGATGGACTCGCGCAGCGCGTCGCCGGTGAGGATCGGGCCTTCCTCGTAGAGCGTGTCGCGCACGATTTTCATGCGCGGCGATTCGGTAACCGAGGCGGTGAACAGATCGGCCAGGGGCCGCGTGATTTCGGGCGGCGTGCCGGCGGGAGCGAACAGCATGTTGCATTCGGTCAGGTCTTCGTAGGCCGGCCCCTTGAAGCCGGCATCGACCCAACGCGGAACGCCCGCCAGCCGGTTCGGGCGGTTGCCGGTGGTGATGACCACCGGCCTGAAGGCACCCTTGTCGATGCCCGCGCCCACGCCCGCCAGGGAACCGGCGCCCATGTCGACGGTGCCCGCGTACAGGTCCTTGAGCATGGCGCCCGTGCCTTTGTAGTTGGCGACGATGAACTGGCCGCCGGTGTCCTTGGTCAATTGCGCCAGCATCAACTGCCAGCCCGAGCCGATGGAGTAATTGCCGACGTTGACGGGCTTCTTCTTGGCGTAGGCGATGACCTGTTCCAGCGTCTGCGCCGGGAAGTCCTTGTGCACCACGGCCACCACGGGGCCGACGCCCATGGAGGCGATGGGCAGCAGTTCCTTGTCGGTGTCGAACGGCAGTTTCTTCAGCATGGCGGGCGCCTGCGCCAGTTGACTGTGCAGCGACAGCAGCAACGTGTAGCCGTCGGGCGCGGAGCGCGCCACGCTTTCGGCGGCGATCATGCCCAGGCCGCCGGGCTTGTTTTCCACCACCACCGCCACGCCCAGCTTCTGCCCGATGTATTCGGCCAGCGCCCGCGCGGTGGCGTCGTTGGAGGAGCCCGGCGCCTGCCCGGCGATCATGCGGATGGGCCGGTTGGGCCACGCCTTGGCGGCGCGCGCCGGCAGGGCATGGGCCGCTAGCGCGGCGGCGCCCAGGGCCAGCAGTTGGCGACGACGCTCGATGACCAGGCGGGGTTGTTCACTGTCGAGGGACACGGCAAAACTCCTGAAAAGACCAGACGGATCGCACCAGCGCGGGCATGTCGCGTTGGGGCCGGTGGGCGGCGCTGGGTGTCGGGTCGCGGGCAGTATAGGATAGGTTGGTGAGTTTTCACGCCTACTATCAGGAACCCGCCATGCAAACCCTGCTGCTTGACAAAGATGCCGGTCCCGGCGTTTCGGTCGTGACCTTCAACCGGCCCGAGGTGCTCAACGCCTTCAACACCGCCATGTGGCGCGAGCTGTGGACGCTGCTGCGCGAGCTGGCCTACGACACGACGCTGTCGTGCCTGGTCCTGCAAGGCGCCGGCGCGCGCGCGTTTTCCGCCGGCGGCGATCTGAAGGAGCGCAACAACATGAGCGACGCGGACTGGGCCGCGCAGCACCAGCTCATCGAGGACGCGCTGTTGCAGTTGCGGGACTTTCCGCGCCCGGTGATCGCGGCCATGCACGGCATTGCGCACGGCGGCGGGATCGAACTAGCGCTAATGTGCGACTTCATCATCGGCGACGACACCTGCGACATCGCCCTGCCGGAAAGCCGGCGCGGCTTTCTGCCCGGCGGCGGCGGCATGCAGAACCTGGTGCGCGCCATCGGCCTGCGCAAGGCCAAGCAGATGCTCTACACCGGCGCGCGCCTGAACGCGCGGCAGGCGCAGGAGTGTGGCATCCTGAACGAGCGCGTGGCCGCCGGCATGCACCTGCCGCGCGCGCTGGAGCTGGCCCGCGAGATCACGCGGTCCTCGCCCATGGCGGTGCGCGCCACCAAGGTCGCGCTGCAACAGGGCGCGGACTGCGACTTCCGCAGCGGCTACGCGCTGGATCTGGCGTTCTACAACCAACTGGTGCGCTCGGAAGACCGCCTGGAAGGTATTCGCGCCTTCAACGAAAAGAGGGAACCCCGATGGACGCAAAAGTGAATCCGGCCCAGCCGCAGGTCGCCGATTTCCCGGGGCTGGCGCAGGCCATCTGCGCGCGGCGCGCGGCGGACATGGCGCCGGACGCGCTGCGGCACGCGCGCCGCGCCTGGCTCGATACCCTGGCCTGCATGGCGGGCGGCGTCGGCGAGCCGGCTACGCGCGCCGCCGCCCGCGCCGCCGATACGGCGGGGGCCGAGCACCGGGCGCTGGTGCTCGGCACCGCGGCGCACGCGCTGGACTACGACGACGTCTGCATGCTCGCCATCTGCCACCCCAGCGCGCCCGTGGTGTCGGCGCTGCTGGCGGGGGTGGAGCGCCTGGACGGCGAGGCCACGCTGGCCGATCTGCTGGCGGCCCATCTGGCGGGCACGGAAGTGATGCTGCGGCTGGGCGCCTGGCTGGGCTTTGGCCACTATGCGCTGGGTTTTCACGCCACCGGCACGCTGGGCGCGCTGGGCGCCGCCGCCGCGCAGGCCCATCTGCTGCGGCTGCCCGCGGCGCAGTTGCGCGCGGCGCTGTCGATCGCGGCCAGTTCCGCCAGCGGTTTGCGCGCCAATTTCGGCACCGACGTGAAGCCGCTGCACGTCGGCTTCGCGGCCAGCGCCGGTCTGCGCGCGGTGGCGCTGGCCCAGGCGGGCGCGACGGCGAGCGACGACGCCTTTGCCGGCTTCGCGCACGCGTTTTCCGGCGGCGCGCGGCTCGATCCGCCGCGCTGGGACGCGCAGACGCCGTGGGCGGTGCAGGCGCCGGGGTTCGAGATCAAGCGCTACCCCAGTTGCTACCTGACGCACCGCATGATGGCCGGCATCCAGCGCCTGCGCGAGCGCCATGCGCCCCGGGCGGGCGAGGCTCCGGTGCGCATCGACGTGGAGTTTCCTCCCGGCGGCACCGCGCCACTCAAGCACCCGCAGCCACGCACCGGCTTGCAGGCCAAGTTCAGCGCGCCCTACTGCGCTGCCGCGGCCTGGATGGACGAGCGCATCGGCCTGGCCAGTTTCAGCGACGAGGCCGCCCGCCGCGCTGAACTGCGCCCGCAGATGGCGCAGGTGCGCGCCAGCGAGCGGAGCGGTCCGCACGAGCCGCTGGAGGCAGCGCCGGTGCGGGTGACGATCACCGGCGCCGGCTGGGGCGACGCCATTCTGGTGGACTGGGCGCCCGGTTCCCCGCAGGACCCCGTGACCGACGAGCAATTGCGGGCCAAATGGGCCGACTGCGAGGCCCACGGCCCAACCCGGTTGCCTGCGGGCAGCGCCGCCGCCTGGCTGGACGCGGCCCTCGAGCAGCCGATGACGGACTGGCTGCTGCGCCTGCGGGCGGCGCTGCTGGCGCGCGGATAGATCAAGGAGACCGACATGGAAAGTTTGCCGCTTCACAAGGCGTTCACGCTGATCGAGCCGGGGCCGGTGACGCTGGTCACCACGCACGATGGCCATCGGGATAACGTGATGACCATCACCTGGACCATGGTGCTGGATTTCAGCGCGTCCTTTGCCATCACCACCGGGCCATGGAACTACTCGTATGCCGCGCTCACGAAGACGAAGGAATGCGTGATTGCCCTTCCCACGGTGGACATGCTCGACATCGCCGTCGGCATAGGCACCTGCTGCGGGCGCGAGGTGGACAAGTTCGAGAAGTTCGGCCTGACCCGCGCCAAGGCCGGGCAGGTCAGGGCGCCGCTGATCGAGCAGTGTCTGGCCAACATCGAATGCCGGGTGGTGGACATCGTCAAACCCCACGGCATCGTGGTGCTGCAAGGCGTGGCGGCCTGGCTGGATGGCGATCGCAAGGAGCGGCGCCTGCTTCACGCCATCGGCGATGGGACCTTTGTCGTCGATGGGCGCAAGTGCGACCGCAGGGAAATGATGCGGTCGAAATTGCCGGATGGGGTGTAGGGCGGCGGCCCTACCGCGCCAGCTTCCCGCCCGCCACCACGGTGACGATGACCGCCACGGCAAACAGCAGGCTCAAAGGCTCGACCACTTCGTCCAGCAGCCACGCGGCGGCCAGGAGGGCAACGAAGGGTTGCAGCAATTGCAGTTGGCTCACGCACAGCGCCCCGCCCAGCGCCAGGGCACGGTACCAGGCGAAAAAGCCCGCCCACAGCGACACCGCGCCGAAGCAGGCCAGGCCGCTCCAGGCCGCCAGCGGCACGGCGCGCTCGGGCCACAGCAGCAGCGCGCCCGGCAGGGTGAGGGGCAGCGCCAGCACGCAGGCCCAGCAGATCACGCGCCCGGCGCCCAGCAGCGGCGTGACCCGCGCGCCATAAACGTAGCCGACCGCGCAGGCCGGCACCGCGCCGGCCAGCAGCAGGTCGGCCCATGCAAAGCCGAAGCCCCCAGCGCCGCCGCCGTGCGCGCGCAGCAGCGAAAACACGACCGCCAGCACGCCGCCCAGCACCGCGCACAGCCAGAATTCCAGCCACGCGCGCTGGCGCAGCACCCAGGCCGCAGCCACCGCCGTCGCCAGCGGCAGCAGCCCGGTGACGGCCGCCGCAGGGTTGACGCCGACGCCGCGCAACGCGCCAGCCGACAGCAGCAGTCCGCCGGCCACGTGGCCCAGCGCCGCCAGTGCCAGCGGCTTGAAGTGCGCCCGCCGCGGCAGCGGCGAGCGCGTCGCCAGCAGGAACAGCGTCGACAGCAGCCCCGCCAGCGCCGCGCTCCCGAAGGCGACGAAGCACGGCGACAGCGCGGGCGCGCCTTGCGCGCCCATGGCCAGCCGCGTAGCCGGCAGGGCCAGCGCAAAGCAGAGCACGCCCAGCGCGCCCAGCCACAGGCCAGGGGTTTGGTTGCGAGCTGATGAGGTGGGCGAGGTCATGGCGGTGGGCAGGGGCATGAAGGTCGATGGGCCGCACTCTACGGTTGCGATTAGTACAATACCGATACAGTTTTCAGAACAGAGAGCCAATCTGTGCCGGTACCTTGGCCGACACAGCCGTATCGAGTCCATGTCCGCCGCATTGCTTACCCGAGGGGCCGGCCAGTCGCTGTCCGATCAGTTGTTCGAGCGTTTTGCCGAGCGCATCCGCACCCGTTTGCTGGCGCCTGGCGCGCGGCTGCCTTCGGTGCGCGACTGTGCGCGCCAGTACGGCGTCAGCCCGCACACGGTGGTGGCCGCCTACGACCAGTTGCAGGGGCAGGGGCTGGTCGATGTGCGCCGCCAGCGCGGCTTTTTCGTGCGCGACTGGGCCGCCGCGCAATCCGCCCGGACGGCGCCGGCG
>Ga0123354_10004898_pt1 | contig 19199 bp, 7 predicted proteins | sample TergutLab28metaG_2_FD_97872 | JGI IMG/M metagenome (GOLD analysis project Ga0123354, IMG submission 97872) | Labiotermes labralis P4 segment gut microbial communities from Petit-Saut dam, French Guiana - Lab288 P4 | ecosystem: Host-associated > Arthropoda: Insects > Digestive system > Gut ...
AAACGGTCATAACTCCGTAACCGTCCAAAATCGGACACATGTTTATATGAACTTTTTTGATCACAAAGACCTAGGAAATCACCTCCTGCAGTTATGCCCTAAAGTCGTGAAACACTCTGTATAGCCTGTCATGCTTTAATGTTTCTGTCGCTGCCAGTCACCCTATTAACAGATACTCTCAGTGTGCTTTGACATCAGGGCGAGATATCAGCTTCTGCCCCTATCCGTTGGTCTTACTGTTACATAGATGATAAATATTCTGAATAATCGAAATGTACCAAGAATTTATGGAAATTAATTGCTCCTAACATTTTCGTGGATAAAATTTTTATTTTTTACTGTTGCCCTGTAGAATAATAGAACTTGAATTATGACACAAAGTGCCCATTGGGCTGATAATTTATTATCTAAGCATTGTTGCCGCCCAAACACCAACAATACTGCTTTACTTGGATGGTGACATACTATACACTAACTACATAGAACATCCGTTTCACACCTGGGTTAATAAAAGACTTTTCAGCGCATTTTATATTTTGATATATATTTTAAACGGGGCCGGGTTAGCGCAGTTGGTATAGCGACTTGTTACGACCTGGACGGTCCAGGGGATCGAATCCCGGTGGGGGCGAAATTTTTCGCACCTTTCCAGACCGGCCCTGGGGCCGACCCAGCATCCTATACTATGGGTACCGGCTCTATCCCGGGGTTAAAGCGGCCGGGCCGTGACGTTGACCACCCACCCCATCTAGCGCCGAAGTTGAAGGAAGAGTAGAGTTATACATCTACTCCCCGTCTGGGTCTTCGTGGCTTGTTCTAGGGTGAACTTTACCTCTTGTATACCGAGTGGTCCAAAAGCAGGTATACACCAGATGCTATACTATATACTGTATACCTACTTTTGACCCACTCTGCTTTTAAAACAATATATTTTATGACAGTATCTTACATTTGCCCATTGGTTAAAAAATTTGTAAAATATCCCTTGTAATGCATCTCCCTGAGGATGGCCACAGGAGTGAACGAAACACGTAGGACGAATGTGTTTATAATACAATATAAGATGCTCTTAAATATTCATATGTACGAGGGTGAGTCGAATGAAAACCTTAAAAGTCGTAATATAATTGTTTGTTAAATTTTAAGGTTTTCAGTTGACTCTTCCTCGTATCTGTTGGATTCGTTAACGTATCTAATCAGTTTAATACATGGTCAAGTACTGTTTAAAAGTAATATCCACTGACGCTTTCTTTTAGTTAGCATTTCCGGAAAATCTTTTCTACGTAACCTACATCCTGCTGAAAAAGAAGTGTTGCATGGCACTGGTCGCAGTGTAAACATTTACACTGTCTTGTTAACAGCATTTGTCATTGGGCCGTTTGTGTGAAGAGGATTTAGAGAATGACAACTTACTTTTTTTTTTTGACGTTTTTAATTCTCTTTTCTTATGCCATTCAAAACAAGATGAACAGAAAGTGGGGTAGAGGTTTGGGCGTTACTACAACAGAGTGGCGACACATCATAAAATTACACGAACACGGTGTGCATATGCATATATTCAATAGTTCATAACACTTAGGGTACAAGAACGAAAAATTGTTGTGGGCTTTCAGAGATTCCCTGACACTCCACTGCATGATACAGCCAATAGTCATACCATCTGACTATTCAGTAGGGTCCTTGAAAAACCAACAGTCATTCTAGATAGTAAACAATTTAAACTTCTTTTATAAGGTTCGAAGTTTCTTTAGCATGTTTACAAGGGCCTACCTCGATTCTGTGGCCTACTATAGAAAAAGTAGAGTTGTCAAACACAAATATTTATTAATAACGCAGAGTGTTTTGTTTTATAAACATAGCTACATGTTTTGGTGCTGTGTTAAGCTACTATCAAGTTAAATTAAAATGTGTGCAGAGATATTTACCTAATAACATTAAAGTCTGTTAAAACCAGGTTGAGGTCTCAAACTTGCGTTTACAAAATGACGTTCTCGTCAGGTCCTAAACATATAAAGACAGTAATTTTCTTATAATTAATCATTAACATTTATTTTGATTACGATTGCTTCTTTTAGAACTACTGTTCATATATGACACTTCAAGGATCTTTAATCTTTCTTCTTATGGAGGCTAATATTCTTTGTTTATGTCCTTGTTGTTCTCTAGTGTGTTCTGCTGATGGAATTTTCGAACACTCTTCCCGTGTCCATTTTCGATTCACTGTAATGTGTTATCTAAATGACATAGCTTTCCCAGAGAACTTGGGCTAAATAAATGTAGAGTTGCCTGACCTACTTCAACCGTGAGTTTTCCAGACAGCTGGATGTTAATTTTATATTTTTGGGTATTTGGGTCGGATTTTCGTGTTTGCAAGTCGGAGCTTGACCGAATTCCAACCTATCGACTCATGAAGAGGAAAGCAGTAATTTGCTCCTAACTGTTGGCCTGCGAATGCTCTGTAATACCGCAGTGTTTTTTCTACCGCAGTGTTTTTTTCTTTCTGTTCCTTTTTCACTGCCGTTATTCATATCTGTATTTCTACTACCCCCTTACCACTTGCTCCATACTGTACGTATCTATTGGAATTGGTTACAGGAACAATTTTACAATTCATCCTTGTACATCTTGTGTATACCGTCTGTCTAATAAATCTCTTAAAAAAATGCTCTGTAATACTGAGCCGCGTCCTGAAAAAAAGAAACCTTCAACATTGAGAAAATATGAGAAGTTTAAATCCGCTGATTTATAAAAATTTGGTCGGAAGGCCTGTGAAGAGGTTAACATCCATCCTTCTCCAAAAACAACACTAAACATGACACAGCTAGAGTAAAAAAGGCAGACAGTATACATAGAACCTAACACTGAGGCGCTTCTAACCATTCTTTCTCTGGAAAAGTAACAAATATTACACATTGCGATTGTGTGTTTGTAGCTTTAGGTATCCAGCATGCGATGCGCATGTGCCATATTTTATCATTGTGGCCTCTCCGGCTCTACAGTATTATTCCACTGTATCTCATAAATGGAAGGATTTTCGAAATAAAAAAAAATCAGTGTAACACTAAGAGCGTGTTTTGATTGTCTGTACAAATTCTGTCTGCAACATTTCTCATTCTGAGAAGAGCTGAGCGAGATATGTTGAAAAATATATATTGGTGATGACGTAAAGTACACGTTGTGTTTGTAAGGGTTTCGTGAAACTTGAATTTTCTCCACAGATTTTCGAAAAATACTCAAATATCAATTTTAGATGAAAGTCTGCCTCGTGGGAGCCGAGTCGCTCCATGCGGCAGGACGAACAGGCGGACGGACAGGCATGACAGACCTAATAGTTGCTTTTCGTAATTTTGCGAAAGCGGCTAAAAAAGACTAAAGCTGATACAGTCATTTCCACAATCTACCGTTACTTGGAAAATAAGGGCCCATTTTAAAGGTGTTTGCAAATATTTTGTATCTCTATCGGCTTACTGCTTGCTAACAGAAAAACGGAATCCAGAACGAATAATTCGAAAGCAGATTTTAGAATTTCATATGTATGAGGCCTACCAAACAAAGGGGACCCAAGAACTGCGGGGTCTGCAGGTGCCTGAACAATGCCACTGATCATACATATATTCGATACTTTCGGAATTAAATTTTAGGAAAGTACTTCCGATACACGGGTTTTCGAAAAATTCCTAAATCCAAACCCCCACCTGTAACGTTCTGCTAGAGATTTTAGACACGAATATACTACGCTATACTATACTTCCGGACAGTGCAACGTACACACAGCAACAAGGACCTGCTTATATATGCAGCCACATCACCACCGAATTAATCACATACCGATGTACCATGATTAACTATTTTAACGAAGTGTAACTTTAACAAGAACGGATAATGACCTCCCTGATGATGGTGTGACTACACCTAAACATGTCGGAGCTATTTTAATATAAATTTCCATATTGTTTTTAAGATAATTCACTTGTGCATTCGTTGGTGAATAAATAACTTTGATGAATATATGTCATTGCTGCACGTGAACTCCGGTCATCTGTTCAGGCGTTTCTCACGTAGTGTCACGTTTTCGATGTGATATCAAAACTGAAACAATATGCCTGTGCACACTGTCGACATATCATGTCATCAATCAGTATTATTTCAACTCCACTCTTTCTTTTGTCATGTTACAAGCAATTAAACAATAAACATTAAAGTCAATGTGAACAAGAAATAAAGCTTGACCTACTTACAGCTGTAATTTTTCTACCCTTGCAAGGCACTCACGAAAATCGTGTACTAGTTTATTTCTTATTTCTATACATCCTTCTTCTTCGGTTTATGTTGTTATGACCTAAAAATGTAATAAAAAAAATTTACACGGTGTTTGGCTGCGTGATGTATCTGATTACACTTGCTGTTTTCAGGCTGACAGTTTCTTTAGATCTGTTCATATTATTGCCGGCCGATGAAGCGTGGATACTTTGATATGGTAAGAATACACAACGAGATGATAGTCACGTTGCGGTTGTTCCAGCCAAGGCGGCTTGCATCGAATGCTGCAATACAGCTTATCTGAGCTAATATCACTCTCGGGTTGTTTGGGCAGTAAAAAGTAAAGGAAGCAGATATGAATGCTTACGGCTAAGAAATTAATTATTTCCCTAATTGTCATATTGAAACTTAGATAAGAAATAAAATTTATTGATCAATAAATTAATATATGACTATGAAATAAAAGAACACATATTTAAAAGCCGGAGAACCACCACAGCCGTTAACACAATAATATAATAGCAATAATAAAAAGTACAGCAATTACAATTTTAAATAGAAAATAAGATATTTTATTTCACTGTTAATGGGATTTAGTTTTTCTTTCTCTCAAATTATGTCTTCAGCATTATATTATTTGGTTTATATTGTAAAAACATCTACGAAGTTCAGGCCTTCTCTCCGAATACTCTGGCTGTTTTGATTTGTTTATTTCGTCTTGCTCCAATGCTTCTCACATATCTTCATTACGTTCAGGCTATATTGCAAACATTTGAAGAAAAGAATTTCAACCGTCTTCATTTTCCTTCCGCTCTTTCATTAACGTCCAAAATTAATGTCAATATAAGGACATTAGTAGCGCTGTCAGTGTGATGTGGAATTTTTTTAATCTTTTCTTTGGCATTCGAAGTTTCTTTGATTCGTTTTGCTGTTGCATGAATCAGACTTATTTCAAGCAGACGATAATCATTCATCTGTCCAAGATATTTTATGTTGACTTCTATGAAATCCTAAAATTTCATTCTCGTGCTCCTGAGCCAGTTGAGTCTCCTCTTTAGGTCCTTATTATATTTTTACTTATTTTTGTAATAAAAAAAGAGTATGAAAATGAGACAGCCATGCTACCACAATAGACACAAAAAATATGAAGATGTAATTACATTTCTTTATCTCTTTAACGCTTTATGAATTTGTAAATCGGAGCCTACTTATCTTAATATAAAAGGAAAACAATTTTATTTTGCTAGTTAGCCTTTACTCTTGCAGCATTTGCAACGTGATTGTGTCAGTAAAATGTTCCGTGTGACACGGGAAATGAATCTCTTATTGGTTGGCAATACTGACCGTGAAGGAGCGGTCATTAGTTGCTTGATGCAGAAAATGTCTCTAATTATTTGCTTTAAAAATATGCTAGAAGCATTTCTACTTCATAATTACGTGCTTAGATACATTCTAAGTTTATTATGTCTGTATTAAAGTTACGTACTTCCTAATTGCAGTCATTCAGATGGGTGTGAATGATAGAACTGCGGTAAATAATAGCCATGGTTGTTTGCACCCACGACACTAATTGTGGTAAGGACAATTTGTATAAACAAAACGTACTGTGAAATTTTCTGATAAAGGTAAACCCCAACCCGTAACATGCCATTTGAGGCAAAGAGGGCGAATGGAGTTGTTCCTTTACCCATCCTTAACCTCAGAGCTAGAAGGTGGTCAGTGATAAAACCCACACCCCCGCTGTTTGGATCCTGGGAAAGAGACACATTACCCCACTGTAGAGAAGGCTGGGTGGGTTTAGGGTAGGTCTGGACGGATGCGGAAAGTCTCGCGTTCATCGGGTTTCGAATCTTGAACTCTCTAGCCAAAACAAGTCGCCACACCGACTGTGTTATTTCGGCTAACGTAAGGAGTGTAATATGGGTAAACATTCTTAGGCGTGTTCACAAAATTTCGAAAAGCATCTAGTACCTTTGGTATGTCTGTCCGTCCATCTGTCCGCATGGAACAACTCGGATCCCGCTGGAAGGATTTTCATGGAAATTGGAGTTTGTGGATTTTGTGAAAATTTCTTGGGAAATTTTAATTTTTGTTAAAACCTGATAGAATAGCAGGTTGCCTACGTGAAGATCTTTGTGAATTTATAATATCTCGAGGAATTCTGCTTAGAATGAGAAACATTTCAGCCAAAGCTGCAGAAAAAACCAAAACACACATATTATATTCAATAACATTTTACCGAAAATCGTTCCGTTTTTGAGATAATGCCGTAAAATATGATAGAAGAGGACAGATCACAGATGACAATTTAACACGGCGCATGCGCATTGCATGCTGGATACCTAACGCTACAAACACACTCTAAGAATACGGAATACTTATTGCTTTTCCACAGCAAAAAGTGTTACGTGAAAGCGCCTCAGTGATACGCAGCTTGTCTTGTGTATAAATTCGTAATGAGAATAGTTTCAAAGAGTGACATGCTTCGACGGCACCCATTTGAAATATAGCTTTCGAATACGCCATTTGGTAAAGCCATAAAAAGTGACTGGCCAATTGGGACGCAGAAGCTTCTGGATGACTTTAATTTTATTAAGAGAAAATATAAATCCTTCACAAACAAACAAAACCCGAGCAGACCATAGTAACTCTTCATACACAAATATTGAAAAGCTCAGCTCGTACCGCGTAGTAAATTCTTTCCGTATCGGTTATAAAATTTAACCTGTTTATCGCTGTATAGCGAAATAATCGTTGTTTTTATCAGTACAGTTTTTTCGCGGAGGGGATAATTTTTTAGTGTTAAAAGTGGTGGTAAATAAATTAATAACTGGGCCTTAAAGGTTAATGGATTTTGGTTTAGACGTGAAGGCAGGGAGAGTGAAAGAGGTCCATTGTCCTTTGTCCCGATTGTTGGGTATGATCACCATGGAAAGGTCGATAACACGTTCTAGAATGATACGACAAATTCGGAATATGCGGAAAAAATTGGAATAAATTGGAACTACATCTGCCGGCAATTGACAGCTGATCAATTTTTCAATATGCTTGCTGGCATTCACATCATAATATTAAAAAGTCCTATTGAAGCAGGAGAGTGAATTAAAAGTTAAACATTTATTTGTTCTATTATGTATGTATACACTTGCAGTGCCCTCACGAGGAAGGAACGTGAGCAAAATTAATTTGATGGAAGCCATCCCGATGTGTTTTCACTACAAACTAATAATAATAATAACAATAAAAGGTTTCCGTCAATCACACCTAGTTTATTACTTTATTATAATTATAGTGGTAACATGTTTCGACCCTGTTGAGTCATCATCAGGCCTTCACAATGAACTAGCTAATTATAAAGCTTTGTACATTCTTGGGATCTCAAACATTGTTTACAAGTAATAATTATAAACATTTCAGTGTCTAATAGAATAGTTAAGTAATAAAATTCAGAATACGTAAAACATTATTAGTTGCAAAACAATAAAATATATTAATAAAACATGTAGAATGCATAAATATCCTATTATAGTGATTGACGGAGCGAGCTTGCCCAGCCGTAAATTTGATGGAAGCCATCCCGATGTGTTTTGACTAGAAACTAACAATAGTAAAGGTTTCCGTCAAACACACTTAATTTATTACTTTATTATAATTAGAGTGGCATCATGTTTCGACCCTGTTGGATACTTATGCATTCTACACGTTTTATTAATATATTTTATTGTTTTGAAACTAATGAAATTTTACGCCTTCTGAATTTTATTACTTAACTATTCTATTAGACACTGAACAGGTTATAATTATTACTTGTAAACATTGTTTGGGATCGCAAGAATTTACGCAGTTTTACAGTTAACTGGTTCATAGTGAAGGCCTGATGATGACCCAATAGGGTCGAAACATGTTGCCACTATAATTATAATAAAGTATCAAACTATGTGTGTTTGACGGAAACCTTTATTATTATTATTAGTTCCATGAGCAAAATTAATGTTTGAAAGAACAGGTTGCTGAGGAAAACAATTGGACTTCAGAGACGGAAACGAGGAGTTTGGAGACAAATTAATAAAAAAGATTTTTAAACGTGTTTATGATTATCATGTACCGGAAAATTAATACGAATTTTCATAGTATTATATTTGGAAAACGCCTGTTAGTTTATCCACTGTAAAAGTGTTCTTATTCCGGTAAAAGTAGCAAATGTTTGAAATTAATAAATGTGATTTATATGAATGCTGGAAATATTACACATGTTAATACGGCTAATAGGAAGGGCTGGAGTTACAATATGAAAGGGGTACATGATGTGGATTAATTAATGTTACAGTTTAGGATTAAATTTTCAGAAAGTAAGTGCTGTATAATTAGCAATCTAAGTTATGGCAGTCACTGTAAGTGATAGTACTGAAACACCATCACAATTTGTGTAGTAGTGGAAGTGAAATTTCATGCACTCAGTTTGAGTTTGAGGTGAATGTTCATCTTCACGCTCCAGTCGCTTTAACTTAGAGAAAGGACTCCCTGGGAACTTTGGATTTGAGGTTGAACCCAAGATCCACTCTCGACGTGAAGGTCAAGAGAAAGATCTTACCACAATCAAACTCGAATCGTAGATACTCACTTTATTATCCAACTTATGCACAAATATATAATTCGTAGATACAATTAAAATTATAAAATATTTAAAAGCGCTCCAGCATATGCTGCCGTAACAAAGACCACGTCCATGTCAACGGACGCGATAGAACCATTCTTGTAATTTTCGCCAAGTACTGTAAAAGGCTTTCTGATGATGGATCCTCTGTGATCCGAAACATGTTGGAGCACTTTTAAATATTTTATAATTTTAATTGTATCTACAAATTATATATTTGTGCATAAGTTGGATAATAAAGTGTTTATATGTCATTGATCCACGGCGCAACCTTGAAGATCGAATCGTAGATATTCACTTTACCGACTGAGATGTCTGCAGTGTCCAAACGTTAAGTGATTAGATAAGAATTATGTACAAAAATTTGTACTGAACGGGTTGCTGTATCAGAAATGCTTTTAGACTTGTACACAGGACTGTCTGAAACGGAACCTGGGCATAAAGGAAACTTGTCTTTAGTGCAGAAGTTGTAACAGCACCATGATCTGGCAGACCAAGAATCCAAAATTCAAATACCTGTGTGAAAGGAACTAATCTGCAATGGGTGGAGGGTGAGGGTGAGGGGGATGGGGGAACTGCAGTACCGTTTGTTCCGTTATAGGCAGGTTGTTTTGCATATGGGGCGTTTCCTCCTTGAATCTGAGTCGGATCACCAGTTATCGTGACAGGTTTTCGTGGTATTTCCGAGCCACTCCTGGCAAGTACCTGGACGGCAGTTCATCCGCAATCCCTTTCAAATTCTTCATCCTTCAGTCACCTTGTCATTCCGTGTTATACGTTCTGATACACAAACAACCCTGTAAAGCGAAGGAGAAACGAAACTCTTTAAACGTTTTGTTTTGAGTAAGAGGACAATAAAAAAGTGCAAATAATATCCTCAGTCGGTACAGCGAGTGGCTACGAGATGGACGGGCTGGTGTTCAAATTCTGGCAGGCTACAGATATATTTTTCTTCTTCACAACACCCAGACAACCTCTGAGGCCAATCCAGTTTCCTACTTAAAGGGTACCTGGGTTCTTTCCCCGGGGTAAAGCAGCCACGGAGTGAAGTTAACAACTCACTGTAATTTAGGCTAATAATGAGTGAAGCTCTTACTCTACTCCCCCTACATGCCTTAATCAGGAAGCTGGTAAAAATTACAGGGTCCCGGCGGTCCGGAAGGGGGGTCCGAGACCCGACTGTGTTGCATAAGGTTTTGTCGTTCCCGGTAGTATCATTACTGTCGAATGTACAAATTAACCCTTTCAGTCTAAGCCAGTCACTCAACAACTGAGAATCAGTCTTTAAGATATAATGTAAAGATGTTTGGCAGGTGTCCGTCATTGCGGGGGGGATTGGGGTTGGGGTGGGGAGAATATAATTTTTTTTTCAGCGGTCCCCGAATCCGCTCTTGGCGTCCGCAGCCTTCATGGCGTGGTCAGGTACATATTTTTCTTTATATGCTGACAAAATCTCAAGTCCCAGTTAGTTTTCTGGGGGTTTTAAAAATCAATTAATATACACACGACTTTCTCTTGCGAAATTTGACCTGTTTTGGAGGTATAATTTGTTTCGATGAGTCTTCTATTAAAATATGCCCATTCGATGTGAAATTTATACGAAATTCTTTTGTCCAGTGCAAATGTTGAAAGCAGATTGACGTCCAGGTGCCTGTAAATTTTTTGACGTCTTGAGAGCCATATGCTAACTACGCCATAGAACAAACACTCTCGGTTACCAGTTACTATTTGTTGAACACCTGACGCTTTGCAAGATGCGCGCAGTAGTGTTCTGGAAGACAAAGCACGGAGGTATTTAAATCACAAATAACCGAGTTAGACGCAATCATTGCCATTGTCCGAACTTTATAGAACAGGGTGGATCTGCAATGCTAATTTCTGGCTCCGAGCCTTTCTACGTCGAATCACCGTAAATGGAAAGAATGAGAACTGACGTAAAAACTGGCATCATAAAAAAGAATATTCAAATTCTCTTTCTGTCTTTGGTTACATAAGTGAGAGCTGCGAGGTGAATTTCATAGACTAAGATTGCAATATAGATTGTACGAGCGGTTTGCAAAGGATTATCAGTTCTTTTCTTGACAGGAGCCGTCTCGTGTTGTACTGACTAAAATATTGTTCAGTCAAAACACAACAGTTTGTTCAATAATGTAAAGCTGCTACATATTTCGGTTACACGTAACCATAATCAGGCAGACATTTCAGTACATGGGCATTACATGTTCAGTGTTAGAGAATGGGATCCCATATTGTTTACATCTGCTTTGTAAAATTTCAGACATTTAGATTAAAAATCTGCTCAGTATTTAATATCTTAACTGATGTATTTTCAGAAATTATATATAAAAATACATCAGTTAAGATATTAAATATTGTGCAGTTTATTATCAAAATTGTCTGAAATTCTACACAGCAAATGTAAACAATGTAGGATCCTATTCTGTAACATTGAACATGTCATGTCCATGTACTGAAATGTCTGCCTGATGATGGTTACTTGTAACGGAAACATTTGGCAGCTTTACTATATTGAATATATTGTTGTATTTTGACTGAAAAACATTTTAGTTAGTATTATCAGTTCTGCCGTTATATGTTGTTATGAAATGTAAATGTTTAAGATACTTTTAAAATCAAAAGCATAGGCTCTTACTTAGGAAGGAAAATATGTCGTGGATATCCCTCTACTATATTTAAGTTACTTAGTGTAAAATAAAGTGGCTTTTGCACTGATCTTTTTTCTTTCTTTCGTTATGAACTTTGTCTGAAACTCGTCCGGGTTATGGGTCGTTTTAATAAAAATGTCCGTGGTTTTCTTGAGCCTCGCTTAACCGGATACATTCTATATGTTGCGATCATATCCTTCCATATCTTTAACTGCACACCACTCCTGAACATATTCCCAATTAATTCTTTCTGCAGATGACAAATTTTGTTCGACTCAATTCATTAAAAAATAAAATTATTTTTGTACAGAGTGTTACGTAATTTTTTTTAACCTAAATAACACCACTATTTGATTTCATGCAGCTGTGTTCCATTCGATGAACTCACAGTCGTTTAGTTACTCAATAAATTTTGTGTGATGTGTGAGATTCTGTACCCTGCAGATGGAAGGTTAAACTTCTTCCTAAATGCTGGTGCCTTTGTACGAAAGTATATGACATCAAAAAGCAGAAGGATATTTCTGTATTTGTTCACAGGACCTTACTAATTGGCCCTTTCTTAAGACAGATTTATTCAGTCAACATCTTAAAATCCTGTTTCTTGAAGATCCCTGTATAATTATTCTTCCACCTACTGTTGCTTGTGAAAAGTGTTTTCTTAAATTCACGTTTCTGACTGAAGTTTTCAGTTCTGTAAATTTTGTGACTTTTTAGGCGCTTTTGCAAAATTGCTTCATCACGCCTGTCTGTCCGTCCGTCCATCTGTAAGGGACAACATGGCTCATCCTCAACGGATTTTCATGAAATTTGATATTTCAGTATTTTTCGAAAATCTGTCGAGAAGATTCAAGTTTCATTTCAATATGACAAGAATAACGGTCACTTTACATGAAGACCAATATACATTTTTGACCATATCTCGTTCAGTTCTTCTTAGAACGAAAAATGTTTCAGACAAAATTTGCAGAGAAAGTAAACACACTAAATTTATGATTAATATTTTTTTTCGAAAATTATGCCATTTGTGAGGAAATTTTGAAAAAAAAAATTGTAGTGCCGGACAGGCCACAGGTGACAATATGGCGCATGCGAATTGCTTGCCGGATACCTAACACTACAAACGCACACTCAGAATATGTAACATTGATTGCTTTTATACTGAAACAGTGGTTGCAAGAACGCCCCACAATGTGACGTTTATACGTGCATTGCCTACTTTGTTACGATATTACTTAGAAGGGTTATTAGTCTTCCTCCGAACATCCAAGGTAAGGGACCACCCCTGTCTTCTGTCCGTGTCTACTGTGAGACATCCAGTACACTTCGTACATGGACGCCGTCTCCTCCAAATGCAACCCAACGCTATAAAGCTAACGAAGTACAACTTCAGTTCGTCTGACAGAACAAGAAGACCCACCAGTCTCCAATTAAATATAGGCCTATACGTGTTTCTGTGCGAATGCTGCTAGCCCCTCCACATGGAAGACCCGGATACAGCCCGCACGAGTGGTAAGTGTTCCGCAGTACGAGTAGATTGGCGACCCCCGCGGACAGTACTGTAGAAGACTGAGCAGCCAGAACTCCATGCGGTGTCAATGTGAGAGTGAGCTAAGTAGCATTTTCGTAGTCCTAATTCTCCTAGTTTCCTCTATTACAGTTTGCTGAATCTGTGTCGTAGGAAGGATAGAATTGTTTGGAATCTGGTAACGTGTAATTTTAACATAGAATTTATAACGTCACTGAATAAAAGGGGAAGAAAGGTTATAAAAAATTACTGTATATGTGAGATGTGAACAAGCGATACCAAATTCTCTGGAAATTTCAGGCAGAACCTAGATTTCGCACATATTTAGTTCTTTTATTCTAACGTTACTTCGAACTGACGGCATTTAGTTGAGGTAGTGTGTGCTACTGAACCTGATATTGAACTATCTTTATCGTTGCACCGTGCATTTTGTAGTTTATTTACGGAACACACAAATAAATGCACATATATAGTTTTTAATAATCTAAAATTTACAATAAAACACTTAAAACGCTCCTACATGTTTCGATCATACGATCATCCTCAGGGAGCATACTTTGTTCCATGCTAAAGTTACAGTTTAAAACACTCAGTGATTTACTTCTTTATATTAATTTGATGCTGTGGCAGCATGTCGTGTGTTATGTGTGAGTCGTACGCTGTTCAGTTGAGACCGGCTGTCGATGTGTTTGTTGTGCCGTGTAGCGTGAGACTGAGTCTCACGCTTTAAGTGTTTAAGTTTGAGTTTAAGCGTTTTAAGTGTTCTAATGCAAATTTTAGATTATTAAAGACTATATATGTGCATTTGTTGGCGTGTTACTTAAATAAATTGATATTGAATTGTTTGTCTAACACATTGGAAAGTGTTTTACAAATTGCCCGCTGTTTGTTGACGGCTTATCTGTAGACCCTGACACCTTTTGATAGAAAAAAAGGTAAAGGAAAAATGTTCAACCATTAAGCTAATTTCACATATCTAATTCTGCCGCTGACTCTTCAAAGACTAAATTTAGCCTGAATTATACATAAGATTCTTAACAAGAAGAAAGCAAAGGAGCTGCGTTCGTAAATATTTTAAATCTGTACCGCGAAGAACGAGGATCATGCCATTGTAGAGTGCAGATTAACTTAAAGGGGTGCACCAGGAAAGAAACAAGCTAATGTTTCTGACAGAATGGCGTGAATTTCCTTCGGCGCCTTGCCTTGCAGAAAAAAAAAACTTGATGACAGCTCGCGTCTCGATTTTGTTGAAATCGCACGCGTCCCTGACATGCTTCCGAGCTTGTTTCCTTCCTGATGGGCCTAAGGACTTATCAGCCCGGTACTTGTTAGGAAATAAATAAACATTTGTTTTAACAGAGGGTGAGGTTTAGTATAATGTAACTTGAAGCAAGGGAAAGTAATGCATAAAATGCGAGTTTATCAAACGATGTTGAGAAGAGTGTCTACGTCGCTAAAAAGGGAATCTCATTATGTGTACGGCTGTCATTGTTCTGATAGTATGAATTGCAGACATACTGCTTCTGTAGTTAAATGCTTTTGTGAGACGTCTTTTAGCGTCATACTTCATCTTTCCAAAGTGACAAAGCGCAAACAATTTTATATTGTCTTCAATAAAAATGTTTCTTTTCAGCCTGACACTACGTAAAGTGACAAGCTTTCACTTCAGTTGCTTTCTTTACAGATACTCGCTGTAGTGTTGTGCACCTTGAGGCTTAGAGGATGAGTTATTAATTTATAAACATTACTTTTAAATCCACAATTTGTGTGGATGCGTTCAGTCGTGTTTGTTTCTGCAGTTCATGATTATTTTTTTGCATCGATTATTAACTTACCACTTATATTCTGTTCTGCCGGCAGCCCGGGTACCACACTAGCCGAGCCGCACACTGACCCCAACACACAGCAATCCAAGAACAATACAGCCAATGTGGTAGTTCAACAACATAGTCGAAAACCCCTGAAAATGGACATATTAATGCCCGAAACATGTTGAGTACCTAAGAAGTAAAGTAGATATAAGAAGTGACATCTAGTTGGTTTTTTATTCTTCAACTATCACCATGATACACGGTCCAATAAACATCAGATTTAGTTGGGAAATCTGAAGAGATTTAGACCACTTGATAGACCTAATTATGAATGGTAAGATAGTAATAAAACTGATCACAAAGGAGTAATATGCGAGAATGTGGACTCACGGGTTCAGCTTAGGTTCAAATGACAGTTTATTGCGACCAAGACAGTAACATACGGGTTTCATAAAAGAAAAGGAATTTTCTACCTAGCTAAGCGACCTTGACGCATACATGGGATGTTGCTCCGTGGAATTTGTTGAATTGAGAGTTCCATTTTATAATTTAAAAAAATCTGATATTATACTTAAAGTTGAAAGATAAATTTATCACCCAGTTTTAAGCGAATCACTTGACTTAAATCTAAACTTATTTTGATACTACACGATGTAAGAACGCTATAGAAACTGTAAAATACAGTGTATTTTGTGGGTCCAATTATCAGGGCAGCAGCAATGTATTTCTCGCATTTACTTGAAAAGAATTGAAATAAATAGTTCAGTATTTCAGACTTGACCCACAGGCTCGTCAGAATTTATTATTTCAAAATTTAAAAGGCGCTCCTTACGAGGTTCGGGGTTCTCATAGCGGTTTTGGAAAAGTTTCAAGTCTTCTGGGATGTCAAGCTGTGTCGGTCGGCACTTGGTTGCGTCTTCTCGGACTGTTTAATTCTGAATAATGAAGTATTTTAACTTTCCGACAGACATTACTAATTACCGGTCGACGCACCTTGACATCCCAGAAGACCTGACTATTTAATGTCACTTAGTTCGTTTTAGAACTGAATTTCTCAGTCGACGGATTAATAACAGCACATCAGACTTCACGAATAAAATAGACAAAAGACATAATAGAATTATAAGAACGAAATGAAATTGCAGACAGGTCCCGCTGAAGTATTTGGATGCAGACTGCAAATAACCCAGAGCACTGGAGGTTACAAGCCCGGACACAAGGAAGTCGTTCTTTTCTGCACGTGGAAACCGTGTAATGGATTAAATGAAGAAGCCGAAGAAGGATTGCTGTCGGTGCCAGTAGACATTGAAAATAACTACAGTGTTACTCTGATTTTAAATGTAGAAGGGCTGCACTAATTCCATTAAGCAGAGTCCCCCGTTGGAAGCTGATAGTAGTCAGCTGGCAGGTAACTTTCCTTTGCATGAAATCTGAAATTTCATCACTGCGATTGCAAGACTGACAGGAGATCCCTATAATAGAAGACGCGAACTCAAGATACCTTACCATATTACATTCATTTAACCCATTCAAAAACCAAGAAAAATCTGAAATTTATTCAGTCCGTACCGCACAGTAAATATACTCTCCAGATCGGATATGAGAAACAGTTAGGTAAGGCTGTGTACGAAAAAGTCGCTACTCTTTTTCAGAACCCTAAAAAATACATAAACGCACATTGCAAGAAAAATACAGTTTTTTTTATTGTTAGATCGTGTGGTGCAAGAAATTAACAACGAGACTCTAAACTTTAAAGTAAAACGTAATATTATTTTCCCACATAAGCCTAGGTTTCCCGACTAAAACTTTGTACGGTTTTCCTATTTTTTGTATGTGCTACACGTTCGGCTCATCTGATTTCCCTTGGTATGGAGTCGCTATACCGATTATTGCCTTATGTAATAAATATAAATATATTTTACACTCGTTATATTGGATATATTTTTAGGCGCCCTCACAAAATTTCGAAAATACTATTTGCATCGTTATATCTGTCTTTCCGTCCTCCTGTCCGCCCATCCGTCCGCACGGAGCACCTCAGCTTCAACTGGATGGGTTTAATGAAACTTGATATTTGAGCATTTTGTCGAAACTGATTGGAGAAAATCTCTTTAAAATCTGACAAGAATTGCGGATACTGTACATGAAGACCTACGTACATTTTTTATAATATTCCGCTCATTTGGTCTTAGAATGAGTAATATTTGAAACAAAGGCGTAGAGGAGATCACAACAAACATTTTACTTCAATAAATTTTTTTTCTTGAAAGACGCGCCATTTACGAGATAACGTGGAAAAATATTTTAGAGCCGGACAGGCCACTGAAGACAACATAATATGGCACATGCACTTTGCATGCTGGATAACCGAAGCTACAGACACACACTCAGAACATTTAGTACTTACTGCTCTTCCACAGTGACAGTGGTTTCGCCAGAGCACCTTAATGTTACACATTTCTTGTGTTGTTAAGACATTCCTTCCCAGTGTCAGGTTCGGTACCATTTATCACGAATGAGGAATTTGAGCATCAGCTTGGCTGCTAGGTGCGAAGTTACCAACAGTGCCTCGTAAATGATTACCTCGTCAGAAGATGTAGACCAAATCATATCACTTTTGAAGGTAAAGAGAGTCTGCTGAAAGTACTGGATGTATGTCGAATCAACAGACGGACTAGCGTACTCATGGTTGTTTTAAAGCTCTGAAGCCAACTGGTAGCTACGTATACCACATATATTAACATTCAAAATTCTATTGCTTTACCCACAAAATACATCTACGAATTTCGGTATTTTCAGAAAGAATTTCCTTACGGGATTTAACAAGTTGTTATTTGCAATGGAAAAGCAGTATGTTTTCTGTGAAGTAGAAGCCAGATTTTTAAATTTATTTAAAATAACTTCGTGTTTCAGAATATTAAGACACATATTCATTTTGATATTATTTTCTTTGTTTATGAGGGAAAGAAGCGTGTTGCAGAAGTAGATAAGATGGCGCGTGATGTGTGCCAGTGTTGCACGTAGAGTTTTTTCGGCCGGTCGTGCGACTGTTGGTGCGTTACATCATAACCCCGCGCTGCCGCGCCCTCTGACGTCTGTCACGACCGGTCCACCAAACCATACTTAAAAAACTACCTCCTCCTTGTCTTATTTCTACGTGATGATGATTTGTGTAGATACAGGATCCTACGCAACTAACGGTGCCGCTTTTTGTCACCTGCAGAACGTCACAACTCTAACTCAGCAAGCTTATGTTTACATTGGAGTAAGGAATTACATCCGTAGTGTAACCGTATGCATGAGCTGACAGCTGGCATTGTAGTTTTAAGTGTGTGGTTAAAGTATTGGCAGTTGCTATGTACGGTTTTGCGTTAAATATTCTTGGCACGAAAACCTCTTTGAATAAAGAAGTTATATGATTTCGAATCTGCTGCTTCATATTCGGCGGAACAAGAAAGTATAGTTGTTGCAATCATGACAGGCGTTTGAGTACGGTACAAGAAAATCGCAATCGCTTTGCTTATACGGAAACTGGGAGCTCTTATTTTATGGGCAGCATGCCAGAAAAATGTACCTTAAGAAAATAGAATAGTCAGAGTTGCCTTGAGGTTAGTTTTTTCTCTCATGTCAATATTTGGAAAGTGAAAATTTTGAAGATAATTTTTCATACTTCTTTCCCGTACTAAATGTATAAAACTGAGAATATGGCACAGGTCGTGGAATAGCGCGTGAATCTTATGGCAGTCTGTCACGTGACGGACACGTGGCTTACAACAACAACAACAACAAAAACCACAACAAGAATATTGCAAGAATCTGTATTTCCTAGCACCGAATCTCGCGAATGAATGGCTACATCAATTATAGATGTAATCCGTAGAAACTGGTTCCATATTCCGACCTGATATTCGATTATACTGGCTGTGGCTATCTCTGGCTTTTCTTAATCTCTCCGTGAGAAAGACCACATAGCACCCCATGTTACGTCATGACTCTTTCCATTCACGTCGTTTCTCAAATTATGCTATCGTTTCAAGTTACGTAATGTGAGTTATTAAAAGTGTCGTTAAATAATCCAGGACTAGGAATATAAGAGTGGTATGCAGTACTATATGTCAATTGAGGAGCTACTTGAATGAAAAAAGTAGCGGCTCCAGGTTTAGAAAACAGAGATTAACGGCTGTGGGGACCCGTTGCGCTGACCACGTGACACTCCTCTATCCGCAAAAGTTGGCACTAACTTCGCCGACCGGCGGCGGCCGCTCTGTCGGTATAGTTCGCGT
>Ga0123354_10004901_pt1 | contig 19195 bp, 19 predicted proteins | sample TergutLab28metaG_2_FD_97872 | JGI IMG/M metagenome (GOLD analysis project Ga0123354, IMG submission 97872) | Labiotermes labralis P4 segment gut microbial communities from Petit-Saut dam, French Guiana - Lab288 P4 | ecosystem: Host-associated > Arthropoda: Insects > Digestive system > Gut ...
CAACGTCTTCGCCTGGTTGCGATCCGACGGCCAGAACCGCCTGGTCGCCTGCATCACCAACTTCTCCGCCACCCCTCATGACAGGTACCGTCTAGGCCTGCCACAAGCGGGAACCTGGAAAGAAATCCTCAACACCAACGCCACTCAGTACGACGGAACCGGCGACTACGCCAACGGCACCGTGACCGCCGTCCAAGTCGAACACCGAGGCTTCCCCGCCCACTGCGAAATCAAGATTCCCGCCCTGTCCACCATCTGGCTGGAGTGGGTCCCCCAGCACATCGAACCACCGCACAAGGCTGCCAAGCGCACCAAGATCAAGTGAGGCAAGATCTGCCAGCTACCAGATCAGTGAGGCTGCGATTCCCCACATGACCACAGCAATGACGATGTCGAGGATTCGCCAGGACTTGGGCGAGGCGAAGACTGGGCGCAGCCAGCGGGCTCCGAAACCCAACAGGGGGAACCAGACGCAGCTGGCTGCCATGGCGCCGAGAGCGAACCACCACTGAAAGGGGCGGTGACTGATGGCGAGGGAACCCAGCAGGAGGACTGTGTCCAGGTAGACGTGGGGGTTGAGCCAGGTCAACGCCAGGCACGTCAGCAGAGCAGCCCACAGGGTCTGGTCTGGTTGATCGGTGGTGTCGGTCAGGGCGCGGTGTTGCCAGGCCCGCCTCAGCGACACGGCGCCGTACCCAATCAGGAAAGCGGCGCCGCCCCATTTCATGATGGGTAGCGCCCAGGACGCCACTCGGGAGACTTGTTCTAATCCGCCGGTGCCGACGCTGATGAGGATGAAGTCCGAGGCAGCACAGACGAGGACGACCCAGCCGACGTGGAGACCGCGCAGGCCCTGGCGCAAGACGAATGCGTTCTGGGCGCCGATCGCGACGATCAGCGACAGGCCCGCACCGAGCCCGGCCAGTACGGCAGTGAGGATCACCGGTTCATGCTCAGAACAGGGCTGTGGCCAGGTTTCGCCGTGCAGTCAGGACCACCTTGTCGGAGGGGTCCTGGGTGTCGAACAACTCCAGCAGGCGCACCCGGAGCCGGTCACGATCCTCCCCGGCCTGGGAGGCGATGGCCGTCGTCAAACGGGCAAAACCCTGTTCGGCCCGACCCGCGGCGATGTCGAGATCGGCGGCGTCGAGAATGGCATCGATACTGGGGTCCAGACCAGCCACTGCGGCTGCCACGGCCGCCACGTCGAATGCGGCGACTCGGGCGAGCAATCCCGCTTGTGCCTTGCCAACCTTCGCGAGCGCGTCGGCCGGGTTGGCGGCCAAGACCTTCTCGAATTCCTCCTTGGCACCGGCATAGTCCTCACGGGCCATTGCTTCGTACGCCGGGGTGTAGCGGGGGTCCTCATCAGGCCCCGGCTCGGCCTCATCTTGCGGGGCCCCGGCCTGCGGTTCGGCCTTGCCGAGAATGCCATTCCCGGCGGCCATCTTCAGCAGTTCGGCAATGACCTTTTCGGCGTCTTCTTTGGGCATCGACCCTTGCCACAGGGGAACGAGCTGCCCGCCCAGCACACCTGCCACCATCGGGACGGCGCGAATCTGCAGGGCCTGAACGATCTGGGGAGAAGTGTCCACATTCATCCTCGCATGGAGCCAGGCTCCACCAGCCGCATTCGCCAAAGAAGACAGGACTTCGCCCATCGCGGCCGACTCAGGGGCCTTCGCCGAGTAGAACTCGATGACGATGGGGTACTGGATGGACTTGCGTACTGTGGCTTCGAACGACTCTTCGGTCACCTCGGTGACATAGACCCCACCTGGACTCGAGGTGCTGGAAGGAGAAGACAACTGGGACAAGTCAACTGCGCCTGAAAGCTGTGCCATAGGCTCATTCTCTCATGCCCCAGCGGTGTTTGCCGATCGAAGCCCAAAAGAGGAAGATGAAATCATGACTCATCCCCGCGCTGGCCAGATCGCCCTGCCTGAAGACCTCATCGACCCCGATGCCGTGGTGGCCGCTTACTATGACATTGTCCCCGACGCTGACAATCCTGACCAACAGGTCGCGTTCGGCACCTCGGGCCACCGGGGTTCCAGCCTGGACGGCGCCTTCAACGAGGCGCATATCGCGTGTGTGACCCAGGCCATTGTGGAGTATCGGCGCGCTCAGTCGACCACCGGGCCATTGTACATTGCCAAAGACACTCATGTGTTGTCAGTTCCAGCTTGGAAGACCGCGTTGGAGGTCCTGTCGGCCCTGGGAGTTCAGGTGCTCTCTGACAAGGAAGGCGAGTACACCCCGACCCCCGCGGCCTCCCGGGCCATCATCGCTCACAACGCGGGACGCACCACCGACCTGGCGGACGGGATCGTCGTCACCCCCTCGCACAACCCTCCCCGCGACGGCGGCTTCAAGTACAACCCGCCCAACGGCGGCCCCGCCGACACCGATGCCACGGGGTGGATCGCCAACCGGGCCAACGAGCTGCTGCGCAACCCCGCACAAGTGCGCCGGTCCACTTCGTTGGACACGATCAGCTGGTTCGACTTCCGCACCCCGTACTGCCAGGCCTTGAATACGGTGGTCGACATCGACGCCATCCGGACGGCCAGAGTACGGATCGGAGCGAACCCGCTGGGTGGGGCATCTGTCCAGTATTGGCAGTACATCGCCGAACGCATGGGCCTCGATCTGACGGTCACAGACCCGCGAGTAGACCCCCGCTGGGCCTTCATGACCGTCGACCACGATGGCAAGATCCGGATGGATTGCTCATCGCCGTACTGCATGGCCAATGTCCTCTCTGACAAGGATAATTACGACATTTCAACCGGCAATGACGCGGACGCAGACCGCCACGGGATCGTCACTCCCGACGGCGGGCTGCTCAATCCCAACCACTATCTGGCGGTCGCCATCAGCTACCTGTTCACCCATCGCCCGGGATGGTCGGCCAATGCCGGGGTCGGCAAGACCCTGGTCTCCAGTTCTATCATCGACCGCGTGGTCGCCTCCATCGGGCGCACGCTGGTCGAGGTTCCCGTGGGCTTCAAGTGGTTCGTCCCCGGCCTGATTTCCGGCGAACTCGGCTTCGGTGGAGAAGAATCGGCGGGAGCGTCCTTCCTGACCCGCAACGGCACGACGTGGACAACCGACAAGGATGGTCTTATCCTCGACCTGCTGGCCAGCGAGATCATGGCCGTGACCGGGCAGAACCCGTCCGCCCACTATCGCCTCATGGAGGAACAGTTCGGAGTCTCGTCCTACGCTCGCACGGACGCCCCGGCCTCCCGCGAGCAGAAAGCACGCTTGTCTCACCTGTCACCGAGCGACGTCACCGCCACCGAACTCGCCGGTGAGCCCATCACCGCCACCCTCACCTCAGCACCCGGAAACGGCGCCTCCATCGGTGGGTTGAAAGTCACAACAAAGAACGCATGGTTCGCCGCCCGTCCCTCCGGCACAGAGAACATCTACAAGATCTACGCGGAGTCCTTCTTGGGCCGCGACCATCTCGCCCAAGTCCAGGAAGAAGCCCGGGGAGTTGTCGACCGGGCATTAGGCTGAGCTGAGCAGCAGAAATCAGGGGTACGGCGAACTACCTTCGGTCCTATGACCCGTCGTCATTCCACTCTTGGGCCATGGCCATGGCTCTGACGCCGGCTCGCTGGATGACGCGCTGAATCGTGAGGTCGCGGGCCGTGGGGTTGGAGACGTAGGTGATCTTGCGCAGGCCCTGGTCGTCGGCGGCTGACTCGAAGATGAAATGCCCGTAGTTGAGGAGCATGCCGAAGAAGGGCTGGTTGACGGAAATATCCAGGATCCGGGTCAGGGGCATGGTGGCCACATGGCGGCTCAGAACCCCCTCGACCCGGAACACACGCATGTTGGTGATGACGAAGCGGTCCATCGACAGGTCGTGGAACTTCGTCAAACCGATGACGGCAACCACCAGGCCGACGATGGCGACGGGGGGCCACCAGTGGGTGAACCACGTTGAGAAGAACATGATGACCACACCCAGCAGGGTCAAAAAACCCGGGAAGATCATACAGATCGGATGCTTGACAACCTCGTCGACGATGAATTCCCCTTCGTCGACCAAAAGGTACCGCTCAACTTCCGGGTCGAACAGGCTGGGACGGTGATTCATGGGCGGGTCACGTCAGCCCAGGTGAACGAAGAAACCGGCAACCCGTACGGCCCCTTGCCTGATGGCTTCGAAGAAGGTGTTGAGCGCCGCCGCGGACTCATGGGGGTAGGAGATGACGAAATACAGTACGAAGGCAATCAAGAAAGTGCCAACGATACGCTTGGCCCATTTGCCCATGTCATCCGCCTTCATTGCCCTAGTGAATCCCTAATTGTCCAATTACTCACCCTCCATCATGCACCATGGGGCCTGGCACGCGCGTCTGCCGCTGACGCGTGTCGTAAATCCTCTGCCGCCACCTGACGAGCCCCTGGTGTCCACGCACCACGCGGAAAGAAAATATGAAAAGGTAGAGATATGGATAACACTGATCTATTTGTTTGCATTGATCACGTCGGCTATGCCGTACCGAATCTGGAGGAGGCTCTCGCCTTTCACACTGATGTCCTCGGGTTCACGGTGTTGCACCGCGAGATCAACCAGGAGCAGGGTGTCGAAGAGGTCATGCTGGGCACCGGGGAACAACTCCCCCAGTCGGCCCAGATCCAATTGCTCGCTCCCCTGTCCCCCGACTCCACGATCGCCAAGTTCATCGAGGCCAACAAGGGCCGCGGCGGTATCCAGCAGGTCTGCTACCGGGTCGACGACGTCGATCATGTCAGCGAAGTCCTCAGATCCCGCGGAGTGCGCCTGTTGTACGAAACCCCGAAAACCGGCACGGGCGGGGCTCGGATCCAGTTCATTCACCCCAAAGATGCGGGCGGAGTACTCGTGGAAATCACCGAGCCAGCCGCAGAATCTCACTGATTCCTGGAGACTCGACGCGTACTGCATCTGGCAGGTACCATTTCCTCTCTGTTTATTGAGTGATCAGGCGTAGAATCGCGCCTTGTCGGGCAACAACTGTCAGACAACGGGTTGATTCACTTGGGAGGGCTTTCATGTCTTCAACCACCCACCAGGGATTGGACCTCTTCGAGGATAACGCTACGGCCGCAGGCACCTTTCAGATCCAGATGCGCGGCTACGACAAGCTTCAGGTCGACACATACGTACGGGGGCTGGAAGAGAAGATCGTCGATTTTCGCAACCAACTAGCAAAGGTTCATGCTCAGGTGGCGTCGGAAGCCGAGGCACGACGGACCGTGGAGGCGAGAATGTCCGCGGAACTGCAAGATGCCTTGGAAGCCAAGGTCGCCGCCGAGTCACACACCGCCGCGGAGATTCGCGCTGCGGCCGAGGCCCAGGCAGCCAATGCCGAGATCGATGTGGACCGCTTGTCGGGGCATGCCGCCCAGATCCTCCACGCCTCTCAGGCGAAGGCCGATGAGATCATCTCCGTGGCCACGCGCGAAGCCCAGCGCCTGACCGCCGAGGCCGGGCAGGCCGCCCAGCAAGTACGAGCAACAGCACGGCGGGAAGCCGATGCCATGCGTACTTCTGTCCTGGACGCCATGGCCAGACTGCGCGACGAGCAGATGGCCGAACTCAAGGGCGTTCTCGACCGGACCAAAGCCGATGCCGACGCTGCCCTGCTGGCTGCGCAAAACCATGCGGAAGCCGTGGTCTCCCAGGCGCAGACCGAAGCCGAGGCCATCGTCGAGACCGCCAAACGGTCCGCAACCCAGACGAGGAACCAGGCCGAGGTGGTCGCCAGCCAGAACCTCGCCAGCGCCCAAGCCTCCCGCGATGATCTGATGTCCGAGGCGCATCGCGCGCTCGAGGAGGCGCAGACCGCCAAGATGGCCGCATTGGCGGAGATCACCTCCCGCCAGCAGGCGGCCGCGGGCAAGATTGCCGAAGAAACACGGCTTGCGACCAATATCCGCAACACTGCTGTCTCCGAGTCGGAGCAAATCCGCCGGGACGCCACCATCCATGCTCAGCAATTGTTGTTGGCTGCTCAGAACGAGATCGCGGACCTGCAGCAAAATGTGGCTCTGGAGGCGGCCAACCGCCGTAACAAGCTCCAGGCGGATATCACCGCGCTCCAGCAGCGTAAACGCTCGTTGACCCAGCAACTGGGGAACCTGTTCAGCCTGGGAAGCGCTGCCGCCACCCAGTTCCGCGACGACGATTGGTCAGAACTGCCCGAGATCACCTTCTCGGCCGAGCCCCAGATCGTGGACGTCGACCAACCGTCCAGGCCGGCCGAACTCGTCGCCGAGGCCGGAGAATTTGAGGCAACCGTGCATGAATACAGTGTCCAGGACCCTGTCGGTTTGGAGATGCCGTTCGAGGAATACACCCCCGAGCGATACCTGGGCGACGAGCCGCCAGTGGAGTTGCGAGACCAGGACGATTGAGCGTCAGGTCAGCTCAAGACAACTGACAACTGGTCAGAACAATCTGTCGAATTCGGGTTCGATCCCGCGCAGTTCGTCGTAGTCGACGGTCACACAGGCGATGCCCCGGTCTTTGGCAAGAGTACGTGCCTGTTGGGTGATGACCTGTGCCGCGAAGATACCGTCCACTGTGCCCAGGAGTGGATCGCGTCTGAGCAGGTCGAGGTAACGCGTCAACTGTTCGACTCCGTCGATTTCGCCGCGCCGTTTGATTTCGACGGCCACATGGGTTCCCGACGACGAGCGGCACAGCAGATCCACCGGTCCGATCGCCGTGTAATACTCGCGCTGGACCAGGCTGAGGTCACTGCGCAAGGTCTGGGGGTGGGCTGCCAGCAGTTCTTGCAGGTGTTTCTCCACGCCGTCTTTGACCAGGCCGGGATCGACACCCAGGTCGACATCAATGTCCGATTCGACGCCGGCGATCACGATGCGCAGTTGGTCGGCGCCCTGGTTTCGTACTGTCCAGATCTGTTCCAGCTTGTCGTCAGGCTGGTGTTCGATCACCAGTGTGCAGGGCGCGGTCATCCAGTTGAGGGGCTTGTAGGCTCCCCCGTCGGAATGGATCGACACCGAACCGTCGGACTTGACCATGACCAGCCGCTTGGCCATCGGCAGATGGGCGGTCAGCCTACCCGAATAATCCACCTGACAGGTGGCGACGATCAGACGCACTCCGCGCTCGTCACGAGGTCGTCACGGACTGAATGTGTGCGCCTTCGGCCGGGCGTATTCCCTTCGAATCGCTCGGGTCGATGCCCTGATCCACGATGGATTGGATGACTGGCATCGACGCGGGATCGATGGTGCCCATCACCGTGTAGTCCGGTGTCAGGCTGTAGGTGGTCCCGATGACGATGAAGAACTGCGAGCCGTTGGTATTGGGTCCGGAGTTGGCCATGGCCACTGTGCCGACCGGATAGGTCTCCGAACCGGTCAACTCGTCTTTGAAACTGTATCCCGGACCGCCGGTGCCTGAACCGGTGGGGTCACCGCATTGCAGGACGAACCCGAGGACTAGCCGGTGGCAGGATGTATTGTCGAAGTACTGCTGGGCGGCCAGGGACTCGAAAGAGTGGACCGCGCAGGGGGCGCCGTCGCGGTTGAGGTTCATCACCACGTCGCCGGCGTCCATGTGCATGGTCACGGTCACGGCGCCGGTGGCGGGGATATCACTGGTCGAGGGCGGCGAGACTGGCTTGGCTGCCGTGCCGGAAGCCGGATAGGCACACGCGACGGTGTCACCAGCCGCTCCCCCGGTCGCAGGGGATGTCAAGGTGATGGAGGGCACGCTGGGCCCACTCGTAGCCGACGAGGGTGTTGTCGGGGAGGACGGGGAACTCGAACAACTCGCGAGACTGGCGACACACGCCATCAGGCCGACGACGACCAACTTTTTCAGACCAGACATTGACTACCTTCTTGCTAGGCTAAAACCATGGTGAACTTAACCAGGATATACACGCGTACGGGAGACCAAGGAACGACACGTCTGTCGAACAACCAATTGGTCCCCAAGACCGATCCGCGCCTGGAAGCGTACGGCACCCTGGACGAGGCCAACTGCGCCATCGGGGCCGCCCTCGGGCTCGGCGATCCTGGACCGGCCCTGGGCGAGGTTTTATTGATCCTTCAAAACGACCTGTTCGACGTCGGGGCGGACCTGTCGACGCCGTTGGATCACACGGGCCCGGCGGTCCGGATCGGACAGGCGCAGATCGACCGCGTGGAGCGATGGTGCGACCACTTCTCGGCCGGGCTTCCTGCATTGAGGTCTTTTTTGTTGCCAGGCGGGTCGGTTGAGTCCGTGTGGTTGAACATTGCGCGTACGGCAGTGCGCCGGGCAGAGCGGGCCACCTGGGTGGCCGCTGAATCCATCCCTGTCAACGAGGCTGCCATCCGCTACATCAACCGCTTGTCCGACCTGCTGTTCATCCTCGGCCGGTACGCCAACACCCAGGCGGGGCGCGCGGAAACTCTGTGGACCCCGACTGCCCCCGACAGCCCGACCGGCTGCGAGGAGGACCGATGGGTCCCGACCACCCCCGAAAGCCAGGACCAGTGACCCGGCGCCCGTCCAAACATCTGCAAGCCCCGCGCCCGCTCTCCTCAGCCCATGCGAAGGCCGAGTTGAAAGCCGACGGTCGCTGGATCGTCCAGTCGATGCCCGGGGCACGGGCCTCCAAGTCGTACCGCTGTCCTGGATGCCAGGCGATGATTCCGCCTGGTACCGCCCATATCGTCGCGTGGCCCGACACCCCCTCGCTGGGTTCACAGCGCGCCGTCGACGACCGACGCCATTGGCACACCGCTTGTTGGGAGCACCGCGCATGAACTTGTTGACCATCGGCGACCAGCCGCCCAGATACGTCTTCCTCCACGGTCTGTTCGGCCAGGGCCGCAACTGGACGACCATTGCCAAACGCCTGCTGCCGGACTCGTCGCTGCTGGTCGACCTGCCCGACCACGGCCAATCCGAGTGGTCCGACAAGTTTTCTTACGAAACCCAAGCTGACCGCGTGAGCGAGCTCCTGCGCAGTCTGGACACCCCCATCTGCCTGGTCGGCCACTCCATGGGCGGTCGTATTGCCATGATGACCGCCCTGACCCACCCCGAAAACATCGAGCGCCTGGTCATCGAAGACACCTCCGCTGCCCAACTCCCGATGGCCCCCTTCGCCAAGTACGCCGAAGCCATGGCCGCCCTCCCCCTCGACCAGTTGACCGACCGCCGTCACGCCCGAGACCTCCTGAAAAAAACCGTCCACGACGAAAGAACCCTGGGTTTCCTCCTCCAAAACCTCCAATCCGGTGACGATGGCTGGCACTGGATCATCAATCTGGAACTCCTGAGGCGCGACATGGAACTCATCGGAATCTGGCCGGATATCCGGGGCTCCTTCGAGCACCCGGTCTTGTGGATCACGGGCACCCGCTCCAGCCGTACCTCACCAGAACAGTTCGCCCACATGAAGTCTTTGTTCCCCCTCCTCCGCCAGGTCAAAGTCAAGGGGGCAGGACACTGGGTGCACGCCGACGCGCCAGGGCCGTTTGTCTACTCTGTACGGGAGTTCGCCCGGGAAGGTGACAACGTCACCTAGTGCTATTGCATACCCGTACGAAGTCGTCCCGCTCCTAGGGAGTCCGTTCGGTTTCCGGTTCGCTGTGGTGTCGTAGGAATGAGGCGGCACCATCCTTGTTGATTTCATCGGTGATGGCTTGATAACCGAGTTCTTCTTTGAGTTGAAGGATGCTTGGCATGGTTGACGTTGCGTAGGTCTGGCAGACCTCGGAGTTGACTTCGATTCCGGCCACACACTTTTGCGTCAAGAGTCTGATGGCTTTTCCGAGCATGCGGATGTTCTCCAGGAGCAGGAAACCCATGGTGGCGTCCCACAGGTTGTAGTACTGTTCCCCCATTCCCAGACATCTTTGAATGATGCTGTCGTTGGCGCTGACCAGGAGATCGCACTGGAGGAAGGTCTCCGGGATGACGGGATTGACTTTTCCTGGATAGTACGTTGACCCCTTTTGCGTGGTGGGGAGTTGGAGTTCATTGAAACCACAGTCTGGGCCGGATGACAACAGTCGCAAGTCCTGGGAGAACTTTGCCAGGACGCGGCTGAGCATCGTCAGTACGGCGCTGATGCGGGACAGGTCGACGGGATATTGAGTCACGGCGTACAGATCAGGGGCCGTCGTGAGGGGAAGGCCGGTAATCTTGGCCAACTGCGGCACAACGGCTTGGCGGTAGGCCGGACTCGCACCGTAACCAGAACCAATGACTGTTCCGCCGATGTTGACGTCCAACAGCTTGTCGGTGGCGGAGGATAAATCCTCGAGCAGAGTCTCGAGGACCCCCGCAAGAGGGCCGAAGAGCTTCGAGATGGGTGCGGCCATCCCATCTTGGAGACAGGTACGGGCAATCGTGTCGACGCCGGCGGTGTCCTCGGCTTGGAGCCGCAGTACGTCGATGAGAACCGTGACACTGTCGGTGACCACATGAGACTGGTCATAGATGGCTAGGCGGATCGCAGTGTGGCACACGTCACTGGAGGATTGGGACGCATTGATGTGGTCAAACGCGTCGACACCGTCACCGGCCAAGGAACCCAGCACCTCGTTGACGTTCATGTTGACAGCCGTGCCGCCACCACCGTGAAACACGTCCACCAGAAACTGATCAGTGTGGTTGAGGTTTTTGAGTATGTGGCAGGCGTGGACGATACGTGAGGCAACCCCCCGGTCCACGTGACCGCACTCGGCATTCGCCTCGGCTGCCGCTTCTTTCACTTGGACGATACTACGGATAACCTCGGGGAATTGTTCGAGAGTGCGTCCCGAAAAAGACATGTTTTCAATCGCGAGGACAGTCTGTTCCCCGTAGAGATGAGTGGATTGTGGGTCCGTCATTAGTCCTTCTTCATTGTCTCAAATGGGTCAGTGGTGGTTTCATGTGCTCTCGACGCGCCGTCAAGGAACGGTGACCCGGCGTACTGAATGAAAATCTCAGAACTCGATGACGTAGCGGCCGACATTGTTGGCCTTGGGGTCATGAAAGGCGTCGAAGGCGGTTTGGATGTCGTTCAGAGTGATGCGCTTGATCACGAGTGAATCCAAGTCGTATTTGTCCTGCAAGTACAATTCGGCAATGAGTCTGAAATCACGCATCGGGTTGACATCGCCATAGAAGGTGCCGCGCAGGACTTTGGCCAGGCGGTGGAAGCCGCCAGAGGGCAGAATCAGTTCCCCATCAGCCGGATAGGCGCCCACCACGACTGTCGTTGCCCCTTTCCGGGTGCTCTGCCAGGCGAGGGAGCCAACCTTGGTGTTTCCGGTGCAGTCGATGGCGAAGTCGACGCCCAGGCCATCGGTCAGTTCTTTGATGGCTGCGGGCACGTCACCGGTTCCGGTGTTGAGCGTGTGAGTGGCGCCGAAATACAGGGCTTCGTCGAGGTTCAACTCCTTGATGTCGCACGCGATGATGGTGCGCGCACCGGCGAGACGGGCGCCCTGGATGGCGTTGATGCCGACACCACCGAGGCCGAAGACCGCGACGGTGGACCCGGGCTCGACTTTGGCAGCGCGTACTGCGGCACCGAAGCCGGTGGCGACACCACAACCGATCATGCTTGCCTGGGCCATGGGCATGTCATCAGGAATCGGTACGCAACTCATCTGGGGCACGACGGTGTATTCGGCGAAGGTCGAAATCAGTGAGGAATGGTACGCGGTCTGACCGTCGATGCTGAGGCGGGTGGTCTGGTCCATCAGAGTTCCGGCGAACATCGGGCCGAAGGCGGCTTCGCACAGGTGCACCTTGCCGGAGGTACAGTAGGCGCAGGTTCCGCAGTACGGGACCCAGCTCAGCGCCACCTTATCGCCGACCTGGCAGGTTGTGACATTGTCGCCGATCGCCACCACCGTGCCGGCGCCTTCGTGGCCGAGCACCTGCGGAACCGGACTCGTTTCGTCCATGATCGTGTTGAGATCGCTGTGGCAGACTGCCGTCGCGCCGATCTTGACGAGAACCTCGGTGCTCTTCGGGTCGGCGAGCAGGACGTTGTCGAGCACCTCGATCTTGCCGATTCCGGTCATGACCGCGGCTTTCATTGTGATGGGCATGTCATTCTCCTTGTCAGTAGGCGTACCAAATCGCCTTTGGCTTGGTGTAGAGGGATAGCGAAGCCTTGGCGAGGTCTTGGCCCCAGCCGGATTCTTTCCAGCCTCCGAAGGGACTGGCGTGGTCGTAGCAGCCATAGCGGTTGATGAAGATCTGACCGGCTTGGAGTGCGTTGGCGACTCGCTGCGATGTGCCGATGTCGCTCGTCCACAGCCCGGCGGCGAGTCCGTACGGGCTGTCGTTGGCGATCTGAATGGCCTCGGCTTCACCGTCGAACGGGATCACTGTGAGGACCGCGCCAAAGATCTCCTCCTGGGCGATGCGCATCTTGTTGGTGCAATCGACGAAGACGGTCGGGTTGATGTAGTAGCCCTGGGCATTGTCTCCAACGGTGTTCCGGTCACCGCCGCACAACAGGTGAGCGCCTTCGTTTCTTCCAATCTGGATGTAGCCGAGGATCGTCTCGAAGTGCTCTTTCGAGACCTGCGGACCTTGGTTGGACCAGTCGGAGAAGGGATCTCCCACTCTCCATTGGGTGTACTTCTGTGCCAAACCTTCGAGGACGGCGTCGTACACCGGGCGCTCGACGAGGAGCCGGGTTGGCTCTGAACACTTCTCGCCCTTGCCGCTCATGGTCAGGGTCCAAGACCGGTCGATGGCTGCCTGAAGGTCGATGGCATCGGCGAAGATGATGTTGGGAGACTTGCCACCCAATTCGAGGGAGACCGTCTTCAGGTTGGAGTCCGCGGAGTCGTGGATGAGACGGCGGCCCACTGCCGTACTGCCGGTGAAAGCAATCTTGTCAACGTCCGGATGACGGGTGAGGTGGGACGCACTGGCGCCAGGGCCGAGGATGAGGTTGAGCACACCGGCTGGGAGCACTTGTGCGGTGTCGATGAGTTCCACCAGGCGGATCAGCGACAGTGAGGTGGTCGACGATGGCTTGATGATGATTGCGTTGCCCATTGCCAGCGCCGGCGTCATCTTGTATCCGGCCATGTCGATGGGGAAATTCCACGGGACGATCTGGCCCACGACACCGACCGGCTCAAGGGAGGTGTACGACAAGAAATCGCCGACCACCGGGTTGACTTCACCGTACAGCTTGTCGACCCAGCCAGAGTAGTAGTCGAACAGGTCGGCGACATCCCCGACGTCGCCCCAGGACTCTGAATACAGCTTGCCGTTGTCGAGGGTCTCGAGCGTGCTCAATTCATCCTGGTGGTCTCGGATCAGACGAGCGATCTCGCGCATCGCCACGCCGCGTTCTTTGATGAAACTGCGTTTCGACCAAGGCCCCTTGTCGAAGGCCTCCCGGGCAGCTTTCACCGCCAGGTCGATGTCCTGTTCGCACGCTCCGGTGAAGGTCGCGATGGTCTCACCGTTGGCGGGGTTGACGGATTCGACGACCTGGCCGCACCCCTGTCTCCACTCGCCTGAGATATAGAGTCCTTTGCGATCTGCGAGCCATCCCTTGGCCCAGGTTAGTACGGCTGGTTTCATCTTCACTCCTAGGAATCCCTCCGGGGTGTCCGGAGAGTTTTTAGTGTGGTTTTTCGAACTGACGCTGTGACGTCTTGGTGGGTAGTGTAATACGGGACCCCAAACTGACCGGGCGGCACATCCATCACTGCCTTATCCACTGGTGAGAAAACCTGTTCGCCAAGGGTCTTGAAGGCCGGTATTACACTACCTCCACGACGTTCCAGCATCAGCCCGAATGCCACACAATAAAGTGTCCGAACATGCAGGGGGAATTCGGGACGACAACATCCAAGGAGTACACCCATGCTCGCGAGAGTAACCTCAGCTAAACCTGTCGAACTCGACGATATCCCTTTCACCCGATTCCATCTGAAAATGACTGCCCTGACCTTTGGGGCACACTTCAACGATGGGTTCGGCATCGGTGTCATTGGCGTGGCACTGACCGTCATCACACCCCAATGGCACCTGAACGGTTTCTGGCAGGGAGCCCTGGGAGCGTCGATGCTCCTGGGGCTTTTTATCGGGAGCCTGATCGCCGGCTTTGTCGCCAACCGAATCGGGCGCCGGGCCATCTTCACGTGGATCTTCGTCATCATCACCATCTGCACCCTGGCGCAATGGTGGGCCAACAACCCCGAGACCCTGTTCGTCTTACGCCTACTCATCGGCATCGCCATCGGTGGAGATTACGCAGTCGGCCACACGCTGCTGTCTGAACTGCTGCCACGCAAACGCCGCGGTGAGTTGCTGGGCAGCTTCTCGGTCATCTGGACCTGTGGGTACGTTTTCGCGATGATCCTCTGCATCGTACTGCTCAACTACAACAGCTCGAACAACTGGCGATTCATGTTGATCGGACCAGGGATCGTTTCCCTGGTCGTCCTGATTTTTAGAATCGGCACACCAGAATCGCCGAGGTGGCTCTTGCGGCACGGCCGGGTCGAGGAGGCCAACGCCGTCCTGCACAAGTACTTCGGCGACAACGTGGTTCTCGAAACCGAATCCACGCAAGAAGAAACCGGCAAATTCCGCGAACTGTTCGGCAAGCAATATCGCCGCAGGACAGCTTTCAACGGCATTTTCTGGGCCGCGATCGTCATGCCGTATTTCGCCATCTACACCTTCCTTCCCAACATCCTCAAAGAAATGAACATGTCGAGTTTGAGTACGAAGGCTGGCGGAAATCTGCTGGAAATCTATCTTTCGATCTTCCTGCTCATCGGCGCCTTCCTCGGCATCTATCTGACCTACAAACTGTCCCGTCGCAGCTTCGTGATCTCCGCCTTCTTCATCCTGGCGGCTTTGTTGTTCATCGTCGCTTTCCTGCCCAGTTCGATGGGCTTGGTGTCACTGGCAGCAATGGCAATTTTCACGCTGGTCATGTCGGCCGTGTCCAACCTGGTCGGTGTGTTCCCAGCAGAAAGCTTCCCAACGCGGCTGCGCTCGGGCGGTGTTGGATTGTCGACAGCCATCAGCCGTTTCGGTTCGGCCGCCAGCACCTTCGCGTTGCCCTGGATGCTGATGCAATTCGGGGTGTACTGGACGATGGCCACACTCGCCGTCATCCTCGCCCTCGGCGGCATTGTCTCGGTCGTCTGGGCACCTGAGACCAAGGGCAAGCTTCTCACCGATGCCGGAAGAGTCGACGATCCCAAGTCAGTCGGCAAAGCGAGGACAGTCGACGATGGAGAGGCAGTCGACGTACCTGCCCGAGAACTGATCTCAACCACCGTCTGAGAAGGGCGGCAGGTTGCCCTGCCGCCCTTGAGATGAGCCAGGTTCAACTAACTTGTTGAGTATCCCTTATACCCAGCGATACGACCGTCACTTTGCCTCCATAGAATGAGGCTCGAATAATATGTGATACCTTTATCGGTCCACCGATCCTCCACCACGGCGGGTGAGCCAGTTGCCCCAGAGAGCCCCGTATAGCTCTGCGGGCCATCCCACCAGAAGCCTTGATAGCCAGCTGCACCACTATAGATGAATGGCACTGTGAATACTCGCGTGTCATCACTCATACCCTTCCAATACAAGTACCCCCCGAAACTGGTGCCGGTTTTGGCGAAGGTGGGGGAATTTGATGTGCAGCCGGGCACGATTTGTTGTGGAATCCAACTGTAGCTGATGACCGGATTAATCATCGACCACCAGATGCGTTGGTCAGTGTCCATCCCTTTCCACGCCATCACGAGTGTTTGGCTTCCATACGCGCTCAGGGCCGGACCGGTTGAAGTCCATTGGTTGGGGATCCAGATTTGTGGGGCCCAGGTATTGCCGTCAAAGGTGGTGTAGAACATGCGTTGGTCATCGTACATACCTTTCCATGCCATGTAGATTTTTCCCTGGTAGACGGCGAGTGCCGGAGTGGCGGACGAGCCTCCGACTGTTGGTATCCATTGTTGGGGAGACCAGGTAGAGCCGTTGAAGTAGGAATAGAACAAACGTTGGTCGTCGTATACGCCTTTCCACACCATATATAGCTTGCTGTTGTAGAGGACCAGTGCAGGGGCGATTGAAGTTCCCCTGTCCGGTGAGGTGAGCCCGTGATTGGCCCAGGCCACTCCGTCAGCGGATGTCGCGTAGTAGATGTATTGATCACTTCCGGCTCCTTTCCAAACCATGACGTATTGGTTGATGTCGTTGAAGAAGACAACGGCCGGAGAATCTGAAGTTAAAAAGTTAGTAGCGACGGTGGCAGTTGTGGTTGCTGCTTGGGCGGGTTGCGTGATCATGGATGTGCCGAGTCCAATGACTGTCATGAGCGCGAGCAGCATTGGAATGATTTTCCTGCGCACTTTCGTTGTTGTTGAGGATAGTGTTGTTCTCCTTCGTGTTGGTTGTGACTGACGGTCGGCGTGGACCTCGTCTAGTTGCGTCCTCAGGCTGTCCTGAGTGGTCATGGTTTTCTCCGTTCGTAGTGTCGGGTTGGTGTGTGGCGTGTGCCTCACTTGATTGGACGGTAGCGGCTTTTTGTCGTGGTGCCACAGGGGTAAAACTGTGCAAAACAATCCCCATGGGGGTGGAAGGAAGGAGGGGGCAAGCTTGCCCCTCGGGTGGTAATCTCCCTTGAAATTAAGGGTGGAGATGGGGGGCAAGTCCTGATTCGTTGCCAGAACGAATTTGGCAATACTTTTTAAAACTCTGTCCACATTGTGATATGAAACCAATGAATGTGATCCAGCATCTCCATCTTCACCCGGCGGGTAGAGCTGTCTTCAGGCTGGTGAACGTTCCTGGAAGGACATCACCTCAGTTGTCGGCGATGCAGGCTCGACCTCAAAACTCGCTCTTTGCTCATTGTCGATACACATTTTCCCCAGTAGCGTGTGATCTCTCGGTCACGGGGAGTGGCCACATATAGGATTTGTCTGGGGAAAAGGATTGTCCCGCTCATCGAAGAATGGTTGTTCATGAGTAGCACGTTGCCGAACGCACGGGTCTTGGCACTGCACTTATTCTCCTGTGTGAAGGAGGACCGGGCTGAGCAATGGGCTGGCGCTGTGCCGAGTTTGGACACGCTCGACATGGAAACATTTGACTTATTTGGCCAGTTATTCGCTGAGGTAGAAGACCAGTCCTCGGATGCGTACGATCCAAGGGTGATGGCGACTCTTCGACGTTGGGTCACGGACGGGGATGTTCTGACGACCACCCTGATTCTGCGGTATGCGTTGTGGCAGTTGGCACACGATCGGGATCACGATCCTGTTCCATCGCTGGTCGGCATTCGATTGACCGGGGCAGATTTGGATGGCCTCCAGATTCACAGTGAGTGGGAATGCGACCTGACACAAGCAGATTTCACTGGAGCGAAGATGCGTAACTGCATCCTCGACGGATGCGACCTCACACGGGCATCGTTCGAGAATGCTGATTTGTCATTCAGTTACCTTCTCTCATCGCAGTGCAGTACGGCGAGGTTCGACAAGACGATTCTTAGGGGTACGACACTGCGGGATGGTGACGTCACTGGCTGCACCTTCGCCAATGTGGATGCTCGGGGCTTGTGGGTGATCAGGTGCTCAGGCAGCATGAATGCCCTCGGTGAGGCCCCGGGGGTGGCCATCGTGCCTGACGAGTCCGTAGGTATTGGTGCCAAAGTGGGTATCCTTCACATAGTCGGCCACTGCGGTCAGGTGTGGACCGTGGCGTGGTCCCCCGACGGCGCGCACCTTGCTAGCGACAGCGACGACGGGTCCATCCGCATCTGGAACACCACCACCGGGAGACAGACCGCCACACTCATCACCAACACAGACGGGATCAGCTCGGTGGACTGGTCCCCCGACGGCTCCCGACTTGCCAGCGGTAGTTGGGACGGATCCGTGATCATCTGGGACACCACCACTGCACAGCCCATCAGACTCGCTGGACACACCGGACCTGTCTGGGCAGTGGCTTGGTCCCCCGACGGCGCCCACCTTGCCAGCGGCAGCCCCGACCGGTCCGTGATCATCTGGGATACCACCACTGGACAGCCCACCCTCACGCTGACTGACCAGGTGGACTCGGTGTGGTCAGTGGCCTGGTCGCCCGACGGAACCCACCTCGCCAGTGGCAGTACCGACAACTCCATCCGCATCTGGGACACCGAATCAGAACGGACCCACTTTCGATTCGACAACCTGCCCTCATGGCCGACAGCGGACAGTCCCAATGCCGTGACCTGGGACGATACAGGAACCTGCATCTGGGCAAGCCCCAACGCCTGGCGGTTCCTCGTGTGCAAGATCCCTGCCGATGGCACGACGCCAATTCACGCACTCCCAGCCGAATACTTCGGGCCACTACCCTCCTGAGATGGCTAGGCCAACCACTGAACGACGATCCCGCACTGAGAATGTCGGCTGCCACACTCGTCGAACTGCATGTAGTGCTGAATTCGCGTGACAGCCCCGAGAACCAGCGCCGCCTCGATACCTTGCTCAAAGGGTACGGAATCGTCATCGAACCTTTCGATCACGAGCAAGCCCTGATTGCCCGAGCCGCCTACCGTGACTTCGGCAAAGGATCCGGACACTGCGCACACCTCAACCTGGGTGATTGTTTCTCCTACGCCCTCGCCGTCGCGAAACACCAACCCCTCCTCCACGTCGGCGACGACTTCACGTACACCGATCTGCCGAGCACCTAAACCTTATCCCCCCGAACAGCAAGGTGTGACAACGCAATTCTCCGGGGTTCGACACTGGGGAATGTGGTCTCATAGAAGCTGAGGGGAAATGTGTGTAGGCATTGTGTCATGCTGGGTTGCCTGGTTCTGTTTCGCCATTGTGCTACGATGAAGCACATGACGGCAGTCGGGATTCGAGCGCTCAAACAGAATGCATCAGCGGTGGTGCGGATGGCAGCGGGTGGAGAGTCGATCATCATCACCGAACGTGGACGTGAGGTGGCCCAAGTCGTACCGCTTCCTGCGACGCGATTGGATCGGCTCATTGCCAGTGGGCGTGCCCGTGGTCCACGCCGGTCACTTGACGACCTGCCCGAGCCTCACCGCAGTGACGGCGATCACGTGGGAACAACAGCTTTGACGCACCTGCGCGACGACGAGCGGTACTGAGAAGATGAGTTGGTACGCCGACACCTCCGCTTTGGTCAAACTCGTCATCCATGAGACTG